>ERZ772942.445-NODE-445-length-17498-cov-13.427621_pt1 | contig 17498 bp, 12 predicted proteins | sample MGYA00511135_ERZ772942 | MGnify/ENA primary metagenome ERZ772942 (study PRJEB29015, sample SAMEA2738099) | human oral metagenome | biome: human oral; feature: human-associated habitat; material: saliva | place: China | collected 2265 ... | reverse complement strand
TCGCCCAGGCTCGCGTCCTGGGTGACGGTGGGCGCCTCGACCGTCAGCCGGGCGCAGTCCTCGACGGTCTCGAGCCGGACGACACGTCCGAGCTCCTCGACGATTCCGGTGAACATCAGTGACTCTCCTCGGTGTGGCAGCGGATAGGGGGATGAGTGCGGTCCCGGTGGTCCGGGCGTTGGCTGTGCCGCGGCCTCGGGACCGGAGGGGCGTCGGGGTGGGCGTCGTCGGCCCCCAGGTCACCGGAGAGGCGGATGGCGAGCCCGTCGCCCGCGCCGAGGACCTCGACGCGGGGATGACGCAGCCGCAGGGCGTCGGTGATCGTCGTCGCCCCAAAGTCGGCGATGGCGGCCGGTCCCGCGCCCAGAAGTGCGGGGGCCGTGTAGGCGACGACCTCGTCGACGACGCCCGCGCGCAGGAAGGCGGTCGCGAGGGTCGGGCCTCCTTCGAGGAGGACGTGGCGGATCTCGCGCTCGGCGAGCACGGCGAGGACGGTGCGCGGGTCGTGGTCGGGCAGGAGGAGATAGTGGTCGTCGGCGAGCACCCTGGAGGCGGGAGGCAGGCGCCTGGAACCGACGACGACGCGCAGCGGCTGGAGGTGAGCCGGGGCGGGCTCTCCCGTCTCGTCACGGACTGTGAGGGCCGGGTCGTCGGCGAGGGCGGTGCCGGTGCCCACCATGATGGCGTCGCACTGACGGCGCAGGTGGTGGGCGTCGCGGCGGGCCGCCGTCGGGGTGATCCACTGGCTGGTGCCGTCGTCGGCGGCGATACGGCCGTCGAGGGTGGCGGCGAGCTTCCACGTCACCATGGGGCGGCCGCGGGTCACGGCCAGGAGCCACGGGCGGTTGAGACGCGCGGCGTCCTGGGAGCACAGCCCACGCCGTACCCGCACGCCGGCGGCCTCCAGCGTCGCCGCGCCGCCTCCGGCCTGCTCGGTCGGGTCGTCCTGGGCGTAAATGACCTCGGCCACGCCTGCGGCGAGGAGCGCCTGGACGCACGGGCCGGTGCGGCCCTCGTGGTTGCACGGCTCGAGGGTGACGACGGCGGTCGCTCCCTGGGCGGAGGCACCTGCCGCGGCGAGGTTCGCCAGTGCGTCGACCTCGGCGTGGGCGGTGCCGGCGCCACGGTGGTGGCCCTCGGCGAGGATGTCGCCGTCGGGGGAGAGGATGACGCAGCCGACCCGGGGGTTGGGGCCGGGCGGGGCGTCGGGGGAGGCCGCGGCCCGTAGGGCGCGCTGCATCGCGGCCGTCTGCACGGTGGTGAACGAGGTCATCCGGTCCTCTCCCTCGGGTGCGCTGGGGAGAGACACCGCCATGACGGAGCGCCGGGTGCACAGCACCGGGCGAGGCATGGCGTGTCCCGCGTGCGCTTCCCATCCGGACTCTCACCGTCGGTCCAGGAGTTCCACCTGGTCAGCCGGTCGCTGGATGCGACCGGGTCGCGGACTGTCACCGCCGGTTCGGACTTTCACCGACCCCAGAGCACACGAGCTCATCTCGTTGGGGAGAATGTACCGCGCGCGAGTGCGTTCAGTCACCTCTGCGCACCTATGTGACCATCCACACCTCGGCAGGGTGTCCGGGTGCGGGCGCACCGCAGGAGGGGTGGCCCGCACCGGGCCTCACTTCTTGCGGTACAGGGACTTGGTGGCGTAGACGGGCTCGTTGGTGACCTGGACTCCCAGGGCGCGGAAGATGCCCTCGTCCACCGAGCCCAGGATCGTGGAGGTGTGGACCTCGCAGCCCCGCAGCGTCTCGAGCTGGTCGAGGGCCTTGCGGGCGTTGTCGTCCCCGTTGGCGGACACGGCCAGGGCGATGAGCACCTCGTCGGTGTGCAGGCGCGGGTTGCGGCTTCCCAGCCTCTGGGTCTTGAGCTTCTGGATGGGTTCGATGGAGGCCGGGGCCAGCAGGTTGACGTCATCATCGATCCCGGCCAGGAGCTTGAGGGCGTTGAGCAGCATCGCTGAGGAGCACCCCAGCAGGGCGGAGGTCTTGCCCGTCACGATGCGCCCGTCGGGCAGCTCGATCGCCGAGGCCGGCTCGCCGGTGGCCTCAGCCACCTCCAGCGCGGGCGGCACGACGGGGCGGTCCTCCTTGCTCACCCCCACCTTGGCCATGAGCAGCGCGATCCGCTGGGACTGGACGGGGGCGATGACCTCGCGCTTCTCGGTCACCAGGGCCCGGTAGTAGCGACGGATGATCTCCTGGCAGGCGGCCTGCCGGCAGACCTCGTCGTCGCTGATGCAGTTGCCGGCCATGTTGACGCCCATATCCGTGGGGGAGGCGTAGGGCGAGGAGCCCAGGATCTCCTCGAACAGGCGGCTCAGGACCGGGAAGACCTCGACGTCGCGGTTGTAGTTGACGGTCTGGACGCCGTGGGCCGCCAGGTGGAAGGGGTCGATCATGTTGACGTCGTCGAGGTCGGCGGTGGCGGCCTCGTAGGCGATGTTGACCGGGTGGTCCAGAGGCAGGTTCCAGATCGGGAAGGTCTCGAACTTCGCGTAGCCCGAGGAGATGCCCCGCTGGTGGTCGTGGTAGATCTGGGACAGGCAGGTGGCCATCTTGCCGCTGCCCGGGCCGGGGGCGGTGACGACCACCAGGTCCCGCCTGGTCTCGATGTACTCGTTGCGCCCGTAACCCTCCGCCGAGACGATGCGGGCGACGTCACCGGGGTAGCCGGGGATGGGGAAGTGACGGTAGACCGTGATGCCCAGCGCCTCGAGCTTGCGCTTGAAGTCCTGGGCCTGACGGTTGTCATCAGTCCACTGGGTCACGACGACGCTGCCCACGTAGAGCCCGTAGCTGCGGAAGGCGTCGATGTGGCGCAGCAGGTCGTCCTCGTAGGGGATGCCCAGGTCCGCGCGGACCTTGTTGCGGGCGAGGTGCTTGGCGTTGACCGCCATGACGATCTCGACCTCGTCGGCCAGCTCGGCGAGCATGACGATCTTGTTGTCCGGGGTGAAGCCCGGCAGCACGCGCGAGGCGTGCATGTCGTCAATGAGCTTGCCGCCGAACTCCAGATAGAGCTTGCCGCCGAACTGGGCGCGGCGCTCCGCGATGTGGCTGGACTGCATCCGCAGGTACTTGTCGCGGTCGAATCCGATGCGCAATGGGCTCTCCTTGAAGCGGTCTGATGAACGGGTGAAGGTGATGGAAAAAGGGGAGGGCGCCTCCCCGGTGGGAGGCGCCCTTCAGATGCTCACTGCTGCGGTGGCCTCAGAGGGAGGCGACGCGCTTGGCGAGCTTGGACTTGCGGTTGGCGGCCTGGTTCTTGTGGATGACGCCCTTGGAGACGGCCTTGTCCAGCTTGCGGGAGGCGGCCTTGAGGTGCTCGAGCGCGGCGTCCTTGTCACCGGCCTCGACGGCCTCGCGCACGCGGCGCACGTAGGTCTTGAGCTCGGACTTGACGGACTTGTTGCGCAGGCGGGCCTTCTCGTTGGTCTTGATGCGCTTGATCTGGGACTTGATGTTCGCCACGGTGAAACTTTCTCGCGTCTGATTGGTCGATGGCCGGAGAGAGGGTTCGCGCCACGGGTTGACATGAGGTGGTGGGGCACCTGGCTGACCCGGTCGCCGGACCCCGCAGCCGGCCAGGCCAGAGGTCCAAGGGGTGACTCTATCAGTCCAGATTCTCAATGGCTTCGTGCTGATGGGGGCTGGGCACGTGAACTTGCTCGCCTGTGCCGAGTTCTACCTGGTTCTCCGCACGCTCGATAAGCCTTGGGTCGTGGGTGACCACGAGGATTGCTGCAGAGGTTCGAGCCCACGCGTCTATGGCGCCGATGACCACCGTGGCCAGCTCCTCATCCGCACCGGCGGTGGGCTCGTCGAGGATGACCAGGCGGGGGCGCTCCATGAGCAGTGTGCGTGCCAGGGCCACCCGCATTCGCTCTCCGCCGCTGAGCAGGCCCGTGCGGGTTCGGGACAGGGGGGTGAGCCGGACCGTGCTCAGGGCATCGGCGATCCGCGCCGCGCGCTGGCGCCGGGGGAGCCCGAGCGCCCATGCGGCGTGACGCAGTGTAGCGACGGGGGTCCAGGAGTCCTCCAGAAGAAGGTCCTGGGGTTGGAGGGCGATCGTGGTGCGATGCGTCAGGCGGATGTCGCGCGGGCTCATCTCGCCGGAGGGGCGGCCATCGATGGTCACGGTCCCAGTGAAATCGAGGTCGTGCAGGCCCAGGCACCATGCCGTGGTGGTCTTGCCGGAGCCGTTGGGGCCGGTCAGTGTCGTGACAGTACCCTCCTTCAGGGACAGATCCAGCCCGTCAACGAGCAGACGCCCGCCTCTGGAGATGGTCAGGTTTGTAGCGGTGAGTGTGTCAGCCATGGCGGGCCTGCCTCCTGCGGCGGGGGTGGGTGGGCCTGGGGGTGGCGTGGCGTGTTCCCACGACAGCGGCGGCAGTGAGAACGAGTGCGCACGCCGCCTGAGTAAGGACCAGTTCGCTGCTGGGTTGGACCAGGAGTGGCCAGGCGAGGATGAGCACTGGGATGGTGATGAGAACAGCGGTCAGGAGGCGCGCCGTCAGCATGCGATGCCCCAGCAGGCGCTCGATCTCACGTCTGCGACTCCTGGCCTGTGCCCAGGCGCGTGCGGCGAGCCCGGCGCTGGCCGCGGTGCTGGTGGCTGTAGTCAGCAAGACGAGGGCGTGCAGGACTGCCGTGTGCATGGTTTGCTCCCTGAGGGCCGTGTTGCCGGTGCCGACGGCGTCGAAGCGCGCCACGAGGTCCTCCACGTGGTGCTCGCGCAGCCGCTCCTGTAAGGAGACGAGGTTCTGGCCGGTGAGGACTGCAGCCCCCTGGGTGATGGCGGACAAGTAGTCGTCTGGGGCGAAGTAGCCGTCGGGGACCACGGCGATGAGGCAGTCGCTGGTGCGAATGCCCTCGCTGCTGAGGAAGAAACTGACGGCGGGGAGGCTCTCCGGCAGGAGCGAGCTGACCTCCTCCAGGTCGTGGGAGGTGACGGTGACAGCGTTCACGCTCGCCCCGTGCACCGTGTTGAAGCGCGCCTGCTCGACGAGCTCCTGGGTCAAGGCCTCGTCCTGGCCGGCCAACGACCGGGGCCGGTAGAGGGTCACCTGCTGCTCGGTGACCTTGGGCAAACCGTAGTGGGCGGCGGCCGTGTTGTTGAGATACAGGGTGGGCGGCCCGTCGCCGTCCCCGGTGGAGCCGTTAGGGATCGCCCAGGCCAGAACGAGGCTCCCCTCCTTCTGGGCCTGGCTGATGAAGGAGGCTATCTGAGGTGTCTTGGCACCGAGAGTGGGCTCGCTGACGGACCAGATGCTCAGAGCGGTGGCCGGGGGAAGGGACCGCTGGGCCTGGGCCTGGTTGCGAAGTGCCTGCGCCTGGAGTACATCGACGATGAGACTGGTGCTCGCGGTGGAGAAGGACCAGGTCATGGTCAGGACGAGTGCATAGGTCAGCAGAGCGATCCCGTGGCGCGGACGCGCTGCTGCCCCGGGCCGCCGTCGGCCTCCAACCGCGAGCACCACCCATCCTGCGAGCGTGCCGGTCAGGGTTGCGGTCAGGGTCAGGAAGGCGCAGAAGGCGATGAGCTCGGCGCTCAGACGGTGGACGCTCAGCACAGCGGAGCCGTAGATGTCGTAGGCCACCAGCAGGGCGAGTAGCGCCAAAGGGGCCAGAAGCCATCGACATGCTGTCAGGAGGCTGTTCTTGAGGAGGTGGAGGGCCAAGCGGGGGTGGGAACGGCCCAGTAACCTGGCGCTTCTGTAGGAAGAGGACTGGGAGACGGTGGCAAGGGCCAGTACAAGTGCCAGAACCGTCTGGGCCAAGAGCAGGCTCACGCCAATCTCGGAGTTGATGGCGGTGGACAGGGCAAGGCCCGGTGTCAGAATCCCCGACTCATTGATGCGATCGCCCCACCGTTCTGTGACCTGACTGAGGAACTGGGTGGTACTTTGCCGCGAGCCGATCGCGTACCACCCGCCCAGGGCATCGTCTTGGACGGTGCTGGCGCTGTAGGCGATGGGCTCCGGCAGGAGCAGGGGAGTCAATGGTGGGCGAATGTAGTCATCAGCCTCGTAGCCGAGGAGCTCGACACTGGCTGTCGAGAATGACTCGTCTGTGGTATCGGCGAAGTCCGTGATGTGGCGTACCTGCGCAACCTCGACGCCGGCCTGCTCGCCGATCTGATGAAGCTCATCCGGGTCGACGCCGGTTTCACTGATAACGACATAGCCGTTCGTCTCGGCCGGGAACAAGAAAAGGAGCGACTGTGGGATAAGCAGGATGGTCGCCAGGCACAGCGTGAGGTTGAGGGCCCAAGTGGCTCTGAGAAGAATCTTCATGAGGGTGGTGCGGTAGGCGGGGTCCCATCAGCAGAGCCGCCGCCTACCGCAAGATACTAATGGCTCTCAGCAGAACCAGTAGAAGGCTTCGTTTGTGTCAGTGGAGCGTCGGACCTGAGCGTAAGACCACTTCCCTGCGGCAGTTTTGGAACTTCGTGCGGTGATGAGCCCATTGTAAGTTCGGGCTGAGGATCCATGGCATCGAGAAGGGTGATGAAAGTTCGAGTAGACAACTTTCGAGTTCGTACCGTAGCTCCAGGTCCCGCCGGCGACCTTGGTTGTGTGAGAACCGGTGATCCAGGCAGGGCGAATGCCTGAGCCTCCGGCAGGACTGTACTTGACAGTAACCGAGCCGTACTCGGTGGCGTCATCGGGGATAGGTGAATCGTCTGCAAATGCGGGGGATGACGCGCCAAGAGTGAGAAGCGAGGCCAGGGTGATGGCGGCCAAGCCCTTGAGGGTGGTGGTGACTGTTGGGAGTGCCATGATCTCTCCGATCACTTCATAGGGATAGGTGGGCTGGCCAGTAAGTCAAGTTTATGTGTGACGGGGGGTAGGCAACACTTCAATCTTGTTTTGTGGAAACCTCCGATACAGGTGCTTTCCAGCGTTTTCGGGCCTAGCGGATAACATCTGTACTCTGTGCGATCTGTCGAAATCTGGAGGCGATCAGGAGTGGTGGTGGCGCAGGGCGGCTACGACGCCGTCGAAGATCTCACGCTTCATCGTGGCCCCCTCACGGCGCACCGAGGCCGGCTCCACCAGGAGCAGGCGGTCCAGGCGCACCTCACTGGGGCGGCCCTGACGGTCCCAGTCGCCGGTGCCGACGTCGTGCCAGAAGCGGCCCCAGCGCGCCTCCTGGGCGGCGTCGCGGTCATGGTCCTTGCTCGTCATCTGCGCCACGACCAGACGGGTCTCATGGCGAGCCAGGACCAGGACGGGCCGGTCCTTGCCCTGGGCGGGATCCTCCTCGAAGGGAACCCAGGCCCACACCACCTCGCCGGGGTCGGCCTCGCCATCGGGGTCGGGGGAGTAGGCGAAGTCCGGCAGCCCCAGGGCGGAGACGTCGTAGACGCTGACGCCTCGCGCCGAGGGGGCCGTCGTGCCCGCGGCGGCTCCGCTGTCGTGGGCGCGGGGCCGGGTCGGTGACGGCTTCGCCTCCGACGACTTGGGGGCGCGGGCCTGCGCGCTCTCAGCCGAACCGGATGGCCTGCTCTCCGACGTGCCCGACGGCGTCGAGGACTTCTGGGAAAGGGCGTCGCTGACGGCGTCGGAGGCGGCGCGTCCGAGCAGGGTGAGGATCCGGTTGAGAAGGCTGGACATGGGCGCCACCCTACCGCCGGGCGAGACGGGGTGGCTGCCACAGGCTCACGACGGCGACCAGCGCCACCGGTGGGCCTGCCTCGAAGCAGGGGGACCACCGGTGGCGCTGGCGAATGGGGTGACGGTGCGGTGCGCCCGCAGACTCGCGCCGGTGGGGTGCTAGTTCCCGGTGCGCGTCACAGGGGTGCAGATCGTCTGGGTCCCGGCCTCGGTACCGCCTTCACTGCCGGCGACGTCGATCTGCATGGTCAGCCCCTTGGAGGGGTCCTTGGGGTCGCAGGTGCCCAGGGCCTTCCAGGTCTCCTGGGTGACCGCCTCGGCGTTGACCTGGTAGGTGCTGGTGAAGGTCATCGTGGTTGACGAGTGGGCGTCCAGGGAGTCACCGGTGCGCAAGTACAAGGAGCCGTCGTCCTGAAGGGCATAGCTGTCCGGGCCGACCCACCACGGGGTGCCGGTACCTGTCACGCTCTTGAGGGAGAAGCCGGCCGGAACCCCGGGCCGCAGGACGATATCGGAGCTGGATCCGTTGGCGTCGGTGGTGTTGGTGAAGGTGACGGTGTAGCCGACCTCGACCTCGTAGGTGCCGGTGGGCTCGGCCTCGACCAGGAAATCCGTGGGATGAGTCTCCACCTCAATCACCGGCCGGTGGTTGACGTAGTCGCTGGAGAAGGACTGGTTGCCGGTGGTGAGTGCGGCCTTGACCGTGTTGCGTCCCGTGACGCCGGTCAGGTCGACCTGGCAGGTGATGTCCTTGCCCTGGGGGACCTTCGCCGCTCCGCTGGAGACGGTGAGGTTCTCGGCCGGTCCGGTGGCGGAGACGACCTTGCCTCCGAAGGAGGTCAGGTCGCAGGTCAGGGAGCCCACCTGGGCCTGCCCCTTGGTCCGGCCGGCGGAGATGGTGAAGCCGGACAGCGGGGTGGTGGAGTCGTTCCTCGCCGTCATGGTGAAGCGAGAAGTGTCCTTGGCTGCGCCGTCGACCCTGACGTCCTGGGTGGACACGGTGGCGTGAGCAGCGCTGGCAGCGGGCTTGTTCGCCGTGACGGTGGGCCGAAGAATCGCGTTGCGCGTGGAGACCTCGACGGTGGGGGTGAAACGGTAGCTGCGCGCGTCCGCGCCGGGAGCCGCCACCGTGGTCCCCAGATCCAGGTCGAGGTAGCTGGTCTTGTCCCATTGGGTGTAGAAGTTGATCTCATAGGTCAGCTTCAGGTGCTCAGGAGTGCAGGATACGGCTTTGACCGAGCCGATGGGTTCACCCAGCAGGGGGTTGTACAGCTCAGAGATGGAGCTCAGCTCGGAGTCCACGATCAAGGCCGGGGGCTCGCCGCCGCCGTTGTCGATGTAGAAGGAGCTCGTCCCGGCCACCTCGTCACCGTTCTGGGAGGGGCAGGTCCAGGTCCACTGGCCCGGCATGGAGTCGGCCTCAATGGTGACGTCCGTGGCGCTCTTCGGGGCAATGGCTGATGGGATGCGGACCTTCCAGCTCAGGCAGCCCTGGGCACTGTCGGAGCCATGGCAGCCGGCACCGGCCGTGTGATACAGCCCCTCCACAGTGATGTCGGTATCAGCGGAGGCCGGGGCTGCGACGGCTGCGGCGGCGAGCAGGGGAAGAGCCAGGGCGATGCGCAGGAGGCGCCGCCAGGGAAGAGCGGGTGGGGAGAATGGGAAGTGCATGAGCACGCCTTTCGGTGAGGTGAATGGAGTAAGGAACGAATTGCGTCTTCAACGGACTGCTTCTTACTGAAATGTTCTTACTGAAATGGGATTCCCGTTGTGGGAGACAGCCATATGAAGGTCGGATAGGTGAAGTACTCACCTATCCGACCTTCAACCAGCCGGATTGATCGACCTGAGCTCGTGCTCAGTTCTTCGTGCGCGTCACGACGGTGCAGGCCGAGTAGGTGCCGGGCTCAACCCCGTCGCTGCCGACGACGTCGATCTGGGTGGTCAGTCCCTTGGATGGGTCCTTGGGGTCGCAGGTGCCCAGGGACTTCCACGTGTCCTCGGTGACCGCTGCGGCATTGACCTCGTAGAAGGCGGTGAAGGTCATCATGGTCGAGGAGTGGGCGTACAGGGTGTCGCTCGTGGACAGGGGCATGGAGCCGTCGTCCTGGCGCGCGTAGTCGTCCATGCTGATCCACCACGGCGTGCCACTGCCCCACACGTACTTGAGGGTGAAGCCGGCCGGGACCGGGGGGTGCAGGACGATATTGGAGGTCTGTCCCACGGCGTCGGTGTTGTTGGTGAAGGTGACGGAGTAGCCCACCTTGACCTCGTAGGTGCCGGTCGGGGCGGCCTCAACTCCGCGATCAGTGGGCTGGACCTTCACCTCGCTGATGGGGCGGTCCTTGGTGTAATCACTGGAGAAGGTCTGCTTGCCGGTGGTGAGTGCGGCCTTGACCGTGTTGCGTCCCGTGACGCCGGTCAGGTCGACCTGGCAGGTGATGTCCTTGCCCTGGGGGACCTTCGCCGCTCCGCTGGAGACGGTGAGGTTCTCGGCCGGTCCGGTGGCGGAGACGACCTTGCCTCCGAAGGAGGTCAGGTCGCAGGTCAGGGAGCCCACCTGGGCCTGTCCTCTGGTCCGGCCGGCGGAGATGGTGAAGTTGGACAGCGGGGTGGTGGAGTCGTTCCTGGCCGTCATGGTGAAGCGGGAAGTGTCCTTGGCTGCGCCGTCGACCGCGACCTCCTGGGTGGACACGGTGGCGTGAGCCTCGCTGGCAGCGGGCTTGTGGGCCGTCGCGGTGGGCGTGAGAACCAGGCTGCCCGTGGAGGTCGTGATCTTCGGGTTGAAGGTGTAGTTGCGTGCGTCCGCGCCGGGAGCCGCCACCGTGGTCCCCAGGTCCAGGTCGACATAGGAGGTCTGGTCCCAGGCGGAGTCGAAGTTGACCTCATAGGTCAGGCTCAGGTGCTCAGGAGTGCAGGAAACGGCTTTGACCGAGCCGGCGCTGTCCCCGTGCTGGTTGTAGTACAGGTGGTCGAAGAAACCTAGGCCGGAGTCGGCCAGCTTCGATACGGGCTCGTCCTTGCCTCTGTCGATGTAGAAGGCACTGGTTCCCGCCACTCTGTCGCCGTCCGGGGAGGGGCAGGACCAGGTCCACTGGCCCGGCACGGAGTCGGCCTCAATGGTGACGGTGGTCGATGAGTTCGGGGCGACGGTCGAGGGGACTCGGACACCCCAGCTCAGGCAGCCCTCGGCACTGTCGGAGCCGTGACAGCCGGCGCCGGCGGGATGATAGCGGCCCTCCACGGTGATTCCTGGGCCCGGGGTGGCGGTTGGGGCGGCTGCGCTCACCGGAGCGGCGACGGCGCCGACGGTGAGCAGGGGAAGAGCCATGGCGACACCCAGGAGGCGCCGCCACGGACGAGTGGATGGGAGAGATGGGACGTGCATGAGCATGCCTTTCACTGAAATGATCGGAAGGGACGCCGACCGGTTCTTTAATATATCTCCGAACACAGTGCTATGGAAATGGCGAAGTGATTCTTCTGCCGCGCTTTCCCTGCCTTCATGAAAGGAATAGACAAAGGTCGATTGCGCCCGGCTTTCGACGCAACCGACCTTTGTCGTGGCTCTTCGCGGCTCGTCTGCCACACCTTGCCCATCAGTGCGGGCGCGTGGCCTCCTTCATCGTGGCGGTGAAGGTGACCAGGTCACTGCGCAGCGCTCCGAGCGCGTAGTGACGACGCTCCTCGTTACCGCCTGCGCCGTTGTTGCCGCCGGCGGCCACCACGATCTCGGGGGCGTAGCGCTCCACGATCTTGACCGTGGCCGATCCACTGATGGCGCCGTCAGCGCCGGCTGCGATGGCCTCGGCGACCTGCTCGGGCGTGGAGATGCCGAAGCCCAGCATCACTGGTGCGGCGGCGTCGGCGCGCAGGCGCTCCACCGACTCGGCGAGCCCCACAGTGGAGGAGGCCCGCTCGGTACCGGTCACCCCCACCCGGGAGACGGCGTAGACGTAGCCGCGTGAGGCCACCGCCACCGCGTCCAGAGTCTCGGCCGCGGCCGACGGCGGGGCGATGTAGACGGCGTCGACACCGGCCTCCTCAGCAGCCCGGCTGAAGGGGGCCGACTCGCGGATCGGGACGTCGGGAAGCAGCACCGAGTCGATGCCGGCCTGCGCGCACTCTGAGTAGAAGCGCTCCAGGCCCATGGCGAAGGGCACGTTGCCGTAGATGAGCATGCCGATGGGCAGCCACGGGTGGCGCCGGCGCACCCGCCGAACCACCTCCAGGCAGTCCTGGAATCCCACACCCGCGGCCAGGGCCCGCACATGGGCCTTCTGGATCGTGGGGCCGTCGGCGACCGGGTCGGTGAAGGGCACGCCCAGCTCGAGGGCGTCGGCCCCACCGGCGATGAGCGCCTCGATGACGGCCTCACTGGTGTCCGGGTCGGGGTCACCGACCATGACGAAGGGGACGAAGGCGCCCTCACCGCGCTCCTTGAGGGCGGCGAACATCGCGGGATAACGACTCATCTCAGAACTCCTCATCCGGGCCGGCGTCCGGGCTGGTGCCCCTGGCGGCGTTCAGACCCGCATACTCGGTGCGCTTGCCCATCTGCTCCACCATGCGCGAGGCCCTGGCCACGGCGCCGTCAGTGGAGAAGGAACCGCCCAGCCTCGCCTGCACCTGGTCGAGATCCTTGTCCCCACGGCCCGACAGGCACACCAGCAGGATCGGAGGCTCCTCGCCGTCGGGCACCTGGCGGGCCATGGCCAGAGCCTGAGCCAGGGCGTGGGCCGACTCCACCGCGGGGATGATCCCCTCGTGGCGCGACAGCAGGCGGAATGCCTCGATCGCCTCGTCGTCACTGATGCCCACGTAGCGGGCCCGGCCGGTGTCCGACAGCCAGGCGTGCTCGGGCCCCACGCCCGGGTAGTCCAGGCCCGCCGAGACCGAGAAGGACTCCTCGACCTGTCCCTCCGAGGTGCGCATGAGGTAGCTGCGCGCCCCGTGGAGGATCCCCACCAGCCCCTTGTTGATGGGGGCGCCGTGGCGGGAGGTGTCCAGGCCCTCACCGGCCGGCTCAACCCCGATGAGCTCGACCCCGGGGTCATCGACGAACTCGGCGAACATGCCGATCGCGTTGGAGCCGCCGCCCACGCAGGCGATGACCGAGTCCGGCAGCCGCCCCGTCAGGCCCAGGACCTGGGCGCGGGCCTCCCGGGAGATGACCCGGTGGTACTCGCGCACGATCGTGGGGAAGGGGTGAGGCCCGGCCGCCGTGCCCAGCAGGTAGTGGGTGTCGGCGAAGGAGGCCGTCCAGTCGCGCAGTGCCTCGTTGACGGCGTCCTTGAGCGTGCCCGCACCACTGTCCACCGGGACCACCGTGGCGCCCATGAGCTCCATGCGCTCGACATTGGGCGCCTGACGCACGACGTCGGTGGCCCCCATGTAAATGGTGCAGTCCAGGCCCAGCAGGGCGCAGACCATGGCGGTGGCCGTCCCGTGCTGGCCGGCGCCGGTCTCAGCGATGATGCGCCGCTTACCCATCCGCTTGGCCAGGAGGGCCTGCCCCAGAACCTGGTTGCCCTTGTGGGCGCCGCCATGGACCAGGTCCTCGCGCTTGAGCAGGATACGTGCGTTGCCCTCCAGCGGCAGGTTACGCAGCTCGGTGACCGCCGTGGGACGCCCCAGGTAGCGGGTCATGAGCGTCTCCAGCTCGGCGGCGAAAGACGGATCGGCCTGGGCGTCGATGAAGGCGTCCTCGAGCTGGTCCAGCGCCGGGATGAGCAGCTCGGGCACGAACTGGCCCCCGTAGGGACCGAAGAAGGCCGGCAGGCGCGGGTGGTGCCCCGTCTCCTGGCCGTCCCGGTCCAGGGCCGACGACGACGCCCCCTCACCCTGAGGCAGCGGTACCGCGGTGGCCAGCTCCCGAGCGGCCTCGGCCGGATCCGGGGCCCCGGACAGGGACGAACCCACCAGGAGGGCGTCCACCAGGCCCGACAGGCGCCGCACGTCCTCGGGAGCGCCGACCCCCGACTCACCCACAAGCACCACCCCGGCCGGGGCCAGGGGAGCCATCTCCTCGGTGCGCGCCAGATCCGTCTCCAAGGTGCGCAGGTCACGGTTGTTGATGCCGATGACCTCCGCCCCCAGGGCCGAGGCACGATGCATCTCCTGAGGCGTGGAGACCTCCGTGAGCACCTCCATGCCCAGGCTGTGGGCCAGCTCGGCCAGCTCGCGGTAGACGTCGTCGGGCACCACCGAGAGCATGAGCAGGACCGCGTCCGCCCCCAGGCTGCGAGCCGCCAGCACCTGGACCTCATCGACGATGAAGTCCTTGCACAGGACGGGCACGTCCACCACCTCGCGCACAGCCGCCAGGTCGTCGAAGGAGCCGTTGAAACGATCGGGCTCGGTGAGCACCGAGACCGCGGCCGCGTAGGGCGCGTACTGGGCGGCCAGCGAGGCCGGGTCGTAGTCGGAGCGGATGGTGCCGCGTGAGGGCGAGGCCGCCTTGCACTCCATGATGAGAGCAGGCTGCGGGCTGCGGCCCTGGCCACTACGGGTGCGCAGGGCGGCCGCGAAGGAGCGCTGCGAGCGCTCCAGATCCTCGGCTCTCAGGTGCCCGAAACGGGCGCGCAGCTCATCAATGCGCTCGCGGCGCGCCTGGACGATCGAGTCCAGGACGGTGCCCGTGGCGATGAGACGCGCCTCGACCGGCTCACGGTGGGCGCGCTCGCCAGGGCCTGCGCCATCGGGTGACGCGGCGGGAACGGGGGCGGTGTCGGAGGTGGTCACGGCTTCTCCTCAGGCCGTCTCAGTGGCGAGGTCACTGGCTTTGGTCATGGACTCCAGGTGGCGGGCCACACCACCGGAAAGGATCTGCTCCAGGGCCGCCGCCGTGCCGTCGGCGAGGCTGTCGGCCCGGCCAGTGAGGTACAGCAGGGCACCGGCATTGACGGCGATCGCGTCGCGGTGGGCGGGCCGTCCCTCACCCGAGACGGCCTCGCGCAGCAGGCGGGCGTTGTCGGCCGGCTCCCCGCCCAGCAGGTCGGCCAGCTCGTAGGTGGGCACCCCCAGATCCTCGGGCGTGACCTCATAGGCCTTGACTCCGCGGGGAGTCGCCTCGCGCACGAGGGTCGGCCCGTGGACGGCGATCTCGTCCAGGCCCGAGCCGTGGACCACGAGCGCGCGCTCACGCCCCAGCTGGACCATGGCCTCAGCGATCATGTCCAGCATGCCCGGGTCCCACACGCCCATGAGCTGGAAGGTCAGGTGAGCCGGGTTCACCAGCGGCCCCAGGACATTGAAGATCGTGGGCGTGGCCAACGCCTTGCGCACCGGGGCCACGTGCCGCATCGCCGGGTGGTAGGCCTGGGCGAACAGGAAGGTGAAGTGGTCACGGGCCAACAGCTCGACCGCCGTGGCCGGCTCCACGTCCAGCGGCAGCCCCAGCTCGGCGATGACATCGGCCGCCCCCGTCTTGGAGGACACCGCCCGATTGCCGTGCTTGGCCACCGCGACCCCCAACGAGGCGGCCACCAGGCCCGCCCCCGTGGAGATGTTGATCGTGCCCACGCCGTCGCCCCCGGTGCCCACGACGTCCACCAGCGGGAAGGACACCGACGGGAAGTCCCGGGCCACCTGACGGAAGGCGCTCGCGGCTCCGGCGACCTCCTGGGGCTCCTCACCGCGGGCGTGCAGCGCCGCCAGCAGCGCCGCCGTCTCCACCTCGGACAGCTCGCCGGCGCCCAGGGCCGCGAAGACCGCGGAGGCCTGCTCGCGGCTCAGGCGCCGTCCCTGCACCACCTCTCGCAGCAGCTCGTGCGCCTCCTGCGCCGTGGCAGCAGGCGCGGCCTGCGCAGCGGCCGGGGCCGCGCTGTTGGTCTGACTCATCGGTCTGTAGCTCCTTCGCAGGTGGTTGAGGCTGGTCGAGCGCCCGGGGGTGATTCTGCCCGAACGGCGGCTCCGACGTCGGTATGTGCGGGCCGACGGGGCGCAGGTGTGGCTCAGGGGGTCCGGGCCAGGCCGGCGGTGACGGCCTTGAGTAGGGCCGGGCCCTGCGGGGTGAGGATCGACTCGGGGTGGAACTGCAGCCCGACCGCGGGCAGTGACCCGTGCCGGGCCGCCATGACGATGCCTCTGCTTGGGTCCACATCTGTCGGGGTAGTCCGGGCAAGGCTGACGAGTGCCTCAGGAAGTGTCCGCGTGCCCAGGGAATGGTAGCGGGCCACGTCCAGCGGACCGCCGTCGAGGACCGCGAAGGCCTCGTCAGCGCGTCCCGCCTCAGTGACCTCGAGGCGGTCGGAACGGCCGTGGACCGGGCCGACCGGGGCGACCCGCCCGCCGCAGGCCTCGACCAGGGCCTGGAACCCCAGGCAGATGCCCAGCGTGGGAATCGCCTCATCCAGGGCAGTGGCGACGAGCTCCATGAGGCAGCCCGACGTCGCCGGGTAGCCCGGCCCGGGGGACAGGCACAGGACCGGGCGTCGCCCTGCCTGCCGCTCGACCTCGGTGGGCTCCAGGGCGGCGAGCACCCGGGAGGCCGGCACGTTGTTGCGGTAGACCTCGATCTGGGAGCCGAGGGTCGCGAACTGGTCGACGAGGTTGTAGACGAAGGAGTCGCGGTTGTCGAGCAGAACCACTCGAGCCGGTGCCGATGCCTCGGCACGACTCCCGGTGGCCTGCGCGGTGCTCTGGCTGCTGGTGAGGGGCATGACTCAGGCCTCCTTGCTGGTGTGGCTGTTGGTCCGGCTGCCGGTCTGATCGATGACGAGGGCGGCGCCCTGCGCGGCGGCGACCGCCTCCAGGACGGCCCGGGCCTTGTGAACGGTCTCGGCGGCCTCGGCGGCCGGGGAGGAGGCCGCCACGACACCGGCCCCGGCCTGGACCAGGGCGGTGCCGGCGGACACGAAGCCCGAGCGGATGACGATGCAGGTGTCCAGCTCGCCGTCACCGCGGATGTACCCCACCGAGCCGCCGTAGGAGCCGCGACGCACGCCCTCGGCCTGACGGATGAGCTCGGCGGCCCGAAGCTTGGGGGCCCCGGTGAGGGTGCCCATCGTCATGGAGGCGCGGAAGGCGTCCAGGGCGTCGAGGTCCTCAGCCAGCTCGCCGGAGACCTCGGAGACCAGGTGCATCACCCGGCTGTAGCGGTCCACGCGCAGCAGGTCCTGCACACTGCGGGTGCCCGGACGGCTGACCCGGGCGACGTCGTTACGGGCCAGGTCCACGAGCATGACGTGCTCGGCGACCTCCTTGGCGTCGGTGCGCAGCTCCAGCTCCAGACGGGTGTCGCGCTCGTGGTCCACCGAGCCGTCGGGGTGCAGCCCGCGCGGCCGGGTCCCGGCGATGGGGCGGATGGCGACCCGGCCGCTGCGCACCGAGTACAGCAGCGCCGACTCCGGGGAGGCGCCGAAGAGCTCGAAGTCCGGGGCAGCCAGGTAGAACATGTAGGGGCTGGGGTTGGCGTGGCGCAGCACGTGGTATGCGGCCAGCGCATCGGGGCAGTCGATGGTGAAGCCGCGCGAGGGCACCACCTGGTAGACGTCGCCGTCGGCGATGTAGCCGCGCATCTCCTCCACGACCGCCTCGAAGTCGGCGTCGGAGACGGTGGGCACCGCGTGCAGGACGGGGGAGTCGGGGCCACCGGCCGGTGCCGGTGCCTCGACGGCTGTGTCGGCGGCTGTGTCGGCGCTGTCGGCTGAGTCCTCGATCCCGTCGATGGCGGCGGCCAAGGCCTCCATGCGCCGCTCCAGGTCGGTGGCGTCAACCGAGGCCCCCACCAGGGTCGCCTCCTGCGTGGGGTGGTCGACGACCAGGATGATGCGGGCGTCGTAGAAGAGGTAGTCGGGGCAGGTGTTGGCGCCCTGGGCCACCTCGGGCAGGGACTCGAAGGTGGACAGGTAGTCGAAGGCGAAGGCCCCCG
>ERZ772942.443-NODE-443-length-17513-cov-4.902853_pt1 | contig 17513 bp, 12 predicted proteins | sample MGYA00511135_ERZ772942 | MGnify/ENA primary metagenome ERZ772942 (study PRJEB29015, sample SAMEA2738099) | human oral metagenome | biome: human oral; feature: human-associated habitat; material: saliva | place: China | collected 2265 ... | reverse complement strand
AAGCCCTAAAATCAATCACTGTTTTTCTATGCATATCTTAAGTATAGCACAAAAAGGCAGATGCAGCTTAAGCTGATCCACCTTTTTAGTCATTTCGACTTTATAACGATGCTTTGGCAAATAAATTTCCAGAGAATCCATCTGATTTTTGAAGGAGCTGTTTGTAAACCTTCCATTTAAGATCTTCAGTATTTTTATAATGATTCTTTATATTTGGATTTTCCATGCTATCTAGGTCTTTTTGAACAGCCTCATCAAATAAGGACTTCAACTCAGCATAAGTAGAGATAGATCTGCCATTGATTTCGATTGTAGTGAAGCCGTTTTGAGCTTTGTCATAGACTTCTTTATACCAATGTTTCTTCCATGATTCAAGAGTATCAAATTGGCCATCAGAGACTTTCTTGATAATGAAGTCATCACCCAACAACCCTTTGTTTTCCTTGTTGGCTTCCGCCTTATATTTGTTTGAAGCGTAACCAATAAATCCGTTAAGATAACCATAGTATCCCCACATACGGAAAGCATTATGTTTAAATGAAATCGAACCAACTGTACTCTTGCTAGTATTACCACCAAAGATACCCGACATCATATTTACGGTTTGGTAAGCACTGTCAAAACCTTCCGAACGATAACGTCCATTCCCTGGCATACCATGTTTTGTAACGAAGTTATGATCAACCAATTGATCGATGCTCGTAATCGTCAATTTTTTCTCATTATCCGTTAAATCACGTAATTTATCCCATTGATGTGGCTCGCCTTTCAGATTGTTTCGCTCAGCGTTCGTACGCCATTCTCGGTCCATCTTTTTGAACCACTTGCTGTTGTCGTTCAAGTGTTTTCCAATAACTGCATCTGCTTCTAGATGGTCCAGCATCATCAGAGCCTCGTTATAGTTCTTCATATAGTGATCAATTTCTTCACGGTTTTTTAACTTATTTGGATCATAATTGTAGATTTGATTACCATCATTCTGACGTTCATAAGCCATGTTCAAACCTAAGGCACCGTATTCACCATTTGGATTTGTCAACGATGGTGACTGGAGCATACCTTGCGCAAAGGACTCTAAGTCCGTTCCTTCACGGTGATACCAACCGCCATAGTAAGCCATACGATCATTCACATGAGTCGTTTCATGCGTAAAGGCCGATGTACCAAAATCACTTATCAACTCTGTCATAACAAAGTAGACAGCATCTTGCTGATTTGGAGCGGCAAAGATATAGGCGTAAGCACCATATCCATACTGATAGCCATGATATTTATGGATCCGTCCAAAGAACTCTCGAATCGGAGCATAATCTGGTTTCCCATCCTTGTGACCATATCGGTTTGCCCAACCGATACCCGGCGCATCATGATTGTCCCAAACAGGTGTTGGAACACTATTTTCACTCTTGAGGAGCTTATTACGTACATTATCAGCAGCTAATTTTGACCAAAAGTCTAAGTAGTTCACCTGCTCTTTTGCTCTCTTATTGATTTCACTCTTGAAAGCTTCACGAGCCTCCTCAGTATTTTTACCATATTTTTCAAAAGCACTAAAAGAAATGGTATTATAGGTCGAAATCATGAAGAGATGCGAGTTCTTCAAGTTTAATAGAGGCAAAATCATCCGACCATGCACGCCATTGTTAATCCCTTCATACAGACGATATTTCTTATGAGCAAAATCGGGGTTTAATGATGGCTGTTCTACCACATAAGCATTCTTTTCAATTGCCTTTTTAAACCAAACATTCATATCGGTTTCATTTGTAAACAATTTCATGTTATATGTTAGAAACTCATGAAGGCTTCCTTTACCTGTAGCACCTGCAATCACTCGACTATACGCATCTTGGGATTGGTCGCCCTTAAGATTGTTCTCTTTTGAGCCGATAGTGATCAAGCGATCTAAGACATTCACGTTCTTACCATAAAAATCTGGTTTAAACATCATAATATCTTTGATCGACAATCCATCATATTTAATGCCATAGTATTGGTTCAAATAAGCAAGCCCCATCATAATGTTGGCCTTATTGTCTTCAACTTTCTTAATGAAAGCACGTTGAGCTGCTTCATCATCATTTAGTTGATGATCTTCATTTTCAACAATTTGTTTCACCAAGTTTCCAAGATTTTGTTTTACTTCAGCAAAACTTTCTTCTAAGAATAAATCGCGAATGTAGCCATTTTTTCGTTCATCCGTGTTTTCTTGCGGTTTGTTCCGCTTGTCCATAAGAGCTCGCACCTCAGGAGAAATCAATTCTACACTGGATAATGTTTCTTTTGCCTTTGCAATCAAACCAGCACGATCTTTCACTAGCATATTTGGCGTATAAACGATATTCTGGTTGGCCACTTCGTACTCTTTGACTTGTTTTACATCAGAGTCAGCTTTGGCAGTAACGGCCAATTCTTCTTTGGTACCATCAGCATAGTGAATCATGATCTGATCAATAGCTGACAAGTCTGTTACAAACTGTCCATTTTTCAAACCAGTAACAGAAAGGACTTCTTTGGTCACCAAGTTTAAACTTGCATCTAGTTTATTAGCTTGATTGACAATCCACTCCTTATTATAGAATGGTTGTAATTTTTCAATATTGCGATAGGCAAGTTCGCGGTCAGCTCTGTAGTCTTGAGTGGCCTTGTACTCGTCTTCACGGTGTGTCAAACGGTTTAATTTATCTACAACAGGCTCATTGATTTCATACTCATGCGCTGTGATTCCCAGAGCAGCAATTTTCTTGTCTGCTTCTTCTTGCGAAATAGGCTTAATACGATGCTGTTGTTTAGAATATCTATATGAAGATTTTCCTTCACTCACACCAGTAACAACAAAGTTTCTGTTCAAGCGGTCACCTGTCCAATATGGATCATCATCAATATCAGATGAGCCATAGAAAATCTCACCGTTCTTAACTTTCATCATTGAAACAGTATCTTCAACGGAGCCCAAGGCATTTGTACTGCCTACAATACCACCCGCGCTAATCGGTTCTCTGACATCGATAGTACCTTTAGCTACAGATTTTTTAATGGCTCCGTCCCGATAAACCGCATTGTTGTCCCCACCATTTTGTGACCAATAGGCGATACCTGCAACTTTCGCTTTATTACCTGTTATCTGTGCATCAACATAGGCCTTCTCAACAGAACCTTTCCAGTTTTCTCCAACAATTCCAGCAAGAAAGGCGCCTTGATTCCCACCAGCATGAAGCTTACCAATGAATGCCACATTTGTTAATCTGCCGTTATTATCAATTTTATTGATCAAACCTGATACGTCATTATTTCCAACAACTATACCCGTTACTTTCACATTATTGATCGTTGTGTTTTTTACAACAGCAGCCAAGGGAGCAACTCTATTTGCCCATGGCATATGAATGTTTACCTTACCAAGGTTAAGGTCATGGATGTGGGCGCCTTCGGTATCACCTAATAGTGGACGTTCCAAGTTATGAATCGTATACTGTTGACCGTCTACACTTGATAGCTTACCTCGGAATTTCGTCGTTACATATGATTTACCAGCTGCGGGAACATTGACCGCATTCAAGTCCGCACCAATTTTAAATTCACCAGACGGATTGGCCTGCATAGCTTTTACAAGTTCATTGAAATCGTAGTAGACATTCTCTTCATGAGTTTTTGGTTTGGCAAAATAATGGACGTATTCTTCACTGAGCTGGTTGCCATCTGTATGCTGAACGAGGTCAGGCGCTTTGGCAGTGACCTTATAAAGCGTTTTTCCATCGACTATCACTTCTTCAATTTTGTCAATCGCAAGACGCGTCACCTTATTATCACGTGTAGCAATTTTTAGATAGTAAGGTCTTACATCACTTGGAACAGAGGTTAAGAAGCTACTATCCGTTTCCACGCCATTGTCGTCAACACTTATGAGGCTTGTTTCTTTTATATTTTTAACTTCGACCTTTTTTAAATCAATTCTCAGTGATTCTTCTTTGAGAATTTCTTCCTCGTTTCCTTCACCACGATCATAAACCATTTTTGTTTCGAGTTTATAATCCTTGTAATATTGCAAATCTGTTAGAGTTGCAGTCAAGTTATCCAGTGAAACCGTCATGGTTTTGACGACTTCGTCGCCTTTCTTCAGGGTTAAAGTGATCGATTTAATCGCTGCCTTACTTGGATTTTCCAGATTATAGTAAATCTGAGATGAGCGTTTCAAATCCTGAATATCAACCCTTGAAAAAGTCAACACTGGCTTTTCGAAGTTTTTGGTACCTAGTTTAACAATACGGTCTTGGGCTAACTCGATGACCTGTTCAAGAATTTCAGGCGCTTCCTGCGTCTTGATTCCTTTGATGGTCTTGTAGGTTCTGATAACCTTTTTCTGACCGTCTTTTCCTTCTTGGACCGTAACTTTATCGCCCTTTTTCAATTGCGCGTCTTCTTCGACTATCTCTTTAAACGGAATTTTTTCAAGACTTTCTTCTACAAGAGCTCCTTCTATTGGTTTCGTACCACGACTTATTTTTTTAGTGACTGGTTTTTTGATGACAGTGGTTGTTGTATTTAAAACTTGGTCAGTCTCAACACCTTCGACAGTTTTATAAGTCGTTTTGGTAACTTGGATCCCTTTTTCACCGTTTTGAACCACTGTTTCTTCGTCAGTGTATTTTGTAGGATCATCAATGATTTCCGTCTGGTAGTCAATCTCTGCGATTGTGTCTTTAGTAATTGTTCCTTCAGTTACTGTATATTCTGGAAGATCCTCTTGAATAAGGGAGTCACCTTCCTTGCCGGGGAATTGTGTACCTTTGCTTTCAAGTTTCCCAGTATACGTTGGCAAACTATCTTGAACAAGGGAGTCACCTTCCTTGCCGGGTTCCTGAGTGCCCTTGCTTTCAAGCTTGCCAGTATACGCTGGGGAATTGTCTTGAACGAGGGATTCGCCTTCTTTACCAGACTCCTGAGTACCCTTGCTTTCAAGTTTCCCAGTATACGTTGGGGAATTGCCTTGAACGAGGGATTCGCCTTCTTTACCTACTTCTTGAGTGCCCTTGCTCTCAAGTTTCTCAGTATACGCTGGCAAACTATCTTGGACAAGGGACTCGCCTTCTTTACCTACTTCTTGAGTGCCCTTGCTTTCAAGTTTTTCAGTATACGTTGGCAAACTATCTTGGACAAGGGACTCGCCTTCTTTACCAGCTTCCTGGGTGCCTTTGCTTGCAAGCTTTTCAGTATACGCTGGGGAATTGTCTTGGACAAGCGATTGACCCTTTTTGCCTTCTTCTTGGGTACCTTTACTTTCAAGTTTCCCAGTATAATCTGGGGCATTGTCTTGGACTAGAGATTTCCCTTTTTTAGAAAAACTTGCTACTTTTGTATCAGTTCCTTTAAAATAACCAATATACTCATATCCTCCAATATCGATCACACCTTTCGCTAATTCTTCATTTGAGGAGGCCGAGATCGTTTGATTGTAAGAAAGTAACTCTTTATTCTCAAAGGCAAAAGTAGCAAAAGGAATGAAGTTGCTGACACCAAGAGAACCAATCAAAAGCACTCCAAGAACTTTCCGACGCTGTTTTTTAGACACCAAAAAAACAGCTAAAGATGCTGTTGCAAGACCAAAACCTGCTAAAGCAAATTCTTTACTTCCTGTATAGGGAAGTTGTTGACTGTTAGTTGCCTTCTTGCGATAAACTACATAAATAATATCTTCATCTTGAAATTCTGTAGGAACTTCATGATGAATCAAGGCTTTTTCAGATTCGGTTAATTCTTGTTCCGCCAGATAACGGTAATGGACTGAATTCACTTCAGCTAATTCATCTGCTTGGACTCTACCAGCTGATAACAAACTAGCACCAACAAGAAAGGCCCCGATTGCTACAGGACCAACTCCAACAGTCAATTTACGAATAGAATACTTTAGGTTTTTTTGAAACTGTTCTTTTCTTTTTTTCATTCTCACATCTTTCTAATAGAATCTTGTGGATACTGCGCACGCGCACCCCCGATTAGCTTTGGACGACTAGCTAGAGCTGTTACATGGGCATGGCCAATCTCTCGCAAAACTGGTCGAATCGGAACTTGCACATGCTTGACATGCATACCAATTGCGGTATCTCCGATATCCAATCCCGCATGAGCCTTGATAAATTCAACCTCCACTGGATCCTGCATAAACTTGAAGGCCGCCAACTGACCCGAACCTCCTGCATGAAGAGTCGGAAGGACACTGACGATTTCCAGACCAAACTGCTCTGCCACCTGACGTTCAACGACGAGGGCACGATTGACGTGTTCACAGCCTTGAACAGCTAGGTGAATCCCTCTTTCCTCTAGGATATCCAGAATCGTCTTCACAATAATTTCGCCAATTTCTTGGCTGGAATCCTTGCCGATTTGCCCACCTAAAACCTCACTAGACGAGAGTCCAAGGACAAAGAGAGCCCCCTCACGCAATCCAGCCTTATCCAAAACATCCTCAAGCACCTGCTGTGTCTCTGTTCCAATTCTATTTTTATCCATCACTCTTGACCTCATTTTTCTCCTACTATCATATCTTTTTTTACTGATTTTATCAAGGCGAACTAATCACTCAGAGTTGACAATGCAAAAACTTTAAAAATGAATTTCCCTTTAGCAACAAAGTAAAGAGTCTGGGACCAGAATGCTTTCCAAAAAGATAACAACTAAAATGACCTGCTCCCTAAAAAGTTAAACAGAAGATTTAGCTTTTTTAGCGGAGCAGGACAAATCTCCAGCGATGCTTATTTTATCTGAGTTTGAACATAGTGGGTAATAACATCTGATGTGTACTGGGCTGTTCCAGGTCCAAATTTGTCAATGTTTTCCTTAAACTCTGGGTTATAAACGTAGCCTTTACCGATATAACCGAATACTTCAATAGTACAATCAAATCCATAAGTACGGATGGCTTGCAAGAGCTTGGCTGCTTGCTCTTGGTTTTCAGTTGCTGTTGCAGGCAAACCAGCTTGAAGATTTTGTGCCAAGGCTCGAAAGACTTGATTGAAGGCAGCCGTAGCTTCGTCTTCGTGACCTTTTTGGCGCTCGAGCGCTTGGTCCATCACATCTTGTCCATACTTCTCTACCGCCTCTTGGTGGTATTTTTGATGGTCTTGATAGTTAAATCCTGCGAATTTCTCTTGAATGCTCATTTCTCTTTCTCCTTTTTGTTCTTGAATGGTTTTTTGCAAGGTGGAAATCAAGGTATCCAGATGTTGCCTTTCTCGAGTTAGATACTCCAACTGCCTAGTCAAATGGGGCAATAAATCTGTCCTTTCTTCCTTTAATAGCTCTGCTATTTTTTCTAAAGAAAAGCCTAGATATTTGTAATAAAGAATGATCTGAAGTCGTTCCAAATCATCCTGACTATAGGTTCGATAACCGTTTTCCGACTTTAAAGGAACCAAGAGTCCTAACTTATCGTAATGGTGCAGGGTCTTTACAGAGACACCCGAAAGCTGCGCAGCTTCTTTGATATGGTACATGATTTTCTCCTTACAAGGATAGTATAACCCCTCCCCTTAGGTCAGAGTCAAGTGGTTTTACGAAAAATTTTTAACTTTTTGAGAAACTTTTGAAAACTTGAAAATCGCTTTCTTGACAGGCTTCAGAAAACATGATAGGATAATCAAGTCTATCAATCAAATAAAAAGCTCATAAAGAGCAATTGAGAGAAGGCTATTTGACAACTCAAGTAGCCTTTTCTTATTTTAGAAAATAGATTGGAGTTTTAACTATGTCTGAAAAATCGCAATGGGGCTCGAAACTGGGCTTCATTCTTGCGTCTGCTGGCTCTGCTATTGGTCTTGGAGCTGTTTGGAAGTTCCCTTACATGACTGCTGCCAATGGTGGTGGAGGATTTTTACTAGTCTTTCTCATCTCGACACTTTTGATTGGATTTCCTCTCTTACTGGCTGAATTTGCCCTTGGTCGAAGCGCTGGAGTATCAGCAATCAAAACCTTTGGTAAGCTTGGAAACAATCATAAATACAATTTTATTGGTTGGATTGGCGCCTTTGCCCTTTTCATCCTTCTCTCATTTTATAGTGTTATTGGGGGTTGGATTCTGGTATACCTTGGTATCGAAATTGGAAGATTATTCCACCTAATCGGAATTGGAGATTATGCCCAGCAGTTCTCTTCCATCATTTCTAATCCAGTTATTGCCCTAGGAGCACAAGCAGCCTTTATCTTCTTGAATATTTTCATTGTTTCACACGGCGTTCAAAAAGGAATTGAAAGAGCATCTAAGGTCATGATGCCCCTACTCTTTATTATCTTTGTCATTATTATCGGGCGCTCTCTCAGCTTGCCTAATGCCATGGAAGGTGTGGTTTACTTCCTCAAACCGGACTTTTCAAAACTGACAAGTACTGGACTCCTCTATGCACTGGGCCAATCTTTCTTTGCTCTATCACTTGGAGTTACCGCCATGCTGACCTATGCTTCCTACCTGGACAAGAAGACCAATATGGTCCAATCAGGAATTTCCATCGTAGCCTTGAACATTTCTGTATCGATCATGGCAGGACTTGCGATTTTCCCTGCTATGTCATCCTTTAATATCCAGTCTGAAGGTGGACCTAGTCTCCTCTTTATCGTTTTACCACAACTCTTTGACAATATGCCCTTTGGTACGATTTTTTATATTCTCTTTCTCTTGCTCTTCCTCTTTGCGACGATAACTTCTTCAGTCGTCATGCTTGAGATCAACGTTGGTAACATCACCAATCAGGACAATCGTAAACGTGCTAAGTGGAGTATGATTTTAGGGGTATTGACTTTTGTCTTTGGTATCCCTTCAGCCCTTTCATACGGTGTCATGGCAGATGTCCAAATCTTTGGAAAGACCTTCTTTGACGCCATGGATTTCTTGGTATCCAACCTCCTCATGCCTTTTGGTGCCCTCTGTTTATCACTTTTTACAGGCTATATCTTCAAAAAAGCACTGGCTATGAAAGAACTTCATCTAGATGAAACACCTTGGAAACGAGGACTTTTCAAAGTTTGGCTCTTCCTTCTTCGTTATATCATACCAATCATCATCATCGTGGTTTTTATTGCCCAATTTATGTAATCATTAAAAAAGACTTGAGAATCAATCTCAAGTCTTTTCTTTTTATGGATGGCTTACAATCAATTCTAAATCTGATCCTTCCAAAGTCCAAGCTTCAACATCACTTGGAAGGATAAAGTGGCTACCTTTTTGGATTGGATAATCTTTTCCATCAACAGTCAGTTTCCCTTGACCAGCCAAGACACTAAACAAGCTGTAGTCAGCTGTCTTTTCAAAGTCAACTTTTCCAGTGATTTCCCACTTGTAAACTGCGAAGAAATCATTGGATACAAGGAGAGTGGAACGCAAATCATCTGCTTTGACAGTTACAGGACGGCTATTTGCTGGCTCACCAATGTTTAATACATCAATAGATTTTTCAAGGTGAAGTTCACGCAAGTTACCATTATCATCCTTACGGTCAAAGTCATAGACGCGATAGGTGGTGTCACTAGACTGTTGGGTTTCAAGAATCAAGATGCCTGCTCCGATAGCATGCATGGTGCCACTTGGAACATAGAAGAAATCCCCAGCCTTAACTGGTACTTTTGTCAATAAACTATCCCAGTTCTTGTCCTCAATTTGCTGACGGAGTTCTTCTTTTGACTTGGCATTGTGTCCATAGATAATCTCAGATCCTTCATCAGCCGCAATCACATACCAACACTCAGTTTTTCCAAGTTCTCCTTCATGCTCCATTGCATAGGTATCATCTGGGTGCACCTGTACACTGAGCCAATCGTTGGCATCCAAAATCTTTGTTAATAAAGGAAAGACAGGCTCTTTACGATTACCGAATAATTCCCGATGCTCTTGATAGAGCTGATCCAATCCCATTCCTTCGTATGGACCATTGGCTACTTTAGAAACTCCATGTGGATGGGCTGAAATCGCCCAAAATTCACCGACATGGTCGCTCGGAATTTCGTAACCAAATTCTTCTTTCAGACGAGTTCCTCCCCAAATTTTTTCCTGCATGACTGAATGTAAAAATAATGGTTGTCCCATAATATCCTCCTCGCATTTCATGTTTCTATTATACAAAAAAAAGAAAGTTTTTGAAAGCCCTTTCCATCATTTTCCTCTCTCGCCAGAAACTTCATTTTTGTGTATAATGAAAGGGATGACACTAAAAGAAAATATTATCCAACTGGCGCATTCTATTGGGATTTCAAAAATTGGCTTTACAACCGCTGATGACTTCGCTTATTTGGAAAAATCGCTCCGCTTGGCCGTTGAGGAAGGACGGAATTCTGGATTCGAGCATAAGAATATTGAAGAGCGCATCCAACCCAAATTAAGTCTCTCCTCCGCCAAGACCATCATCTCAATCGCTGTCGCCTACCCCCACAAACTCAAGCAACAACCTCAAAAAACAGCCTATAAAAGAGGAAAATTTACCCCCAACAGCTGGGGATTAGACTACCATTATGTCCTTCAAGACAAGCTCAACCGCTTAGCTGCTGGGATTGAAGAAATGACGCAGGATTTTGAATATAAGGGTATGGTCGATACTGGAGCACTGGTAGATACAGCCGTCGCCCAACGAGCAGGGATTGGCTTTATCGGAAAAAATGGCTTGGTCATTTCAAAAGAATACGGTTCTTACATGTTTTTGGGGGAATTGATTACCAATCTCGAAATTGAACCAGATCATCCTGTCGACTATGGTTGTGGAGACTGTCGACGTTGTTTAGATGCTTGCCCAACCTCCTGTTTAATAGGGGATGGCTCTATGAATGCCAAACGCTGTTTGTCCTTCCAAACCCAAGACAAGGGCATGATGGACCTAGAATTTCGCAAGAAAATTAAAACGGTCATCTATGGATGTGATATTTGTCAGATTAGTTGCCCTTATAACAAAGGGCTAGATAATCCCTTGGCAACAGAAATCGATCCTGATCTGGCTCATCCAGAGTTGATTCCCTTTATAGAACTGTCCAACGGTCAATTTAAAGAAAAATTCGGGCACGTTGCTGGAAGTTGGCGAGGCAAGAACATCCTCCAGCGCAATGCCATCATTGCATTAGCCAATGCCAATGACCGCTCGGCCATTCCTAAGCTCCTGAACATCATCGAAACTTCACAAAATCAGATTCATATTGCAACGGCTATCTGGTCTTTAGGGCAACTGCTCCGTGAAGTCACGCCAGACCTTGTTGAGCTCTTACGGAATATCAAACATCCGACCGATGCTATCATAGAAGAACGAACAGCTTTCTTTGAAAAATTCGGCATTCAAGCAGATTCACAGCTACAATGAAAAAACACTAAAGTTGTATCCTTAGTGTTTTTTTAGTTCTTTCAAGAAATACCAACTACCCATCTCTACTTGGTTAAAGCAAATCTCACTTGAATAGACTTCCTTGTAACCATTTTTGGTGTAAAAATAGACATTTCCTTTGGTATTGGTATAAAAAGCTAGTTTTTCCCCTTTGATCTCTTCCAAGAAAGGCTCAATTCCTTCTGTCATAAAGCGACTGCCATAGCCCTGCCGTTGGTGTTTAGGGGCAACTGCGAGAAGCATCAAATACCAATCAAAGTCTACATTTTGCTCCAATTCCTTATCCGTGTCCTCCATAAATTTAAAGTAGGCCAGCATATTTTTCAAGGAAATAAACTTGAGTAAAGCAAAGCCGCCATTTAAGAGATAGGCCCGAAAAGGAATCGGTCCCTTTTGCAACAAGGCAACTGCATAAATTTCATCATTTTGTTCTGCCACAAGGCAAATATGGTGCTTGAGAAAAACCTTTACCAGGATGCGCATCATTGCCTCAACAAAGGCAGGGTATTGCTTGGGATCCCGAACCAAATCCTTGATGACTTTTAAAAATAGATAGTCCTCAAAGGCTGTACTGGCTACTCGAACCACCTGATCCAGATCTGCTTTTTCTGCTTTTCTGTACTTCATCTTCTCTCCTATTCTAAGTCTACTTTCCAGTATACACTATCCCTCGCTCTTAGACAAAGGTCAATTTTCAGCAATTTGTTCATTCAAACCAGCAAAAAGAGTCCTCCCCAAACGAGTCCCAGCCCCCAAGCGACGAGGACATCCTTGGGATAATGAACCCCTCCAAGAACTCGGATAAGGGCTAATAGAAGAGATAGGAGCATGGAGCACATTCCTAGTGGAAGCGACAACTGACAGACACACATCGAAATAATGGTCGCCGAAAAAACATGTCGGCTAGGAAAGGAATGACCAGATGAATTCTTTTCTAATAAGGGTTGAATCTCCCATTTCTCATAAGGTCTCGGAACATTGACCCAATGACGAAAGAGGCTAAACAAGACAAAACCCGAAGCAGGGATCCAGATAAAAGGCCAGATTTCTCCCATTGAAGTTTTCTTTAAAAACAGCCAACAAAAGACAAGGCCGTAGATGCCTGGCATGGCGAACGTCAAGATACGATTCATCCTTTGAAGAACCTGCACACGATGTGGTTTTCTCGTAAAAGGCAGGGTTAGCCAACGATAAAATTTCGGATAATCTTGAAGATTGGGCTTCATGTTGGCACTCCTGTCTTTCATCTTATTTTATACTACTAGTATACGCGATCCTAAGAAAGCCTGTCAAGCCAGGCTTCTTTTTTATCCTTTCTTTCTTCTTTTTCACATTAGAAGCGATCTATTTATGACGCTTTGTCATTTTTCTGTACCTAAGAATCGTCTTTCCCATCCCTTCTTCCAGCATAAAATAATAGGATAGAAGCACATAGAATTGCCTTCTATCCTATTATTTTACTTTACATTTCACAAGCCTTGTATCTTGATTTCATGCCACTTCTTCTGTGAATTGGCTATTGTAGAGATCAGCATAGAATCCATTTTGGCTCATGAGCTCTTGGTGGTTACCCTGCTCGATAATATTTCCATCTTTCATCACGAGAATCAGATCCGCATTACGGATAGTGGACAAGCGATGGGCAATGACAAAGGAGGTCCGGCCTTCCATGAGTTTGTCCATGGCTTTTTGAATCAACTCTTCTGTACGGGTATCGACAGATGAGGTTGCTTCATCCAAGATGAGGAGTGGGGCATCCTTCAAGAGGGCACGCGCAATGGTCAAGAGTTGCTTTTGACCAACGGACAAGGTCACTGAATCATCTAATACAGTATCATAGCCATTCGGCAAGGTCCGAATAAAGTGATGGACCCCAACCGCTCGGGTTGCCGCTTCGACGGCTTCATCTGAAATATCAGTTTGATTGAAGACCAGATTCTCCCGAATGGTCCCCTCAAAGAGCCAGGTATCTTGTAAGACCATCGAAAAAGCATCATGAACTTCTTGGCGGCTCATGGCCTTGGTATCCACACCATCGATGGTAATTTTACCAGCTTGAATATCGTAAAAACGCATCAAGAGATTGACCATGGTGGTCTTACCTGCACCTGTCGGACCAACAATGGCCACTTTTTGCCCCGGTTTGGCTTCAGCTGTAAAGTCATGGATAATAGTCTTATCTGGTGAATAGCCAAAGCGCACATGCTCAAAGGTGACATGACCTTTTGGCGCTTCCAATTGGCGTGTTTTTTGGGATTCATCTTCCATTTCTTCTTCGTCTAAGAATTCAAAGACACGCCCCATAGCAGCACTGGCTGATTGCAATTGGGTAATTCCTTGGGCCATTTGACCAATTGGTTGGGTAAAGATGCGGACATAGGTCATAAAGGCCACAATGGTCCCGATGGTAATGTCTCCATTAATGGTGAGGACAGCCCCAACGATACAGACCATGACATAGCCGAAATTCCCTACAAACTGCATCAAGGGCATCATGATACCAGAGAAGAATTGGGATTTCCACATGCTATGGTACAAATCTTGGTTGATAGCATCAAAATGATCTTTGGCCTGATGACGGCCATTATAGGAAATGACCACATTGTGTCCACTATAGATTTCTTCAACATAGCCTGAAACTTTGGCAAGATTATTTTGTTGCTGTTTAAACAAAGGCTGACTCTTGACCATAATGATGCTAGAAAGAGCAAAGCCTGCAAAGACGGAAAGGATAGCGGTCAAAGCTAAATGCCAGTCCGTCTTAAACATCATAAAGATGGAGCCAATCAATAAGACGATAGAGGAGACCATTTGAACCAAACTTTGGTTAAAGGATTGGGTCATCAAATCCACGTCATTGGTCACACGAGACAAGGTATCTCCTTGTTCATGGCTATCAAAATATTGGAGAGGTACACGATTGATCTTTTCAGCGATGGCATTGCGCAAGCGTTCTGCGAAGCGCTGAATCATCGTTGAGATAATGAAACTACTGCTGTAGGACACCAGTGCTCCAACTCCATAAAGGATGGCTAAAGTCAGGGCAATCGAAGTGATCTTGTCAATATCAATGGCTCCTCCCATCCCTTTTGTGATGGTATCCGTGATTTCTTTTAACTTATCCGGTCCAATAACCGTGATAATACTCGATACGATCGAAAAGAGGATAGCAACTAGGAAAAATAGGTGGAAGCCCTTCAAATAGGGAGAAAGTTGGCTCCAAAGGGACGATTCTTGTTTTGTTTTATGCATGTTCCAACTCCTCCTTAGACAATTGTGAATAGGCAATTTCTTGATAGACTTCATTGGTCGCAAGCAATTCTTTGTGGGTGCCTTGACCGACGACCTTCCCTTGATCCAAGACCAAAATCAAATCCGCATCCATAATGGTCGAAATCCGTTGGGCAACGATCAATTTGGTCGTATCTGCCAGCTCTTCTTTCAGGGCTTGGCGCAAGATACGATCCGTTTTGTAATCCAGGGCTGAGAAGGAATCATCAAAGATGAGGATCTCGGGCTTACGTGCAAGGGCACGCGCAATCGCCAAACGTTGACGTTGTCCTCCAGAGAAGTTGCTTCCTCCTTGCGCTACTTCTGTATCCAAACCTTTTTCTTTTGCGGCCACAAACTCTTTGGCTTGGGCCAATTCAAGAGCTTTCCAGATGGCTTCATCCTCTAATTTTCCTTGACTACTTTCTCCAAATTCCATATTGGAGCGAATAGTGCCGCTAAAGAGGACTGCTTTTTGGGGAATGTAGCCGACTTTATTATTCAGTTCTTGGTGGCTATAATTCTTGACATTGATGCCATCCACTAAGATCTTTCCTTCTGTTGCATCGTAAAAGCGCGGAATCAAGTTGACCAAAGTGGATTTCCCAGAACCGGTTGATCCGATGAAGGCAACGGTTTGTCCTTTCTGAGCTGAGAAGGTCACATGTTCAATCACAGCACGGGAAGTCCGTCCATATCGGAAGGAAACATCTTGAAATTCAACGGTACCCTCTTGGCCTGTTGTTTCTTTTGACTCACTTGGGAAGGCTACAGACGGCTCTAAAGCTAAGACCTGGTTGATTCGTTTGGCAGATACCAAGGCACGAGGAAGAATAATCAAGATGGCCACCATCATCATAAAGCCAACGACAACCTGCATGGCGTAAGAGGAGAAGGTGATCATATCGGAGAAGACCTTGGTCCGATCCGCTAATGCAGGACTGGTGAAGATCTTTGTAGGATCTTTTGGCATGGCGATATCATTGATCAAGTGCGCCCCAATCCAGTAGATAGCAAGGGTCAACCCACTTGATACCACTGTCATGACAGGGTTCATCAAAGACATCAAACGATAAACAAAGAGATTTAGACGGGTTAAGCCCTTGTTTTCAGCCTGGAATTTCTCATTTTGATAAGCTTCTGCATTGTAGGCGCGAACCACTCGCACCCCAGTCAAACTCTCCCGTGTCGTCGCATTCAAAGCATCGGTCAAACCTTGAACCTTTTGCTGGCGCGGAAAGGCAATAAGAACCAGAACAGAGAGAAGAATCAAGACCATCAAGACCGCAATCCCAACAGACGTTGTCCAGGCACTGCTCTTCCCCCAAATCTTGGTCAGAGCCCAAATCGCCATAATGGGACCACGCGTCACAACTTGCATCCCCATCACAATCATGATTTGAAATTGAGTCAAATCGTTGGTCGTCCGGGTCAAGAGAGAGGGAACGGAGAATTTCTTGATCTCGGCATCAGAGTAATCCATCACTTGATGGAAAATCTCTCCTCGAAGTCGCGTCGTAAAGCTGGCAGCGACTCTTGAAGCCAAAAAGCCCACAAAAACTGCCATCAAAAAGCTTCCAAAAGAGAAGAGCAACATCTTGCTTCCCGGATCCATAATATCAGAAACCTTGGTCCCATCCTTGGCTAAGAGGGTCGTGATATCGGATAAGTATTCAGGAGTCTTTAAATCCATCCAAACAGCCAGACAGATAAAGACCGTACTAAGGGCAATCATGCCCCATTCTTTGGCAGTTAACCGCCGAAATATATTGATCATTCCTCGCTCCTTTTTTTCATATTCTCATAAAATTGATGCATGACCTTGAAAAAGATGGCCAATTCTTCTTCTGATACACCAGCCATCATATCCTGGTCCACTTCTTCAAAGAATTGTTTCATGTCATTCAATTTATCTTTTACACTGTCTGTTAGGTAGACATACTTGGCCCGTTTATCGGTTGGACTAGGCTCTAGATAAATAAAGCCATTTTTCTCCATGCGCTTGATCAGGTTACTCGTCACGGATTTTGAGATATGAAGTTCCTGCTCAACATCCCGAATCAAGGTCACTTTCCCCTCCTTTTCACGATGAGATAAAAAGCCCAATACCTGACCTTGGGGTCCTGCGCTAAATTCAAGCCCTCTCTTCTTGGCCTCTCTTTCTACCATGAGGTGAATGAGATGACCGATTTTTTTAAATTCTAGTAAAGGTTTGTCCATCATTTCCTCCAAATAGTTCTCTTAAGAACTTTAAAGTTACTATGAGAACTATTTTAACACAAAAAAGATCCCTGTCAAGAAAAAAGTTTCCATAAGAACTAAAAAAAGGAGCCGAATCGACTCCATCCTTCATCTTTAGATAATAATGCCTTCTAGATGATCCATTTCATGCTGACAGATCTGGGCTGGAAAACCTGACAAATGAATTGTTTTTGCTTGCCAATTCACATCTCGATAGGCCACTGAAATCTCCTCATAACGAGTGGTCGGCCGACTCCCCACCAAGGACAAGCATCCTTCCTCTGTTTGGTAAGGCTTTTTCTTTTCAAGGAGAACCGGATTAAACAGGACCAGATTTTCACTTCCCATTCGGATGATAATCGCCCGTTTTTTCACCCCGATCATATTAGCCGCTAAACCGACACACTCAAGGAGATGAGCATTTAAGGTGTCCTGCAAATCCAAAGCCAAGGTGCGATCCTCAGGTGTCGCTTCTTCTGACTTTTGACCCAAGAATAAGACATCTTTTACAATATTCTTTTTCATTCCTTCCTCACTTCTTGATAGATAGACGAAAGAAGAGAGTGGGACAGAAATCGGTAATTCGTTAGAATTCGATTTCATCGTCCCACCTCCGCACAGTTGAGTAGGGCTGTAAAAGCTGATGAAATCAGCGTA
>ERZ772942.440-NODE-440-length-17573-cov-5.851410_pt1 | contig 17573 bp, 15 predicted proteins | sample MGYA00511135_ERZ772942 | MGnify/ENA primary metagenome ERZ772942 (study PRJEB29015, sample SAMEA2738099) | human oral metagenome | biome: human oral; feature: human-associated habitat; material: saliva | place: China | collected 2265 ... | reverse complement strand
GGGGAAAAACTTTTCTGAGAGATTAATAGAATTAGCGGTGCAAAGGTACGCAATAATCTACGCACTAGCAAGCCAAACACCAAGCATTCATTCACGTATAATTCTACCAAGAATCGTTGTGAAAACAAGAATATAATTGTACTTTTGCAGCACAGTAAACTTATATCGTTCATTCCACAGCTTTCTATTTTCTAAAACGATTTACTATGATGGAAATCTTGACTCCCTACCTCAGCATTGCCCTTAAACTTGTCACGGGCATGATTGGCATTTTGGTATTTCTGCGCCTCGCCGGCAAGGCACAAATGGCACAAATCACTCCCCTCGACACCGTGAGCGCCTTCGTGATTGGTGCTTTGGTCGGTGGTGTCTTGTACAATCCCGACATGTCCATGTGGCACATCCTCTTTGCTTTGGCGGTGTGGACGTGCTTCAACATGCTCGTGCGCTTTGCCATGCGCTCGGCACGCTTGAGACATTTCATCAAAGGAGAGAGCGTGTTTCTCGTCAAAGATGGGATTATCAACTTTAAAAACTTCAAACGCAATAGCCTGGAGATGGAACAATTTCGTTTGCTCCTCCGACAAAAAGGCATCTTTTCGATGTTTGATGTGGAAGATGTGCTCTTCGAAACCAATGGTGCAGTGACCGTTCTTCCTCCCGAGAAAACGTCTGAGTCTTTCCTCATTGTCAACAATGGCGAATTTGCAGAGAGCGGTCTTGAACGCAGTGGTAGATCAAAGACTTGGGCTTTGCACAACATCAAGCGAAATGGCTTTAACAGTCCTGCTGAACTCTTCTGCATGGAATGGACTCCCGCCAAAGGCATCTATTTTGTCACCTACGAAGGCAACGTGAAACGTGGCACCGTGGAAGTGGAAGCCGAAGATGTATACTGCCACGATGCTCAAGTATAAATAGATTTTAGAGGGTCGCAGACCCTTTCTGCTCGGCTGCGGCTACACTGCGTTCCGCTTGCCTCGGCTTCGCAACAGAGAAGGTCAGACCCTTTTTAGACGTTAGACGTTAGACATTAGAGATTGGACTAGAACCACTAGTACTACTAGAACATCTAGAACCACTAGCCACAAAAAGAGCAGAGGGCGCAATGTCCTCTGCTCTTATTCTATTCTCTAACGTCTAACGTCTAACCTCTAACGTCTAACGTCTAATCTCTAACGTCTAACGTCTAACCTCTAGAACTTCACCATCAATCCCATGGTGGGCACCAGCGTGCCGACCATGCTGGGGATTTCGCGCAACACATATCGAGACGGATCGGCAGGGTCCGTCGCAGGTTGACCTTGCGCGTCGAGGTTCGTGTAGATTGGTTCCATAGGATACGCAGCCTTGTAGACGTTCTGCACATCCAAATAAAGATTGAGCACCCATTTCGGGAAATAGAATTCGCGGTCTATCCGCACATCCAGTTGGTGGGCTGACGGCAGGCGGAGAGTGTTGAACCGTGAATAGTCCATATACGCCATATTGCGGATGTCCCAAGCAGCCTTTTGCGAAGAGAGCGCGTAGTCGATGGGACTATAGGGCGCACCGCCCAACCAACGCCAACGGGCTGCAAAATTCCAACTCCTGCCGAGGGGACAACTGGCGATGACGTTCAGAATGTGGCGCGTGTCCCACGAAGAGGGCTGATACTGCCCTGCGCGGTTGGTAAACTCACTGCGGAAGAGCGTGTAGGTGGCAGAGAACATCGCCCCTTGTGGCAGTTGCCAGCGCGCCACCGTCTCCACACCATAGGCGCGACCTAAGCCCGAAGCCGTCACTGCCTCATCGCCCACAGCACCAAATCCCGCACCCTTGCTCGCCAGACTCACATCTTCTGCAAGAGAAACGGGATAGTGCTCATAGGTCTTGTAGAAAGCCTCAGCCGCAAGCGACAATCCCTCCATGGGACGATGGCTCACACCCACCACCAGATGATTGGACATGATGTATTTCAACACATCGCGGTTCGCCAACTGTCCCTCGGCATTACGATAACCCAAAGAGGTGTAGGAGGGCAATTTGGCATATCGCCCCACATTGGCACTCACATCGGTGCGATCGCTCAGCGCATAGGTGATGGAAAGGCGAGGCGACAACTGAGGCAAGGGGTTGCGCATAGCAGTATTGTAGTTGTTGCCTGCCACACTCAAGCCAAAGGAGAGCTTCAACTGCTGATTCCACCACTCTTTCGAGGCTTGTCCGAAAGCGGCGTAGGACAAGAAGTCAAGACTGCTCTCATAGTTGTCGAGGGTGGACACCCCTGCGATGATGCGGCGACGCGCGGTGCGGTTGAAATAGTGCGCATGCTGCACGCCAGCTCCGACATTGAGTTTGAAGGGCAATCCCCAGAAGATGCGCTCGAAGCGGAGTTTATTTTCCGACTCTTGCGACTGATAGTCGAAGATTTTGGGCAAATTCGTCTGATTGCCCACGTGCTTGTAACTGCCATTGTCGAGCATGTTGCGACTCAGCACCCAGCGGTCGGTGTGCTTCTCACCCAGCACCTTGTAGACGGCTCCCACGGTGTAGTGCCATTGGTCGTAGACGGGGAGCATGTTGAGCACAAATCGACTGTATTCGCTGGCGTTGGCTCCCAAGTCGGTGTTCAGGCGCGTCTTGTCGATAGAGCCCAGTCCAATGATAGAGAGGTTGCGCCGCTCGCTGATGCGATAGTCATATTTGAGTTGAAAATCATGATAGGTGGGCAGGAAGGCCAGTTCTAGCCACTTGAAGAGCAGCTGCAAATAGGACTGTCGGGCAGAGAAGATGAAGGTGGAACGCGAATTGACAGGTCCGTCGAGGGTAAACGAGGCATCCGATGCTCCCAGAGAGAGTTTGGTATGGAGGCGATCTCGGCTGCCGTCTTTCATGCGGATGTCCATCACCGAACTCAAGGCGTTGGGACGATTGGCAGGAAAGGCTCCGGTGTAGAAGTCCACGGCACTGATAAAATCGGGATTAAGGATGCCCACCGCTCCTCCTGCTGCTCCTTGCGTGGTGAAGTGGTTGATGACGGGCAATTCAATGCCATCGAGGTAAAACACGTTTTCGGCTGGTCCTCCGCCTCGCACCAAAAGATCGTTGCGGTTGGCAGCGGTGGCAGCCACACCAGGGAGGGTCTGCACAAGTTTCGACACGTCACGGTTCACACCAGCACTCTTTTCGATCTGCCGCACTTCGAGGGTTTGCACAGAGAGCGGACTCTCGGCGCGTGTCTCCTCGGTGCGCGGTCTGACGATGGCTTCGGTGAGCGACACCTCACTTTCGTTCATCGCCACATCGACGAAGGTGGTTTGGTTGCCCATCACCTGCAACTCTTCGGTGCGTTTCTTTTCGTAGCCCAGAAAGCTCACGGTGATGTGGTAAAATCCAGGTTTCACCTGCTTAATCACATAGTTGCCCACGGAGTCGGTGACGGTGGCTGCCGCTTGGTTTTCGAGTCGCACGACAGCTCCTATGAGGGGTTCGTTGTTGCGCACATTGACCACGCGGCCTTTCACCACTCCACGTTGTGCCATCAGAGGGAAAAACACCCCTGAGCACAGGACAAAAATAATAATTCTCAAAAACATAAGTCTAGGTTTAGAGGGTCGCAGACCCTTTCTGCTCGCCACTTCGTGGCTCGGGCACTGCTTATACGTTAGACGTGAGAAAGTAAACTTTAGACTTTAGAGTACTGCGGAGAAAATACTACCCCGCTACCCTTAAAAGTCTAGTGTCTCTAGTATCTATCTTCTAATGAGAAATGGAAAAAGAGAATGAGTTATGACTAAGAAATATGAATAAGATGAATGATAACTATGAATGAAGTGTATCCCTATATGGAATCTAGTATCCCAATATGGAATGTAGTATCTCTATATAATGTAGACGTTAGAACCATGCGGCGAATCGTCCAACCGCGCCAGCCCGAGGCGAGCGAAACGCAGTGCAGACGAAGCCGAGCGAAAAAGGGTCTGCGACCCCGAGCATAAAAGGGTCTGAGACCTCTATTGTATCAACAGCACAATCATTTTGAGGGCAAAATCGAAGAACACCATTTTAGCGTTCACATTTTGCGCGATGTCACGTCGAGCAAGGGCTAGTTCGTCGGAGATGCCCAGCACATTGCGCTCATTGATGAAAGGCGAAAAACGTACCGAAAACTCCTCCTCCGCGCGCGTCATATAGTTCAATTCAGGGCGATGGAAGTTCATAATAAAATTCTCGCGCACCATGCGGAGCGAATAGTCCAAAAACGCCTTCTGACGCTCGCGTCCCCACCCTGCCATGCGCTCACTCCACGCGTGCATCTCCTTGATGTCGCGCAGATAGCACTTGCGCATCAAGAGCGCAAACATGTCGAGAAACTCCTGTTCGTCGTGCCCCACAGAGAGCAAACGCAACGCACGCACATAGTTGCCCTGCGCCGTGTGCGCCACATAAGCCGCATCTTGGGGCGAAATGCCGCGTTCGCGCTGCAGGTGCTCCGCTATCTCCGCTTCTGGAATGGCACGCACTGCCAGTCGCTGTGTACGCGAGAGGATGGTGGGCAAAATGCCCTCCGCACGATGGCTCACGAGGAGAAACACCGTCTGTGTGGGCGGTTCTTCAAGGAGCTTAAGGAGCTTATTGGCACACGCCGTGTTCATGAGTTCGGGCAGCCACACCACCACCACGCGCCAGCCCCCTTGCGAAGGCGTCAGCGCCAGTTTGCGCACCAGTTCGTCACTCTCATCAGCGAAGATCTGTGGTTGCTGATTCTCGATGCCCATCTCCTTCTCCCAGAGTTCGAGGTCGAAATGCGTGGTCTTTTTGAGCATCTCCCTCCACTCCTTGATCCAGAGGTCGCTCACCACGCGCGTGGTGCTCGAAGCACTCTTGGGGCGAATGACGGGGAAGACAAAGTGCAAATCGGGGTGTGCCCATTTGTGCGTCATGGCACATCCTGGGCAAGCACCACAAGCAACCATTACTCCCTGCTGAGCGTGAGCTTCATCTTGTGGAGAAGAAAGTCCATCATTTTGAGAAGAAAGTCCATCTTGTGGAGATTGCTGTTGCGGTGTTTCACAGAGTAGCAGGCGCGCAAAGTCTAGCGCCACTGCCATGTGTCCCGCGCCTTCTGGTCCATCGAGGAGAATGGCGTGGGGCAATCTCCCACTCCTCCACTGGCTTTGCAACTGATGATATAGTGATGATTGAAACATAATAGACATTAGAGGGTCACAGACCCTTTTATGCTCGCCACGGAGTGGCTCGGGCGTTGTAGACAATAGACGTTAGAGGGTCGCAGACCCTTTTATGCTCGCCACAGAGTGGCTCGGGTATTAGACGTTAGAGGGACTAGAGATTCTAGAAGAACTAGAAAGACTAGCCCAATCGCGCGAGCCTCTAATCTCTAACTTCTAACGTCTAATCTCTAACGTCTAATTACTCATACAAATGTAGCAATAAATTTTGACATCCTCCCCATCCTTTCGGGAAAACGCAGGAACGCACCCCCAAAAAAGAGCCTCTAGCCTAAGCCAGAAGCTCTAATATCTAATCTCGAGCCACGTGTGCGTGGCGAGCAGAAAGGGTCCGTGACCCTCTAACGTCTAACCGAGATATAGCTGGCGACTCCTAGCACGGATCCGGCATAGACGAGGCATTGCCCGAAAAACCACAACACGCTTTCGTGTATCGCTCCGCGAGGAGGACACCAAAAACCTAACATAACTAACAGCGTGCCCACCATGAGCATCGCTATTGCACTCCATTCCTGAAGTTCCCATTTCGATAAGTGTTTCATAGTATTTAGATATTAGAGGGTCACAGACCCGTTTTAGACGTTAGAGAGTCGCAGACCCTTTTATGCTCGAGGACGCAGACCCTTTTATGCTCGGGGTCGCAGACCCTTTCTGCTCGCCACGACAAGCGTGGCTCGGTCTAGCGCGGTTGGACTAGGGGCTCTAGAAGAAATAGACATTAGATGTTAGAGAATTTAGTACTAAAAAAAACAAGGGCTCGCACGGAGGAAAGTCCAACCGCGCGAGCCCGAGGCAAGCGAAGACGCAGCCAAACAGAAAGGGTCAGTGCCCCCTCTAACGTCTGTTTTAGACATTGGAGGGCTATCACGATTGTCTCTCCACCGCATGGCTCTAACGTCTAACTTCTAACGTCTACTACCCTTGTGGTGCACTATTGGGCTCCGCCTTCTTTTTCTTTTTCACCACAGGCACCGCCTCAGTTTTGGCGAACTGGAGATGTCCCGTCTTCACATCGAGGGCGCGTTTCACACGGAGCGCAGGCACAAACACCACGTGCATACGAGTGATGAGAGAAGCGTTCACCTCTTCCTTTTTCTCCACACCCGTAGAACGGAGAGAGGGACGGAACGAACCGAGGTCACCAAGGCGAACAGCATTGCCTTCGAGCAGCGCATCGATGAGCTCCACTTCCAAAGCATCGACCACCGCCTTGATGTCGCTCGAAGCCAAGGTGCACTTCTTCTCAATGCGACCAATGATCTTCTGACTATCAATGGGGGCGGGAGCCACGATAGCTGGGTGGAACTTTTCCACCTTGGTACTGGGGTTTTTGCGCTTAACAATCTTGTAACGAATCATAGTAATATAGATTTAATAAGTGAATAATAGGACGATGAAATAGTTGGATTTCATCCTTCGTTTTCTCGCCATGGCATAACTCGAGCAAGCTCGGTTCTGCTCATTTGCCTTAACGAAAACGTTCTGCTACAGCAAATCGCAGCACCAGATGCTGCAGGTTCGGAAATACCACATCGCTGTATGCCGTCTCACCACTACATCTGGCGAGATGCTTCGTCACACTCCCTTTGGGGAATAAATAAAAAGTGTAAACAACGAGAAATTGGTGCGTGTGTTTGTCATAGAGAGAACTTTCCATCAGACCGAAGGTTGGGATGGGGCGTGGACGTCTCCGCTCGAGTGCTGCGCCCCGCAGGCCCTCATTGAGAAGCGTCCCTATATATATATGGGAGGATATGACCCCAAAGTGATAAAAAATCGAGAAAAACTGCACTTTTTTTTTGCCTACCCATCTTTTTGCTTTCTACACTTGACAATTCCGCGCTATTCCCTTGTAAATTGCGCACTGCATCCTTGCCAACTTGTCGCCACTTCCCCATCTCCCGCTCTCTTCCTCCAGCGATTTTCACTCTCATTTTTTCGTAAAATCTCCGTCGTTTTCGCTCAAACGATGTACTTTCTCGAAATATATGGTTTAACCCCAATCGGTCATTAGACCGTTATTGTGCAATTTGTCACAGAGAATATAACTTCCTGCCATCTTTCATTTTCTTGTTGGCATCTTGTTTTTCGCTCGTTCTCGCCGTAGCCCGCTACGCCTTCGAACCAACGAAAAAAATCTGCTCAACAATCTAATGAAACCTGTTCAGCATCTAATGACCGATTGGGGTTAAAGGATCAAAACATCTCCGTCCCTTTCGCTCAAAACCTCCGTCGTCTGCCCACAAAAATCCCCTCCGCATGAGGTGCAGAGGGGACTAGTCATCGTGTTTCGAGGCAGACCATCTCAAAGATGCTCATCGGCATCGCTCAAAACGAGGGGGATTCGCACAAGACGAGGGAGCATCAACACACTCCTCATCGCAAAATTTCGGGCACTTCTATATCGTCAGCCTGCAAGCGTGCCAACCGTTCCTCACCGAGCGCAGTGAGCGAAAAGCGCATTCTCCGCTTGTCGTCCTTGCACATCTGTCGTTTGATGAGCTTGAGAGCCTCGGCAGAAGCAATCACCTTGGAGGCATTGGAGTTCGTGAGTCCAAGGGCTTCTACCACCTCTCCAGCCGTCTGTGAGGAGCGCGCACTGAGGGTGCAAAGCAACATCGCCTCATTGAGATTCAAATCATAATGCTGCTCGAAATACTGCTCAAAATTGAGGATGGCACGATAGAGATCGCGGATGCGACAAAGACAAAAATGGTCCATAAACGGGGAAGAAAATGTCAATAAATCATTCACTGAACAACGAAGAGAGCATTTCATTGCGGCTCCATCGTTAGCAGCTGGAGCACTTACGCCTTAGGCAGGAGGATATCTTCGATCACCTCTTTGAGTTGTCCATAGGTCATGGCGCCCACCGCCTTTTGGGGCAAACCTTCTTGGGGCACAAAGAGCAACGTGGGCATAGAGCGCACGCCAAACACCTCGGTAAGTTCCACTTCTTGGTCGACATCCACCTTATAGACATCGAGTTTTCCTTCAAATTCTTCTGCTATTTGGTCCAAATGCGGCGCCATCCCTTTGCAGGGTCCGCACCATTTGGCATAAAAGTCAATGATGGCAGGACGTTGTCCGATAAACTTCCACTCATTGGGCGAGGCTACATAGTCAAATACGTGTTGTTTGAAATAGTCGGTCGTGATTTCTTTAGCTTTCATAATGCTGAAATTTTTTGTGATACAATCTGTTTACCTAGTTTCGCAAGGGAAAGAAACTATTATTTCTCTGATGCTCTTAATGAGCTTCTCGCGGAGTTTTCTATTATTTTCCCTTGGAAACTTCTGCAAAAGTAAAACATTTTTCCCATACCAACAAATTTCCAGCGGAAAATATGTATTAGACGTCTAATCTCTAGACACAAAAATAGAGCTACACAACAAAATGTGTAGCTCCTTCCTTCTTTTTAAGTACAAATACGCAGCCGAAAATCATCCTTAAAATCATCTTCGTCACGCATTGGCACTGAGGTTCAAGCATAGCAGCCGAATGACTATTCATCATTGCTTACAAACTATTGCTGATTTTGCGGTTGAACTCGTCGTCTTTTCCAAGCAGTTGTTTGACGAGGAGATAAACCATGGTGCAAGGATTGTGCTTGTCCCAATTTTTACCATGGCATTGCACCTGTTCTTGCGCTTGTTTTTCCGCCCACTTTATGGCATTTTCTTCATTTCCTCCGCAGTCCAACAACGTGCGACGGATATTCCCATCGTTTTTCTTGTATATGAATTTTTTATATTTGCTGAGTTTGAAGGTTTCTGCCCCTTTCTGCACATGAGCCTCTATCTTACTTCCATAGTCATTGCGATACGTGAAAGCTGTCAGTCTTTCAAAGTGATAAATAAACCAGAGTTCAAAGGCTTCATTGCTCCATGCACATCCGATGTTTTCTCCATGAGCAATGTCGATAGCCGTCTTGAAGTCGGTAAAGTTGTCTTTGTCAAACACCGCCCACACTGCATCATAGGGACTTTGTTTTGCCTTATCGCGCAATTCCATCGCCTTCTTCACCACTTGACTTGGGCTGCCCTTTCCACCAGCGGTGACCACTGAGACGTTATCCATTTTGGGAAAAGAGTTGAAATAGTTAGGCTCGGTCTCTTTTCCTTCGCACACGATGAGAATACGCCCACGAATCTTGCGGGCTGCAGTTGCCGTGCTTCTCGTTTTCTCTTGGATTTCAGGAGAGAAATTCTTTCTTTTAGACATCTCTTCGGCTTAGATTAAGGGGGAAAAATAAGGTATTGCACCATATCGCCCTGCGATGTAGTTGCGCTCCATATTCGTCGTGTGGCTAGGGCGTGTGCCGTCGGGAAGCACCATTTGCGCCATATTGTAAAGGTCGGTTCGCTCCTGTGCATCTTTCTCGGTAAACCAGATTTGATCTTGTCGCAAAAGTTGGGCAGAGAGCAAATTGGTGTCGTGCGTGGTAAAGATGAGCTGCGCCCCTCTAGGGTTACGCGCTGAATCGTTAAACAACGCCACGAGTTCTTGCGTGAGGAGCGGATGCATCTTAGCATCTAGTTCATCGATCATGAGCACTCCCCCCCTGTAGAGTGTGGCAAAGATGGGACCAGCCATGTCAAAGAGCTTTTGCGTACCAGCCGACTCCATTTGCTTAAAGTCGAATTCCTGATTGCCGATTCTGTTACCCTCATTGTCATAGATGCCATGCTCAGAAAGCACCTTCATATACCATTCTCCACTTAAACCTTTTCTGGCATTGGCGCGCTGCTCTTCGGGCGAAAGCTCTTGCATTCTCCAACCTAGGTCGCTAAATCCTAACTGCGCTCTGAGTAAGAATGCCAGCAACGCTTCAACACCAGGAGCTAGCTCCCAAAGATACATCTCGGTGATGGATTGGTAATGCTCCGTTTTTAGTCCCGATAGCACATCCAACTTTAAGCTGAAAAAAGCCAGAATCTGGTTGGAAATCTTTCCCCCCAGTTGTCCCACGAGCGAGAGAAACAGGCGATTGTCATTGGCGCGCTCTTCTAAACCCTTTCCTTCCGCAAAGTCCTCTTCATTCACGCCTATGCCTTCTTCATCGCGGTCGAAGAGTTTAGTCGCCTTTCCGGCTTCATCGATGCGGATGAGCCACTCTTCGCAAATCTCCTGAGCAGTGTGAGAAAATCCATAGCGATAATGCTCGCCTCCAGTCAAAAAGTCGAGTTCATAGAGCGTGGGCGACTGAGCCTTTTCGGCATTCAAAGCGAAAGGTTCATAGGTCAATGCTTCTCCATTGTTCATCTTCACCGAACTGTCGACTAAATGTTTCATCATAGCCAGTCCGCGCACCACATTGCTCTTGCCGCTAGAGTTCGCCCCATAAATGGCAGCAGTGCGAAAATAGCGATGCTCGCCTTGCACTGCCACGTTTTCTGCCAATTCTTCTACGTGGCTATCGGGAGTGAGGACGATGCTTTTTTGCTCTGCTATCGAACGAAAATTCTCTATTGTAAAACGTAGTAGTGTGTCCATTGAATGATGTGAAAATGGAGTGGATGGATATAAACCCAAATTGGTCATTAGACCGTTTTAGTGCAATTTGTTATAGAGAGGAAAACTTCCTGCCATCTTTCATTTTCTTGTTGGCATCTTGTTTCTTGTTCGTTCTCGACGTAGCCCGCTACGCCTTCGAACTCACCATCAACCATCTGCTCAACAATCTAATGAAATCTGTTCAGGATCTAATGACCGATTTGGGATAAACGAGTTTCCCCTAAATGCAAAGATACTGTTTTTTTTTGAGAAGCCTTACCTGTGCTAGAAAAAAAGAAAGACATTAGACATTAGAGGGTCGCAGCCCTTTTCTGCTCGACTTCGTCTTCACTTCGTTTCGCTCGCCTCGAGCTAGCGCGATTGGACTAGGAGCTCTAGAAGTACTAGAAAGACTAGAAGCCCTAGAAAATCTAGAAACCCTCCGAGGAACCGAGCCCCGCTTGTCGGGGCGAGCAGAAAAGGGTCTGCGACCCCGAGCAAAAAGGGTCCGTGACCCCGAGCAAAAAGGGTCTGCGCCCCTCTAACGTCTAACGTCTAATTTCTAATGTCTAACTCTCTTCATATATTCAATCGCACGGTCGGGATCGTTGTTGCAGAGGGCAAGCGCTTCGGCATAGCGGCGTTTCGCCTCCTCGTGGCTCACAGCACGGGAAGCCCAGCGTTTGCGCTCACGCTGGCGGTCGATGCGCTCCTGTTCGCGACGGAAAACATCGATTTCGCGCGAACGCTGCGCCAAAAACGTCTGCACATGGCTCACCATGTGGTCTGGCGTGAGTTTGCCATACGCCACCTTGCCATACCCCCCAGCACGGAGACGCGAAAGATAGAGCCCAATCTCTGCCAAGTTCAGATGACTGTATTCGCCCACAAACGACTCTGCTACAGCCTCCAACATCTCCCCCGAAATCTTGTCGCTACTGCCCCACAGTCGTGCCGTCTCGCTCAGTTGGATGGTCATCCACGTCACGGCAGTCTGCACGCCATAGTCGCGTTTCACACGTACCAGAGACGGTGCATTACCACGAAAACAACGGTCGGCATCGAGTGCCATGAGGCGACACACCTGCGGATTGTAGCGTTCGAGAAATGCCGTTCGTTCGCGCTGCTTCTCCTGCTGTGCCGCTGCCGTGAGGGCTGAGGAACTGCCTTTGGATGCGGTGAGAGCTGCGCTCCCCCTTTGTACCACGGAGGTGGGCATCTGCTGGCACTCCTGCTGTGCCGCTGCGGTGAGGGCTGAGGAACTGCGATTGGAAGTGGTGAGAGCTGCGCTCTCCCTTTGTGCCACGGAGGTGGGCATCTGCTGGCACTCCTGCTGGGCTACTGCTGTGGAACTGGCAAGCATCGACTCGGGAGATACGGAGGAAGCGCGGAGAAGTTGCGAAATCGAAGCTACTTCCCCCTGCCCTACTGGCGAAGGCGGAGGTGCAATAGCGGATTGTTGCGAAGTGAGGATTTCCATTTCGGAAAAAAGCGGTGCATCGTCCGATGAAGACGGTGCGGACAAAAGACAAGGTGTGAGTTTCATGGTGAATAGATATTTGGAAAGAAGGTTTGCAATCAATAAAAATTCAAGTTCATCCTGCAGCGATGCTAGGACTGGCTATCAGAGGTTCAAGAATTGACCAATAGACAATCAAGGACTTACCAACAGCCCTTGCGGTGCATCCAGCTGAGATGCTAGGACTTACAAACAGACGAGCAAGGATTTGCCAACTGACGATCAAGGACTTACCAACAGCCCTTGCGCCTCATCCAGCTGCGATACTAGGACTTACGAACAGACGTTCAAGGATTTACCAACAGACGTTCGGGGGAATTAGAAAGGCACTTCGGGAGGGAGTTCATATTTGTCTCGCACACTGGTGACGGCTGCCACCACCTGCTGCTGGAGAAACTGCTGTCGCTGTTGATGGAAAAGCCGATCTTGCTGCTCTTGCGAAGCATTGCGCTCGAGAAACACCCGATTGCGCCATTCCCTATCCTGCTGATATTGAAGTTCTCTGCGCTCTTTTTCCTGCTCCTTTTGCTGCGCTTGCTGTACTCGTTCTTCGGCAAATCGGCACTGGTTGAGGTGCCACGTGCTCACTGCTGCGTGCCAGTTCATCATGTCGTGACGCGTGGTTTTCCACCCATTGGCAGCATAGTACGCCACAAAGCGATCGGCTTGAAAGTCGGTATATCCCAAATACTTGGCATAGGCTGCCACCTCTTCCACCGTGGGAGGATTGAGATAGACGGGGGTGCGTCGTCGTGCTCCTCGCACAGATCCTTTTTTCGGCATCGCAACCGAGCGTTTCAAAGGCACCTTAAGCGTGGTTGGGCATGCTTCCGCCTTTCGTTCGCAGGAATCAGAACAAGCCTTGGTGGACCCGCTCTCATCCTCGCAAGTTTTGACCTCCTCATCCGTCTGTGTTCCCCTCTCCTCCTCTTCTGAGAAAAGGGAGGGAAGGGAGAAGATTTTTCTTCTCTCTTCTTTCTCTTGTTCGTTTGTTTGTTCGTTTGTTTGTTTGTTAACGCGCACGCACGCGTGAGGATTCGATGTAATATCTTCATTTGCAGGATATTCCGTATTGTTTTCACCGTCTGAAAAATCCTTTTTGGCAGAATCTTGCGAAATATCATGCGTAATATCTTCATTTGCAGGATATTCCATGCTGTTCTCACCCTCCAAAACATCCTTTTTGGCAGATTCTTGCGATATATCATGCGTAATATCTTCATTTGCAGGATATTCCATACCTTTTTTCTTATTTCTCGTCTTGGCGAGTGCAGGGTCGATGGAGAGCAACATTTCGTCGAGCAGCGGAGAGAAGAAGCACCTTTTTTCGCGGTTGATGGTGAAGAGTCCGAAGTCTTCGATGATGGTGCGCAGCGTCTCTTCGTCCGTCCAGAAGGAGAAGGCGAGCGACTCATAGTCGAGTTCGAGCACGCACTCTTTTTCAGAACGAAGTCTCTGTAGAATAGCGAGATAGATGCCATATCCAGCCCAGCCCATACGAGCCCGGAGTTTGGCAGACCGCTGTTCGGCATAGTTGTCGATGAAAAGCGGCACATACTTGTTGTAGGAGTCTGTCTTTTTCATGAGGCGTTAGATTTTAGGTTGTTGCATTGCCACGGCTAGCATTTTGCTGCGACAGCTAGTTTCTGCCACAACGGCTATTTTCTTCCGCAGCTAGCATTTTGCTGCGACAAGTGTTTTCTGCGATAACGCTTCTCAGCGCACTGCAAAGTTACGAATTTATCGCAAGAAACAAAGTGTTTCGGGCTTATTTTTTGTTTTCTTGAGGTGCAAGGCTTTTGCAAAGCATGTCGGAGCTTCCTCCAAAAACGTGGGAGTTATTCCCAAAAATGATGGACATTTTCCCAAAAACGATGGACTTTTTCCCAAAAACGTGGGAGATTTTTCGAGAAATGTGCGTAAAAAAATAATCCGTGCACGAGGATTTTCGCGTCAGAACGCAACAAAAAAACAAAGTTCAGAAAAATAAAATACATTAAAAAGCAAGAAGCCACAGTTTCTACACAAAAAGAATCGCAGTTCCTTTTTCGCTCGCCACAAGTGGCTCGATTCCTCGGAGGGCTAGTCGTTCCAGAGATTCTAGATTTTCTAGTTTTTCTAGAGATTCTAGTTTCTCTAGAAATTCTAGGCTTTCTAGTCCAACCGCGCTAGCCCTCTAACGTCTAATATCTAATGTCTACAACGCCCGAGCCACTCCGTGGCGAGCATAAAAGGGTCTGTGACCCCGACCCTCTAATTTGAGAAATGACTTTGGCAGAAATCGTCGATGATGCTGCGTCCTTTTTCGGTGGTGCATCCGCGGAAGAGCGTGATGACGAAGTGACGAACATAGTCAGGGAAGGAGACATTTTCGAGGTCGCTTTTGCGCTGGAGCACGTGTTCGGAGATGAGCGACATACACCCTCCGAAGACTTCAAAATTGATGGTATCGACAAACAGCCCTTGTTGCACCCCGATGTGGAGGAGTTCGATGAAACGCGCAGTGCATTGTGCACGACGCATCTTAAAATACTGCGTCACAGTGGGATAGATCGTGATGTCTCGGAGGTAGTATTCGCTGGTGGTGGCAGAGTCTGTCATGCGATATTGCATCACGTCAAAGATGAGTTGGAGGGCATTTTCGCAGCGCATAGCCGCCTGATTGGCAAACTCTTGTTCGCGGTCGAGGGTGCTTTTCACGCATGCCAAGACGAGTTCTTCCTTATCGCGGAAAAACTGGTAGAGAGTTCGTTTCGACATGTGTATATTTTTAGCCACTTCGTCCATGGTGACTTTTTTGATGCCATGTTGTCGGAACGCCTCCTCGGCACTGTCTACGATCATTTGTCGCAGGTGGAGTTGTGCAGGAGTCATGAATTCGGGGTCGGTGCTGGCGATTGTGGCAATGGCAGCATTTCTCTTCCGACGGGTGGCGGGGGTGGAACTTTGGGAGGGCATAGTGTCTAAACGAATAGTATTGTTTGTTCGGTGTTTTGGTCTTTGTGGCGCATTTCCAAAAGATAAAATCATGGACATTGTGTGGAAACATGCTCAGTCTGTCAGGGTGGTCCGTCTCACCTTGAGCATTTGCCTGAACAATAAACACCGTTCGACAGGGCAAAAATACAAAAAATATTTATAGTAAAACAAGTTTCCCGAAAGTTTTATCGTATTAGATATTAGAGGTTAGAGGATCGCGGACCCGTTTTCGTTCGGGGTCGCAGACCCTTTCTGCTCGGGGTCGCAGACCCGTTTTCGCTCGGCTTCGGCTGCACTGCGTTCCGCTTGCCTCGGGCTAGCGCAGTTGGACTAGAAGCACTATAGAGACTAGAAGCACAAGAAAGACTAGAACGACTAGCCCTCCGAGGAACCGAGCCCCGCTTCGCGGGGGCGAGCATAAAAGAGTCCGTGCCCCGAGCGAAAAAGGGGCTGTGACCTCTAATTTTTTAAACACGCTAGGGGAATCACTTTCACCCCATCCTCACGCGTATATGCCATCTTACCCCCTGTTATAATAATCAGCAAATCCGGCTCACGCAAGGGAACTTGTCGCTCTGTCACATTATTCTCTTGAATAAGGCGTTTGATTTCAAGTAAATGCTGTGCACCTTGGTCTATTTCACGACTCCCCAACTTACATTCTATTAAGGCATACTTGCCATCTGCAAGATGAAGCACCAGGTCTGCTTCTAAGCCATATCTATCTCTGTAATAGGACAGGTGACTGTCAAAGTCTGCACTATAGGCTCTTAAATCACGAGCCACCATCTGTTCAAAGATAAAGCCGAAGGTCTTTAATTGTTCCTCCAAACCTTCTGCATTGACATTCATGGCAGCCACTGCAATGGAAGGATCAATGAAACATCGTTTGGGAGCACTTCTAATGGCACTTTTGCTTCTTATCTCTGGACACCATGCCTCAATGTCTTGAATCACAAATAGTCGTTCCAAAGCTCCTACGTAATCATCAAAGGTGGGCATGGAAAGTTCTATATTCCCAGATGCAGTGACGTCAGCCAAAATACTTGTTTTCTTGGCAAGGGTGCTGATATTCCTTGCATAAGACCGCATGATCTGCATGGCAATTTTGGGATTTCGTTGTTTTTTATCTACTGCCGAAATATCGTAATTGCAGACCGTCTTGACATAATCTTTTGCAATCATCATACTTGCCTTGGCACTCAACTGGAGTGTTGCAGGCCACCCTCCTCGACAAGCCACACGTATGAGTTCAGGTATATCTAACTTACTTGATGCGCCGTCAATATCATAATTAGGATTGTAAAACAGTTCGTGGAGCGAAACCTCTCCTGTTGAATCTTTCGATTCCCACAAGCTCATGGGATACATCATCATACGAGTGATGCGCCCTGTGCCGGTATGGCGAATCTGCGCGTCATCTACAGTATTGCTTCCTGTTAGGATATACTGTCCTGGCACCCCACCCGACTGGTCTATTGCAGTGCGCACAGCATCCCAAATAACAGGGGCGTCTTGCCACTCATCAATAAGCCGCGGTTGTTGTCCTTTTAATAAAAGAGAAGGTTTGGTAGAGGCAGTAGCCAAGTATTCCGGAGCATTATCAGGATCTTGCATTTTGATAACGCTTTTGGCTTGTTGCTCGGCAGTAGTAGTTTTTCCTGTCCACTTTGGACCTTCAATAAGGACTGCTCCAAATGCTTCAAGTCTGTCTTGCAGCGTTTGATCTGCTACTCGTGCTAAATATTCCATGACTTATGGTATTTAATTACGATGCAAAGATACCAATAGTATATGATAGGAGCAAGAGACTTTGTCTTTTTGTGGCATTTCACTTTGTCTTTTTGTGGCATTTCGCTTTGTCTTTTTGTGGCGTTTCACTTTGTCTTTTTGTGGCATTTCACTTTGTCTTTTTGTGGTGTTTTACTTTGCGTTTTTGTGGTAACTCCTTTATATCAGTGTTAGTCGTTAGCGGGTCGCGGACCCGTTTTCGCTCGGCTGCGGCTGCACTGCGTTCCGCTTGCCTCGGGCTAGCGCGATTGGACTAGGGGCTCTAGAAGAACTAGAAAGACTAGAAGAACTAGTCCTCCGAGGAACCGAGCCCCGCTTGTCGGGGCGAGCATAAAAGGGTCTGCGACCCTCTAACGTCTAATCCCAATTTGTAAACTCCAATCGCTATTTGGAGGGATAACGACCACAAAATGAAACGAAATGCAGAGGAGTAACATTTTTTTTACTATCGCACAGAGGGGGTGTAAATGGAAAAATGTAGTTTCGCTCTCCCAAATTGGAACGTTTTCGTTAAGCCAAATGAGCAGAACCGAGCTTGCTCGAGTTATGCCATG
>ERZ772942.436-NODE-436-length-17636-cov-4.662135_pt1 | contig 17636 bp, 24 predicted proteins | sample MGYA00511135_ERZ772942 | MGnify/ENA primary metagenome ERZ772942 (study PRJEB29015, sample SAMEA2738099) | human oral metagenome | biome: human oral; feature: human-associated habitat; material: saliva | place: China | collected 2265 ... | reverse complement strand
CAAAACAACTCTTATAATTTTGTACTTTATTTCCTTCCATGTCGGCGCTCCTTTCTTTGCTTTACTATCGTATCAGTATCCGCCTATAATGTAAATTATTTTTGGCCGGCAACCCTTATGGCATAAGCATCCAACAATATTCGACTAATCACTTGTAACGGCAGGCGCGAACGAACTTCATAATCTGGGAAGTACGAGCTTTCTGATTTATATCCAACAAAAGTAATATCACTTAATTTTGCTAGAGGACTCGCACCATTAGCGGTTACTAAAATAATAGGAACTTCATTTTGTTGACACACTTTGGCCGCTTCGACTAATTCTTCTGTATGTCCATTCAGAGATATAATAATCGCCACATCTTGCGCATTTAATCGATGGCTAATCGTCTTTATAATATTGGGGTCTACATATTGTTCGCATGTCCGTTCCAATAAATGGAATTTTATCTCCATTTCACTAGCAATCATTTCACTCAGCCCCCGAGAGAATAAGTAGACGCGTTGTGCCCCAAAGATTGCTTGAACGGCATCTTCTATTGCCCTGCTATCCAATTGCTCAATCGTTCGTCGGACCTCTTGCTCATTTTTCACTACAACAGCTTGAATCTTTTGATCCACAACCTCTAAACTTTTGAAAGTTGATAAATTTTCATTTGCAAATCGATATTGCTTTTTCAAATCATGTTTAAAACTCGTAAATCCATCATATCCGATTTTTCTCATCGTTCTTACAATGGACGCAGTTGAAACAGTTGCTCGTTCGCTTAACTTTACAATTGAAATAGAAGGCATCTCTTCTATATGTTCTTCAATATAGGCAAGTAGATATTTTTCTGTGTTTGTTAAGCCTTTCGTGTTGAACATGTGAACCCCTCCATTTTGTAAAGTTTTACAAATGTTAACCTCATTTTAGAAAACATTTACAGTATGCTGTATGTAATAATAAGTATAACAAAAAATCATAATGGGAGGTGAAATGATGATTTATACGTGTACGATGAATTTAGCAGTAGATTTATTTATTAAAACCATGCAAATGTTACCTTCTGAAGTGAACCGAACCGAAGAGGCCGTTTACATGCCAAACGGAAAAGGCGTAAATGTCAGCTTTATCTTAAAAAAACTTGGAATGAACAACACAGCATTAGGTTTTAAAGCAGGTTTTACTGGTCAATTCATCGAAGACGAGCTACATAAGGAAGGCATCCAAACACAGTTCGTTAATGTAGACGGAATTACTCGAATCAATGTATTTACTCAAGTAGTGTCAACGAGTGAAGAGTTTAAACTCGTAAATCAAGGTCCTAGTGTGAGCCAACTCCAAGAAGAAGCACTCCTCAAAATAATAGAAAATATGAATACGGAGGACTTTTTATTTGTATCTGGCAGTCATCCGGAAGGCATTACCTATACGACTTATGAAAAAATTGCAAAAACCGCTCAACTTAGAGGGTTTAAGCTAATCCTTGATACTTCTGCTGAATTTGTACCCGACCTTTTAAAATACCGCCCCTATCTTATCAAACCCAACGACGAAGAATTAGCTGAGTGGTTTGGTTTGATAAATCCAAGCCTTGAAGAAATTAAAGACTGTGGTCAAAAACTACTCGAAAAAGGAGCCGAAAATGTATTAGTTTCCTTAGGTGAAAAGGGAGCAATTCTATTCACGCCAACAGAAACAATCCATGTAACGGCTCCAAAAGGAGAAGTTGTGAATACTGCTTGTGCAGGTGATACTCTTTTAGCTACATTTGTCGGAAGCCAATTATTAGGGTTATCAGACGAACAAGCTTTAATCAAAGCTGTGGCTGCAGGTAGTTCAACCGCATTTAGACCTGGATTGACAGATTTTTCAGACGTTCCTACATTAATGCAACAAATCAAACGCATTTTATAACACACAAAGGAGGAAAAACAATGACAAAATATGATATTATCGCTGCCACTGGGTGTCCAACAGGGATTGCACACACTTATATGGCACAAGAAGCTCTTGAACAGGCTGCTAAAAAAGCAGGAGTAACGATTAAAGTTGAAACACATGGTCAAATCGGCGTTGAAAATGAACTCACTCCCGAAGAAATCGCAAATGCAAAAGCCGTCATTATTGCTGCTGACAAGGACGTCCAACCGCAACGTTTCGTCAACAAAAAAATTATCGACGTTTCAGTTGGACAAGGAATTAAAAATGCCGATGAATTAGTGGCACAAGCTCTTCGCGGAGAAGGCGTTGTGAAATACCACTCTGACGATGCAGTTGTTGAAGCTTCAGAAGCTCCACAATCTTCTAACGTTGGTAAGAGCTCTATTGGTCGTGAAATCTACAAACATTTGATGAATGGTGTTTCACATATGCTTCCATTCGTCGTTGGTGGTGGGGTGCTCATCGCGATTTCATTTGCGGTATTCGGAATATACTCATTCGATCCAAATCATGAAACTTACAATGCCTTTTCTGCACAATTAAAAGAAATTGGTGGCTTAGCAATGGGCTTGATGACTCCCGTTCTAGCAGCCTACATTGCACAAAGTATTGGTAACCGTCCAGCATTAGTGAGTGGTTTTGTTGCTGGTTTAATGGCAAGTAACGGTGGCGCAGGATTCCTCGGTGGTATCATCGGTGGTTTCTTCGCGGGGTACTTAGTCGTTCTTTTAGAAAAATTATTTAAAGCATTACCAAAAGCCTTGGACGGTTTAAAAGCTATTTTCTTATATCCACTATTGGGTGTTTTAATCACCGGACTATTTATGAGTGTTATTGTTAGTCCAATGGCAGATATTAACCAATCTCTAATGGACTTCTTAAAGGGATTCCAAGATTCAAACCCTATTCTTCTTGGTCTTGTAATTGGATGTATGTGTGCCTTTGATATGGGTGGTCCAGTGAATAAAGCTGCATACGTTACAGGTACCGTTCTTCTTGGCGAAGGAAATACTGCATTCATGGCTGGGGTTTCTGCAGCATGTATTGCTCCTCCACTAATCACAACCGTTGCCGTATTATTATTCAAAAACCGTTTTGACACAAACGAACGTAATGCTGGTTTAGTTAACTTCATCTTAGGTTCAACACACATTACTGAAGGAGCTATTCCTTTCGTAGCAAAAGATCCACTTCGCGCGATGCCTTCAATGATGTTAGGTTCTTCAATCGCTGCAATTTTAACTTACCTTTTCGGCGTACAAGTCCCTGCTCCTCACGGTGGATTCCTAGTATTACCAGTTGTCACACATCCATTCTTATGGGTATTAGCGATTGCAATTGGTTCTGTTATCGGTGGTATTGTTCTTGGAGCCACTCGTAAACCACTTTCTGAATAGTAGGCAATCGTTTTTAAAATCTTAGGAGGTTTGAAATGTTAATTAGTAAAGAAGCCATTTTCTTAAATGAAAACCTTACTTCTCAAGAAGAAGTCTTTCACTTCATTGCGCAAAAAGCTGTAGCACTAGGCGTTTCAGCAGACGAAAATGCCGTGTACAACGGACTTGTAGAACGTGAACAACAAGGAACAACAGGAATGATGGACGGATTCGCGATTCCACATGCAAAATCAAGCTCCATCACGACTCCAAAAATTGTCATTGTTCGACTTAATGACGGAATCGATTGGAATAGTATGGATGGGAAACCTACTTTATTCATCTTTAGTCTACTAATTCCTGACGGAGAAGCCGGAACAACCCATCTGAAACTACTAGCAACCGTAGCTCGGATGTTAATGAAAGCTGATGTGAAAGAAGCGTTATTAGGCGCTAGCACTGCCGAACAACTTGAAGAAGTATTAAATAGTTATTTAGGAGCTTAGCCTCCAATTATATGGGAGAGAATAACGATGATTATTCTCTCTTTTTTACTCTTTTTCCAAAATTCACTTATAAGTGAATTTTGGGAGTTACTTTCATTTTTTCTGGGGATTATCATTCTTTTTCCTCCAATTCTATTGACGAAAGCGATAAAAACTCTTACAATAAAGGTAACTGGTAGTGACCAGTTGTAGAATGTTTTTGAAAGGAGGGTTCAATATGGTTGCTAAACCCTCTCCTCTTTATTCAACGCTAAGCCTAGCATTAATGGATTTCATTAAAACAAAGGGGAAAGCGCACGAAAAGATGCTTTCAGAAAGAGAAATTACGAAAGTATACAATGTGAGTCGAACCACTGTTAGAACAGCGCTAAAAGAATTGGAGACACTTGGGTTTATTTATAAACGCCATGGCAAAGGGACGTTCATCTCAAATCAGTGGAAAGAACGTCAAAACTTACTAGAAGGATATAGTTTTACAGAACAGATGAAAGAACTCGGTAAAGTCCCTACGACAAAGATTACTTCTCTGGACTGTTATGAAGCCGATGAATTTATCGCCCCATTAGTTGGGATTGAAGCGGGTGATAAGCTATTTCGATTGAAACGCATTCGGTATGCAGACGGCATTCCACTTATGAAGGAAACCACATTTTTACCTTACGATGTTTTTAAAGGGTTAACAAAAACACTTCTAGAAGGTCGTTCTTTATACGATGTGTTTGCAAGTGAGTTCAATCAGCAAATCCACTATGCTGACGAAGAATTTTCCGCAAGTATTTTAAGTGCGGAGGAAGCTGAAGCGCTGGATTTGGATCCGCATGGAGCTTGCTTAAGGTTTAGAAGAACGACATTGAATCACGAAAATCGCATTATTGAATACACCATTAGTGTAGCTAGAAGCGATCAATTCTTCTACAAGGTAAGACACTATCGAACAAATCAATAAAAAATTTTGGAGGGGTATTATGTTTCAATTTTCAACCAGTCAATTAGAAGCTTTATCTGCAGAAATTACAACGCGCGAAATTCGCCAACAACCAGAATTGTGGAAAGAAGCTTTTGATTACTACAAAGCAAACTTAGAACGCATCACTGCTTTCTTAAACAACTTACCTGAAGGTCGCCTTCGCGTGATTTTCGCAGGTGCAGGTACATCACAATATGTGGGAGATACAATTCTTCCTTACTTAAAGCGTACAGGAAATGAAGACCGTTTTGATTTCCAATCTGTTGGAACAACAAACCTTGTAAGTAATCCACATGACTACTTCAAAGCAGAAATTCCTACAGTGCTTGTTTCATTTGCACGTAGCGGTAACTCACCAGAAAGTCTTGCAAGTGTGCAACTTGGCCAACAAATCGTGCGCGACTTCTATCAAATCACGATTACTTGTGCGCCAGAAGGAAAATTAGCCATTGCTGCTAAAGACGACACAAACAACTTACTCTTAATGATGCCAGACCGCTCTAACGACGCTGGTTTTGCGATGACAGGAAGCTTCACATGTATGACTCTTACAGCGCTTCTTGTATTCGACGAAGCTCACTCACTTGAAGAAAAAGAAGGTTTTGTAAAAGCCATCCGTCAAATGGGTACAAGCGTTCTAGACCGTGAAGACGTGATTCAACATTACGTGAACTTAGACTACAACCGTGTGATTTACTTAGGTTCTGGTTCTCTAAGCGGCCTTGCTCGCGAAGTTCAATTGAAGATTCTTGAATTGACTGCTGGACAAATCGCAACAGCGTTCGATTCTTCAATGGGATTCCGTCACGGTCCTAAATCATTTGTAAACGGCTCTTCTCTAGCCTTCGTATTCGTATCGAACGACGACTATACTCGTCAATACGATATCGATATCTTAAATGAATTACACGGCGATCAAATCGCACGTCTTGTACTTGCGGTTGGAGTGGATGCAGAGAGCGACTTTGAAGGTCTATCCTTCAGCTTTGATAAAGAATATCGTTTCGTTCCAGATGCTTACCTTGCACTTCCATATGCAGTATTTGGACAAACCGTTTCTCTACTTTCTTCTATCAAAGTTGGAAACAAACCAGACACTCCTTCACCAACAGGCACTGTTAACCGTGTCGTTAAAGGAGTAACGATTCACCCATTAGAAGCATAAATAACTTTATTGAAAAGAGATGATCCTATGACAACTTATATTTATGCCAAAGCATTTTATTTTGAAGACGAAGTGAAAGGTCCAGGGTACTTACCAATCTTGGATAACGGAACTTTCGGAGCCTTTCAAACTGAAAAACCAGAAAGTGGCGCTAAGATTATCGACTACGGTAACTATCAAATTGCTCCAGGTCTTGTGGATACACATATCCACGGATTCAAAGGCGCTGACGTCATGGATAACGACGTAGAAGCACTTCGTACCATTTCAGAAGGACTTCCTTCCTGCGGGGTTACTTCATACTTACCAACAACCTTAACCGCATCTCGCGAGTTATTAGCAGATGTTTGCCAAACTGTCGGCGATAACGCAACTACACTTGGCGGGGCTAAAATCAGAGGAATTTTCTTAGAAGGTCCATTCTTCTGTGAAAAATACAAAGGCGCGCAAAACCCTAAATACATGGGCGACCCTAAATCTGAAATCTTGGATGAATGGCAAGAACGCGCTGGCGGTTGGGTGAAAAAAATTGCGATTGCACCTGAACGTGACGGTGCTGTTGATTTCATCAAACACGCGAAAACAAAAGACATCTATGTAGCTCTTGCACATACAGATGGCACTTACGAAGATTGTAAAAACGCTGTTGAAGCCGGTGCGAACATCTTCGTTCACACATACAACGGAATGCGCGGCTTACATCACCGCGAACCAGGTGTTGTCGGTGCGGCACTCACATTGCCAAACGTATTCGACGAACTGATCTGCGACGGTCACCACGTACATCCAGTGAGCGCAAGTATCGTCATGAAATGTTGCGGTCACGACCATGTAGCCCTTATTACAGACTGCATGCGTGCAGGCGGTATGGGTGAATGTGAATCGATGCTTGGTGAATTCCCTGTTATCGTAAAAGACGGTACGGCTCGATTAAAAGACGGCGGTAGCCTTGCCGGAAGTATTTTGGAACTTATCCAAGGGGTTCAAAACGTTGTGAAATGGGGCATTGCGACTCCTCACGAAGCTATTACAATGGCCAGCCTTGTTCCTGCAAAATCAGTCGGTATCGACGACGTTTGCGGACGCATTGACCCAGACTATGCAGCAGACTTCATCGTATTAGACGATGAGTTACAACTCAAAGCGACTTACTTAGACGGTAAGCCTTATTTCGAAGTATAATAATCAAAAAGACAGTGAGTACGAGGCGTGAGAGTGCCCCAATCCATAACTTAAGGAGTGTTATTATGTCAAAATTAGTATTAACAAAAGGAAAATATGATCACTTAGTAAAACTTTCAAATAAAAACCATGTTATCGGTGCTTTAGCGATTGACCAACGTGGTTCATTGAAAAAAATGATTGCTGCAGGAAACCCAAACGTTAAAGGCGACGAAGGCATCATCCGCTTCAAAGAATTAATTTCTGAAGAATTAACAAAATACTCTTCTTCAATTCTTTTAGACCCAGAATATGGTCTTCCAGCTGCAAAATTACGCCACGAAGACTGCGGACTTTTAATCTCTTACGAAAAAACTGGTTACGACGCAACTGAAATCGGCCGCTTACCAGACTTACTTCCAATCTGGTCTGCAAAACGTATAAAAGAATTAGGCGCTGACGCTGTAAAAGTTCTTTTATACTATGATATTGACGAAGATCCAGCAATCAACGACATCAAACATGCATGGGTAGAACGTGTAGGTAGCGAATGTGTGGCAGAAGATATTCCATTCTTCTTAGAAATCGTTTCTTACGAAGCAAGTGACGACGATGTGAAATCAGCTGCTTACGCTAAAGTAAAACCTCATAAAGTAAACGACGCAATGAAAGTCTTCTCTGATCCACGTTACAACGTTGACGTATTAAAAGTGGAAGTTCCAGTAAACATGAACTTCGTAGAAGGCTTCACTAAAGAAGGCGTTGAACCTGTTTATACTCGTGAAGAAGCATTACGTTTATTCAAAGAACAATCTGAAATCACTCACTTACCATTCATCTTCTTAAGTGCTGGTGTTTCTGCTGAATTATTCCAAGAAACACTACGCTTTGCGAAAGAAGCTGGTTCTACTTTCAATGGTGTGTTATGTGGTCGTGCAACATGGAAAGATGCTGTAGCTGTGTTTGCGACTGAAGGGGAAGAAGCTGGTCGTGCGTGGTTGGCAAGCCAAGGACGTAAGAACATTGAGGACCTTAATGTTGTTTTAGATGAAACTGCAACTCCATGGTTAGATCGTGTTGAAGTAAAATAATAAATAATCAAATAATATAAAGAGCGTTGCTCTTGTAAACACCTAGGATTTTTTCATACGAGTAGTAATGGCTGTACCGGTCTGAGCCAAGGTCTCAGCCCTCTCGAGCCTCAAACAGACTCTAGGAAATTTCATTTCCTGAGTCTGTAATTCGCATCGAGTACACTCGCGACTACTACTCGTATAGAATCCTAGGTGTTTTTTTCGCAACGCTCTATTTTATTTACTTCTTCTAACCATGGATTGCGGAGGAAGGGTGAGAGATACAAGGATGAGGCACCGGCTCGAGCCTAAGGTCTCTCGCCTTTAAAGCCTCAAAGGGGACGTACGGAATTTTATTCCTACGTCCCCTATTTCGCATTATAATGCACTTCCCATCACTATTACTATAGAATCCGCAAGGTTCATCGAAACCACACTGGGTGTTGTTAGCAACGCTCTACTTCTGTGCTTCTAATAACCATGAGATGAAACAGGAACAACAAAAAAGAAAGCTAGGCTATCTGCCTAGCTTTCTTAATTTTTATAATTCTTCAATAACGACTGCAGTTCCGCTACAGGTGACCATAATCATGCCATCCATATACTCATAGTCCATTTTCACGCCTACTACAGCATTCGCTCCGATTTTTGTAGCTCTTTCTTCCATTTCTTGTAGAGCTTCTTCTCTAGCTTCTGAAAGCTCTCCTTCATAAGCTCTAGAGCGGCCTCCAAAGAAATTTCTTAGTCCTGCTGCGATATCTTTTATAGCATCAACACCTGCTACCACTTCACCAAAAACAATCCATTTATACTCAACAATTTGATACCCTTCGACTGTTTGCGTTGTAGTAATAATCATAGAAATTCCTCCTTTTGTTCTATCTTCATATTACTGCACCTGTGGCAAAAAATCTATAGGCGAATGGTCCGATATATCATTCAAGCGGTCTAAATTTTTTTACTTTTGAATGCTGTATTTTGTGCCTTCAAGAGATGCTTGTAATGCGTCGACGCTTGCGTCGCCTTCGACTGTAGCTACTTTTGTTTCTAAGCTGACTTCAACGTTTGTTACGCCTGGGACGTTTGAGAAGCGTTCTTTCACTGTGTTGGCACAGCCTTCGCATTTAATTCCTTCTAAATTATATTCTTTTTTCATCATAAATCTCTCCTTTATCATTATGCTTTCCAGCGTTTTAATCTTAGAGCGTTGAGGACAACGGATACGGAACTGAAGCTCATTGCGGCTCCGGCAATCATTGGGTTGAGGAGTGGTCCGCCAAAGAGGTGAAGAACTCCCATCGCAAATGGTATTCCGATAACGTTGTAGGCAAATGCCCAAAATAGATTTTCTTTAATATTACGGATGGTTGCACGGCTAAGTTTTAACATCGCTGGTACATCCATCAAGTCGCTCTTCATTAAGACGGCGTCTGCAGATTCGATGGCTACGTCTGTTCCGGTACCGATTGCGATACCGACTTGTGCTTGTGCAAGAGCTGGGGCATCATTGATACCATCCCCCACCATCGCCACAATATAGCCTTCTTCTTGTAATTTTGAGACATAATTCGCCTTATCTTGCGGTAAAACTTCACTAAATACGCGGTCAATCCCCACTTCAGCAGCAATTGCTTGTGCAGTACGTTCGTGGTCCCCTGTCATCATGGCTACTTGAATGCCCATTTCATGTAGGGTTTGGATGGCACGCGCGCTGCTTTCTTTAACAGTATCCGCTACAACAATCAAGCCTTGTACGGCATCGTTATATCCGATATAGAGCGGTGTTTTCCCTTGTTCTGCAAAACGATTCGCTTTTTCATTCATCGCCTCATTGGCAAGGCCATTTTCGCGCATCCATTTTTCATTCCCAAGGAAGACGAGTGTTTCACCAACGTGGCCTTTAATCCCAAAACCAGGAATGGCTTCGAAGTTCGTCACTTCATCAAATGCAGCCCCTTGTTCTTTGGCTTTGGCAACAATCGCTTCGCCAAGAGGGTGTTCTGACGCTACTTCAAGGCTCGCAGCTAGGCGAATGAGGGCATCTGCATCGGTAGAATCAGCAGTGACCACATCTGTGACCACAGGAGTCCCGTTTGTAATCGTACCTGTTTTGTCGAAAACAACCATATTCACGTGGTTGGCTTCTTCCAACGCTTCCCCACTCTTCAAGAGGATTCCGTTTTCGGCCCCTTTACCAGTCCCAACCATGATAGCAGTTGGTGTCGCAAGTCCTAACGCACATGGGCAGGCGATAACGAGGACTGAGATGGTAATCGTGAGGGCAAATACCCATGATTCTTGTCCAAGGAAATACCAAGCAAGTCCAGAAACAAGAGCCAAGACGATTACGATTGGAACGAATACTCCAGAAACCTTGTCGGCCAGTTTGGCAATCGGTGCTTTGGATCCTTGTGCTTGTTCGACTAACTGAATAATTTGAGAAAGGGCTGTGTCTTTCCCGATTTTTGTTGCTTTTAGAATGAAAGAACCTGTCTTGTTTAAACTTGCCCCAATCACTTCATCGCCAACTGCTTTGGATACTGGAATACTTTCTCCTGTTAACATGGATTCGTCAACGGTTGAGTTTCCTTCTGTCACGACGCCATCGACTGGAACTTTTTCACCCGGTTTGACACGAATGAGGTCGCCCACTTGCACTTCTTCTACAGGAACTTCTACTTCTTGTCCGTCTCGTAAAACCGTCGCCATTTTAGGGGCGAGTCCTACGAGCGTTTGAATCGCCATGGATGTTTTCCCTTTTGACACGGCTTCGAAGTATTTTCCAAGGGTGATTAAGGTTAAAATAACGCCGGCTGATTCGTAGTAAAGGTTCATCGCAAAATGCGCATGGCCTTCTAATACGTGGTACGTTCCGTAAAGGCTATAAAGGAACGCAGCGCTTGTTCCAAGTGCGACTAAGCTGTCCATGTTCGGATGTCCTTTAGACAAGGCCTTAAATCCATCCACGAAGAAACGACGTCCAATCCAGATAATTGGGAGAACGAGCGCCAATTGAATCAACGCGTAGCTAACTGGACTTTGCATTGGGCTTAGAAAGGCTGGCATTGGAATTCCAACCATATCGGCCATTGCGATAAAGAGAAGTGGCACGGTGAAAATCGCTGAAATGGTTAGGTTTCGCTTCATTTCTCTTAAGTGCGCTTCTTTCTTTTCGTTCTTTTCTTCGAGTTCTTCTTCCACTGATTTGCCACGAGGACGAGCGCTATATCCCACACCATCGACCACTTTGGCGATGTCTTCAGGGGTCACGCTATCGTTTGCTTCAACGATCATAATCTCAGTTGCCAAGTTGACGCTAGCTTTATCAACGCCAGGCATTTTGCTAACGGCGTTCTCTACCGTCATGGCACATGAAGCACAACTCATTCCTTCAATAATGTACTCTTTTTGTTTGCTCATTACTTTCACCGCTTTCGTTTACATTTGTAATTTACATTGTTAGTTTACACCTATAATTTACAAATGTCAACAAGAAGGCTTAAAAAAATTTTTTGAATAAAAAACCTCAAGCCAACAGCGATTCTGCCAGCTTGAGTTTGGGTGTAATCTATTTAATTTGCTGAAGATAAAATTTCTTCTATCGTAGTTTCTCTCTCTTCGATTAAATCGTAAAAGCCAACATGAACACCCTCTTCATATAGCCAACATAAATCTGTCCCATACGGTGCTTCGAAAATCTCAAGCATTACTGGAGCAATCTCATAAATGGAATCGGCTCCTAGAATTTTGAAATTGGCTGCATCTGAAAGATACTCTTCATCATCTTCAATGGATAATAGATTCCATCCATTCAATGGTGGGGTTATAGATTGATCACGAAAAGTATATCGAATCGGCTTACCCTCAAGAATATTATTCGAAACAATAAAACCACCAAAATCACTATTATTAATCATTGTACTCCTCCAGTAAAGTTAGTAAATCCGCTCTCCATGGGAACATCTTCGTCATTTCGATACACGAAGGAGTTCCTGAACGATTATCTACATATGCACCGGCTTCTAAGAGTTCTTTATAAATTGGTATTAATTCTTCCGTTTTACTTTTTAACGTCGCGATTGCATACGATAACGGTGTGCCTCCATGTACATCTCTTAAATTTACATCGGCTCCTGCTTGAATCAGTAGTTTGACTCCAGAAAGAAGGTACTCTGGATCAGCTGTCCAATTAGCTTTGGCAGAACCTAGGAGAAAATGTAGCGCACTACTTTCGTCCCTCGTTAGGTGATTTATAGCAATACCTTCATCAATTAAAAGTTGTGCTATTCTTAATCTTGATGATTCATTACCACTATCGCAAAATAATAGCTCAAGTAAGTTTAATCCATCATTTGTGAATTCTTCGTTGATATGACCTCGAAAATGTTGCTGCACACCTTCATAGTCACCACTACGAATAGCTGTTTCTATATCAAATTTTGTCATATTATTCTCCTTTTTCTATTGGAGATACATAATTCCACGGCAGCCTTCCTTCTGATTCAATCCAAACCTTCTCCGCAATTGGAATCAACTCTTTTAATTCTTCTTTTGTAAAAAGCAATTGATTTTTCGGATTAGCTACCAGTACGATTGGGCGTTCTATCGCTCTTTCTCTTTTTATTTTCTTTATCTCTTCTTCCGTTGGTGGCCAAAAATCGTGTTCAACCTTCCAAGACACTTCTCTCAGTGTTCGTTCCCCGCTCTCTAATAAAGCAAATAACTCATCCGGCAATTCATAAACCACTCGCTTAGGAGCTATTCCTCCTTCTTCAGTAACGTAATAAAGTTTATCGCCATCTCTCCAAATATGCTGGCCATAGCCTTTTACTTCCTCAAACTGGATTACATCTTCCCATTTTAATGTCGTACGTCCCATACATAATCTCCTCTTTTGATTCCCGAGAGTCGTATACTCACTCGTAGTTATATAACGTCCCGTTTTTAAGAATCCCTGGCTTGTTGTTCGTCATTATATTGTTCATAGTTGGTATATCATTTTCTTTGTCCAAGCTAAAATCAATGGTAATTTTTGTTTCAGGAATATCATTAAAAGTTCCTCTCACAGATAAATTATATCCTTCTATAGTGAAACCAATACTTACTGGAACTACCTGTAGCGTATTCCAATCAAACTGGACTGTTTCGATTTTCGGATACTCTGAATGTACCCATGCTACGATTTGTTTTTCATGCTCTTTCAACCACGCCAATTGCTTATCTCTTGCTGTCGCAAAGATCGTATTCGCACGCCATTCTGGACTGCTCAACGCAACGGCTCCTACGCCCAACAACGTCACTGTCCCTATAATTGCTAATTTCTTCTTCATTCTTTCCCATTCCTATCTTTTATTGTTTAACAATTTTGAATTACTCATAATCGTAAACTACACCATCTTCCTTTTCGATTTTAGGGGGATGGTTCATTCTTATTTTTGACATTTGCGGAATATTATCTGGATGATCCATGAGAAAATCTACAAAAATTATTGTTTTTGGAAGATTATTGAACGTACCGTTTATTGACAAATTATATCCATTTATTGATACCCCACTACTCACAGGACCCACTCGTAATGAAGCCCAATCCAATTGAATAGTTTCAACTTTGGGATATCTTGAATGCACCCACGCAACAATCTCTTCCTCATGCTCTTTCAACCAAGCCAATTGCTTATCTCTTGCGGTCGCAAAGATTGTGTTCGAACGCCAATCTTGATTGCTTAACACTGTTGCACCTACACCTAACAGTGCGACGGTTCCTATAATCGCTAACTTTTTCTTCATCCTTTTTTCCCTCTATTCTCCTATATGTATCAATGTATCAACGCCGTTTTTCAAGGCCTCCCGATACGCATCATCTCCTGTGCCATCCTTGTCATACCACGCCATTACGATTTCAGCCCGATCATCAACGATTTGAGCAACTTCAATGTTAAAGGATCTATACGGAGCAAAACTGGCATCCTCCACGACGATTTCTCCCATTCTATCCGTTGTTTCCAATATGATTCTTAAATAGTCTTCGTTATCCGCAACCATTTCCGTTTGAACGCCTTGCGCAACTAGAACATCGCTATGCTCAAGTAGCCATTCTCTAACAATCGTTTTAACCCTCCACTACGCAACCTCTTCAATGGATTCTAAAGTAAAATATTTATTTTTATAAAGAGTATCCATAGGAAACATTGCCAACCATGATAGAAATAGAACCAACGCTACCATTGAATTGAGAATTAATATTGACCCGCTAACATTAATGGAACTTGTCATGTAAAAATAGAACAGCAATGCGTTTAAAGCAATGAAAAAATAGTATCCAAACTGTCTCTTTTTAACCGCATTAAATACCGCTATATATTTTGTTGCTTGTCTTGGAATTTCATTAGAGACTTTTTTTCTTGAGTAATTAATTACAAACTTTGTCCCTAAATATGCAAATACAAAAGAAAAAATATACATTGCTAACTTCAAAATCATCTCTTGTTGGACATTGTTTTTTTGAACAAATCCACTCAAAAAATCTAAAATTACTTTAGTAAATAATTGTGATGCAGCCGTTATTCCTTCTATTCGTCCTGGCCGTAATGATTTTTGATCATAGTTTTGGTTATTTTTATCGATTTCAACCATTTCTATGCGAACTTGGTTTGTGAGAACTCCAAAGCCATAATAGCTTGGCGTAACGGTACTAACATCCATAAGATATTTTTTCCCAGTGGAATCTGTCACTACTTTATAACATATTAGATTCGAGTTCTGTATCATTAATCCTGTCATTTATTATCCTCCAAATACTACTCTTAAATTCGAAGTGTAGTATAAACATCACTCTCATTTAAAGTCAGTTCTCAAACATTTCTTTAACAGACATTATTACTGCCCTATATACTTAATATCAATATTAGATTTATCTACATTCCCAGCAATATATTCTGTTCGTTTCAACTGATCGAATTTTTGAATAGGTCCTAACACTAGTTCACCCTCACTCTTATCGAGAAAGTCTAAATTTTCTATTAGAAACAATGCTTCGATTTCCTCATCATTATTAATCTTTATTTTCAAACGATAACTACCTGTGCTCTCATTCTTTGCAAAGCTCAAAAATTCCACGCTCTGTATATCGTAGTTTCTATAAATTCGAATCGCTACATTGTCTTGCTGCTCCTTTGTGATTGAGGGTTTTGCGCAAGTAACTAGCAAAAATACTCCCGCGATTACTGCAATAATAGCTAATAACTTTTTCATCCCTATGTATCCTCCCGAGTGCATTATTTCTATCCTCATCCAAAAGCAGTGAAGAATAAAGCTGTTCTGTTAACATTATTTCTCACCAATATATTTAATCTTAATTTTTGACAAAGGAACATCTTCTTTAATTACTTCTTTCCTTTGTAAATCATCGAATTTACCAACTGGATTCAAATACAATTCTCCGTCTTTCTTATCCAGAAAAGTAATGTTCATAATTGAAATGGTAGTTTCTAGATTTTCATCATTGTTAATTCTAAGTTTTAGAGTATAACTGCCTGTACTTTCATTTTTCGCAAATCTCAAAAATTCGATCTCTTTAATATCGTAATTTTTAAAAATACGAATAGCGACATTATCTTGCTGCTCTTTTGTGATTTTTGGCTTTGAGCAAGTAACCAGCACAAATACACCCGCGATTACGGCAATAATAGCTAATAACTTTTTCACCCTTAACGTCCTCCTGGCTGCATCATTTTCCATCCTCATCCCATAGCGGCGAAGGATAATCTGGTGTAAATCCTAACTCTTTGCCTTGTATATTCATTTCAACATAATTTTCTAACGTGTTTATAAAGTCCGCCTTGGCTTCCTCAAAACTGTTAAATTCAACCGTATTCCCAATTACATAGGATCTGTCATCTCGACTGTTAATCATAAACTTTCCATCTCTATAGAATAAGTGAAACGCCCATGGTAACCGTTTGTTTTCATCAAACAAAACATACTTTAAGCTTTCGAAATGATGTTTTTTAATTTCTTGTTCAACTATATATTTCATGTTCTCAATATCAATCATCGATTTTCTCCCATAATGGAGAGGAGTATTCAGGAACTTCTCCATTTTCTACAGACGTTTTATTTATAAAAACTGTTAGCTTCAGATTATGGATAAATTTTTCTTTTGCTTCTTCAAATGTTTTAAACTTAAAAATACCTCCTGTACTTGCTCGATCCATTGTTGAGTAAACTTCATACAATTCCAATTCTGGATTATAATCTATCCTAGTTTCCCACTCTCTTGGGCTATGATCATTAAAAATAGAAAATCTTAAACTCTCGTAACCTAAATCTTGAATGGCTGATATCAGTTCTAAACGTTCTTTAGCTTCGTCTCTCAGCTTCTGGTGACCCTCTTTCTCATCCCATAGGGGGGAGGAATAATATGGAGAAAATCCAACTTTAAGTCCTTTTCTAGTCGATTCTACAAAGTTTTCTAATTTACTGATAAAAGCAGTCTTCGCCTCTTCAAAATTGTCAAATTCTATAGTGTTTCCCATAATATATGACCTGTCATCTCGAAGATTAATCATAAATTTACTATCTTTATAGAATAAGTGAAATGCAAATGGAAGATTTTTATTTTCATCAAATAATAAATAATGTATACTTTCAAGTTTCTTTTCTTTAATTTCCTTTTCTACATCTTGTTTCATAAATTTAAAATCTAATGTATCTTTCATTTTATTACCTCTTTTAAAAATCCCCATTTTTCATAAAAGGGGGAGTTATTTATTATTCTGTGACATCATCCCAGAGGGGGGATGGATAATATGGAGGGTGCCCAGTTTGAATTTCAAGTTTATTTAACTGGACAAAGGTTTCCATTTTTTTGATAAAAAAATGTTTTGCCTCCTCATAGTTCTCAAATTCCCATGATTTCCCAATAATATAGGAACGCTCATCTCGACTATTAACTATAAATTTATTATTTTTATAATACAGGTGAATAGCCCAAGGCAAATTTCTGTCCTCATCAAATAGTACATAATATAGATTCTCGTATCCATGTTCATGTATAGTTTTATCTAAGTCGGCTACTAAATTCAGCACGTTAATTTCTGACATAATTACTTAATCTCCCTCACTAAACCTAAATCTTCATAAAAACTAAGAGATGCACCAAATTGAATCTGGGTTCCCCCTCCTTGCCCAAAGACTTTGGGAAATTTTTCCTTTACGAATATTCGCCAACTCCTCTATGTCAAGGCCATAGTCACCGCCAAGAGTTCCTTACAAATTATTTCAATGGTGACACATAATCATCTGGAAGTTTCCCTCTCCAGTCAATCCACATTTGCTCAGCAATCGGAATTAATTTTTCTAGTTCTTCCTTAGTAAATAAATCTCTAGTTTCAGGTAAATCAATTAAAGATGTAGGACTCTCTTCTATGAATCGTTTCTCACTAGCTTTCTTTTCTTCTTCCG
>ERZ772942.433-NODE-433-length-17663-cov-5.611938_pt1 | contig 17663 bp, 20 predicted proteins | sample MGYA00511135_ERZ772942 | MGnify/ENA primary metagenome ERZ772942 (study PRJEB29015, sample SAMEA2738099) | human oral metagenome | biome: human oral; feature: human-associated habitat; material: saliva | place: China | collected 2265 ... | reverse complement strand
GAAAGATCGAATCAAGGCGGCTGAGCTTTTAGGAAAACGTCATAGGCTTTGGACGGACAAGGTAGAGGCTGACATTTCTGGAACGGTGGTGTTCGCGAATGAGTCAGACATATCAGATTAAACAGAATGATGTTGTTATCGACCTGCCTAAGATAGTAGGTGGTGGATACGGTCGGTTTTGGCGTTCTCGTAATTTCTATCGTGTCGTGAAAGGATCTCGTGGTTCGAAGAAATCAAAAACCACGGCTCTTAACTTCATCATACGCATTTTGAAATATCCTTGGGCTAACTTACTTGTAGTACGCAGATACTCTAACACGAACAAGCAATCGACTTACACGGATTTTAAGTGGGCTGCTAACCAACTCAAGGTTGCTCATAAATTTAAATTCAATGAGTCGTTGCCTGAAATTACTGTAAAAGAGACAGGCCAGAAGATTCTATTCCGTGGTTTGGATGACGAACTTAAAATCACATCTATCACAGTGGATGTAGGCATCTTATGTTGGGCATGGTTCGAGGAAGCATATCAAATCGAGACTGAAGATAAGTTTAGTACAGTTGTTGAATCAATCCGTGGTAGTTTAGACGTACCTGATTTCTTTAAACAAATCACAGTCACATTTAACCCGTGGAATGAAAGGCACTGGCTCAAACGCGTCTTTTTTGACGAAGAAACGAGACGAGCCGACACATTCGCTACTACCACCACTTATAAATGCAACGAGTGGCTTGATGAAGTCGATATCAAGCGTTATGAGGATTTGTATCATACGAACCCCAGACGTGCTAGAATCGTGTGTGATGGCGAGTGGGGAGTTGCTGAAGGTTTAATCTACGAGAACGTGACTGTCAAGGATTTCAATAAGGATGAATTACTACGAGATTCAGCTAATAAATTATGTATCGGTCTTGACTTCGGTTTTACTCACGATCCAACTGCTTTGTGTTGCTCACTCATAAATGATACGACGAAAGAGATTTATATTTTTGATGAATCTTATCAGATTGGTTTGATAACACGAGAAGTTGCAAAAATGATAAAAGATAAAGGTTATCAACGTTCTCATATTATAGCTGACTGTTCAGAATCCAGATTGATTGAGGAACTGAGGTCAGAGCATGACATACCACGGATATTTGAGAGCCGCAAAGGTAAAGATAGTATTATGGCAGGCGTGTCCAAATTGCAAGGCTACGCTATTTATGTGCATCCAGACTGTAAAAATATCATGGATGAATTTTACAGTTATTGCTACCAGCGAGATAAAGAAGGCAACTGGTTGAATAAACCAGAGGATAAAAACAATCACTTGATGGATGCTTTAAGATATAGCCTTCAATGTATCGATGGCAGTCAATCTAAAATCAAACTATTCAAAGGAGGTTTTTAAAATTGGCAAAAGTTTTTGTTAATAAACGAAAAGTCATAACGACAACAAGCGATGAAGTGACTGAAGAACTTGTTACTGAAGCGATTAGGCTTCACATGAGCAAGCTAGTCAAGAACTATGTTGAGAGCGAGGATATGTATCTCTCACAACATGAAGTCTTGAAGATGACTAAAAAAGATAGTTGGAAGCCAGACAATCGTCTGGTTTTTAATTACGCAAAATATATTGTTGATACGTTCACAGGTTATCAACTTGGTGTTCCAGTTAAAATCAAGCATGAAGATGAAAACGTGAGCGAGTTCGTTGCTGATTTTCGTAAGATAAACGACATGGAAGATTCAGAGTTTGAACTTGCTAAGATGTCTAGTATTTTCGGTCATGCGTTCATCTATGTTTATCAAGACGAACACAAGCAGACTAGAGCGACATATAACAGTCCAATCAACATGTTCATCGTGCATGATAATAGCATTGAAGAGCGGCCGTTATTCGCAGTTAGGTATACGTTTAACGAGAATAGCCAAAAAGGCGTTGGGCAAGTTATCACGAATGATGAAATAATAGACGCTACTTTCTCAACTGGTGGATCCGTAAGATTTGGGGAACGTACTCAGCACATCTATAGCTCTATCCCAGTTGTTGAATTGATTGAGAACGAAGAACGCCAAAGTATTTTTGAAAGCGTCAAGACCTTAATTAACGCTTTGAATAAGGCAGCAAGCGAGAAAGCGAATGATGTGGATTATTTCGCAGATGCTTACTTGAAAGTATTGGGTGTCGAACTACAAGATGAAGATGCTAGTCAAATCAGAGAGAACAGGATTTTTAATCTTTGGAAGAATGGCGACGGACCTTTACCTGAAGTCAATTTCCTTGAGAAACCAAGTTCAGACACGACTCAAGAAAATCTTATCAGCTTACTGAAGGAGTCTATTTTTGCCATTTCAATGGTTGCCAACATGTCTGAAGCTGAGTTTGGGAATTCCTCGGGAACTGCTCTTGCTTTCAAACTGCAAGCCATGGATAACCTTGCTCGGATGAAGGATAGAAAACTACAATCTGCATTCAATCGCTTGTATCAGATCGTGTTCAGTGTCCCTTTGACAGCTGTCTATGAGGATGCGTGGTCAGGTTTGACTTATACGTTCACTAGAAACGTGCCAAGAAATATTCTTGAAGAAGCGCAGATTGTCGGACAGTTATCTGGACAAGTATCTGAAGAAACCAAGCTATCTGTTCTATCTATCATCGATGATCCACAGAAAGAAATCGAAAGAATGGGAAGAGAAGAGGAAGCTATGGGCGACCTTGAAACTCGTTTGGAAAGACAAAAAATCTACTCAGATGCTGAAATAGATGAAAGCCAGAAAGTTATAGCAGATGTTGACCAATAAGTATTGGGAAGATAGATATCGTGCTGAAGAAAAGGCTAGGGAACTAGCAGATAAGAGAGTAGCTTATCAATTGCACGGTGTCTATCAACAACACGCTAACAACATTCAAAAAGAAATAGATAGCTTTTGGCAGAGATATGCTGATAAAGAGGGTATCACGAAGCTAGAAGCTAAACAGAAGGCTGATAGACTCGATATGGTCAATGTTGAGTTTAAGGCCAGACAGTTAGTTGAACGTGCCAATCGCTTAAGACAACGTGGCCAGAAAGTAACGAGTAAGGATTTCACGAAAGCAGAAAACGACTTGATGAGATTGTATAACTTGAAGATGAAGACAAGTCGTCTTGAGGTCTTACAAGCGAATATCAAGTTACATCAGTATGATTTGGCTTTGAGTGAGTTTGAAATTATAGATAAGCATTTGACTGAATCAATCAGACGAGAGAATCTGTTTTCAGCTGGTGTTTTGAATATGACACTTGGTAGTTTTGAAACTTCAAAAGTGTCAGCAGATACAATTATATACGCTAATTTCTATGGTTCTAACTGGTCTACTAATATCTGGACGAGACAGAATGAGTTGCGTGAAATTGTCAAGAAAGGTGTTGCTGATACTGTATTGAGAGGTAAAGGCACAAATGTTCTGATTAACAATCTTAGGAAAGAGTTTGATGTCTCGTACGGCTACGCTAGACGGCTGGCAGTAACCGAATCAGCAAGGGTGTACTCAGAGGCTCAGAAAGCTAACTATGAGGCTAATGGTGTTGAATGGTTTGAAGTCATGACCGAATTAAAAGCGTGTAAAATCTGTCAATCATTCAACGGAAAGATATTTAAAGTATCTGAGTTAGTTCCAGCATTGAACGCACCACCTTTTCACCCTAACTGTCGATGTACGACAGTACCGCATTTTAAGAAAGATTCAAAGCGCTATGGAAGACGTGATGATACGGATTATAAAGTCCTGAACAACAAGTATGTTGCGAAAGATGGGGAAAAGGTGTATAATCAGGGTATGGAAGGTATGTATCGTAAAAAAGTAATTGATCAGTCCAAAATGTCAAAGGCCTCTCAGGAGCAGATAAATCGTTTGTCTAGGAAATTTAGAAAAAGAGGCGGAGTTTTTATTTCTGATGAAGATGCTATTAAATACCTTGATGAGAAAAAAGCAGAGGCTATTACTTTAGATCCATATACAATTTTAAAGAGAGACGAAATCTCCATATCTGCGCTCATTGAAGAGTTGGAACATGCTGAACAATATTTAAGAAATGAAAATGATGGTACAGCTTTAAGTGTTGCGATAAATGAATTGAACGCCAAGAGAAAGTCAATTGAAGAAAGAGAACGATATAAGCTCCCTAAAATAGAAATTGATAGCGTCCGAAAGGACATAAAATACTATGAAAAAGAAGTCGAGAGGTTAACAAATGAAAATTTTAAGTTCTAAAAAATTTGGTCGTAGGTTAGTATTGACTTTAGAAGAAAATCTTCCTGATGATTTTACGAATAATTCTAAAATTTCTGTTGACGGTCATATATTTACAGATGCTCTTGTTGCGATGACTTCTGGAAAAAATTCACGTAATGTTCTTTCTGTTTTATTTGATGGAGTTTCTAATGTAGAGGGGAAAGAACTAGTGATTTTGTAGATTACTGGTTCAGGCGTTGTTGTATAAAAGTGATAATGTAACCGATAAAGTCAAGGAGGTATTATCATGGAAGTAATGGCGTTGCCTAGTAAAGAAGTTTTGATTTTTACGAAACAAATCCGTCACTGGATTGTCGGCGATAAAACTATTTCAGGAAAGAAACAATTTATTTTCCGTGAGGACACTCCTCCTGAAATCTTAAAACTTTATCAAGATATAAAACCAAAACTTGAATTTGCTTATTAACAATCAAAAGCACCTAGAGAAATCTAAGTGCTTTTTTCGTGCTCGGAAAGGATTGAAAATGAAAGTTAAAGAACTTTGTGAAGTGATAGAAAAAGAGTCTTATGTAACTGTTGAACGTCACGGTAAACAATTGGAGGGCGACTATCCTTGTTGCTTTCTTGATTGTGAGTTAGAAGTCAAAAGAGTTTCCGTCATAATCGGAGATGTTATTTTAATAGAAACATAAAAGAAAGGAACTAAAAATGGAAGATTGGAAAGAACGCTTTAAAAAAGAATACTACGAATTGAAAGAACGATTCCAGAAGTTAGACATGATGATTGGTAGACATGAAAAAGGACAACTAGAGTTTGAACCTAAATGTCCAATTGACTTGTTAAAAAGTCAGCGTTCAACTATGTGGAATTATTTAAAAATTCTAGAACAACGTGCAAAAATTGAAGAAATTAAATTATAAAATCTAACCCAAAACGGAGGAATAAAAATGTTAGAAAAAGCAAAACAATTGGCATCACAAGAATTTTCTCGCTTGTCAGGTCGTGAAATCAAAGCAGAAGATTGCTTTGTAGTTTGGTTTAGCAAGACCCTGCTAAACTGGAAAGCTCTTGTTAGTACGAACGCAATTACATCAAGCGAACCTTGTGGAGATTATGCAGAAATTACGCATAACGGAGACAAGAATGAGACTTATGTGGATGTTTACGCCAAGGTTTCAAATCGTGCCATTAAAGATTAGGAAGTGATTCAACTTCTTGACTTGCAGGAATAGACTGCTATAAAACACTATAAATTACCTTAACCGCATCGAAATCGAGGCGGTTTTTATATTGTCCGAACTTTGACGACATTAAAAGCCAAGGATATCAGTCCACTCGGACTTAAAAGGAGGGCCTGAAATGGCAGAAGAACAAAAAACAACTGTAGAAGAACCAAAAGAAGAGCAAGTCGACACTCAACAAGAGGTGGAATCTACAGAGAAAACATTCACACAATCTCAGCTTGATGAAATCATTCAGAAAGAAAAAGCTAAGGCCAAGCGTTCTGCTGAAAAAGAGTATCAAGCCAAGATGGATGAAGCCGAAAAGTTACGTCAGATGAACGAAACCCAGAAAGCAGAGTATGAGCAGGAAAAACAAAGAGCATACATTGCTGAACTGGAAGCAAAAATCAATCGTAGCGGACTTGAGCGAGAAGCCTCTAAAATGCTTTCTGAGGGCGGTATTGTAGTTGATGATAAAATCCTAGGTCTTGTTGTTAAAGATACCGCAGAGAGCACGCAGGAGGCTGTAGAAGGCTTTATTGCATTAGTGAATGAACTTGCTGATAAGAAGGTCAGTGAGAAACTGAAAGGTAAGACACCGAAGAAGATGGAAGATGTTTCTGGTGGTGAAATTACCAAGGAACAATTTAACAGAATGGGTTACCAGAGTAGAAATGAACTGCTCCAAAATAACCCTGAACTTTATCATAAATTGAAAGGATAATAGACAATGACACAAACTAAACTTGCACAGATGATCAATCCTGAAGTGATGGCTGATATGGTATCGGCTAAACTTGACAAAATGATTAAATTCACACCGCTTGCTTACGTCGAGCGCATGCTTGTTGGGCAACCAGGTACTACTATCACAGTTCCAAAATGGGAATATTCTGGAGATGCTAAAGATGTAGCTGAAGGCGAAGCAATCACCCCTGACCAATTGACTACTAAGAAATCTACAATGACCATTAAGAAAGCTGGTAAAGGTATCGAACTTACTGATGAAGCGGTGCTTTCTGGTTATGGAGATCCAATTGGTCAGGCTACACATCAAATCGCATTGGCTATTGCTAACAAAGTGGATAACGATTTAGTTGAAGAAGCTAAAAAAGCTACTCAATTCGTTGCTGAAGCACCTACAACTGGTGACGCACTCGATAAAGCCTTGGCAGTCTTTGCAGACGAAGAAGACGCACGCTATGTTGCTCTTATCAATCCTGAAGATGCAATTGCTTTGCGTAAAGATACAGCTAAAGAATGGGTCCGTGGTTCAGAAATTGGCGCTAACATTGTTGTTTCTGGAACTTTTGGCGAAGCACATGGCGTTCAAATCGTACGTTCTAAGAAAGTTCAAAAAGGTAAAGGTTTCCTTGTTAAAGTTTCAGCTACTAACACAGATACAGATGATGTTGCTAAATACGGAGCATTCGTTATCAACCTTAAACGTGATGTAGCTATTGAAACAGACCGTGACATCCTCAAGAAAACCACAGTAATCACTGGTGATGAACACTATGGCGTGTACTTGTATGATCCATCTAAAGTCGTTAAATTCGGAGGTGCTTAATGGGTATGATGTTACGACGATATCATCCTAAAAAGCCTGCTGAAACTGAAGCTATTAGTTATAGCGACTTAACGGTTAAAGATTTAAAAGATATTGCTAAAGACCGCAATATTGAAGGTTATTCAACTTTAAATAAAGAGGACCTTATCTCAGTATTGGAGGGATAATATGGCCAATATCGTTCAAGCTAAAATATTGCTAGGTATCGAGGACAATCTTCAAGATCAGTTACTCACTACGATAGCAATGTTGACAACTGCTAATTTTTTGGCTTATGCCGGTGTAGATGATGTTCCAGAGGGTCTTGAGTATATTATTACCGAGGTCATTATTAAACGTTTTAATAGAATTGGTGCTGAAGGGATGAGCAATCATTCCTTGGAAGGTACATCTATGAGATTTAACTCTGATGATTTCAAAGAATACGATAGTGTGATTAAGCGTGTTTGCTCAAAAACTTTTAATGCGGGGTTTAAGATGCTATGAGATATAACGATAGAGTGGAGATTATCACTAAGAAGCAAGAAGAGTATGATCCAGAAACAGGCGAATATACCTCTAGTGAAGATAAAAGATTGATTGTTCCAGTTCATGTTATGGATTTGGGTATCGATAAGCAAGTCGCAGTTTTTGGTGAATATAAACGAGGTTCAAAAGTGGTTTATTTCCAAAATGCACCTAAAATCGCATTCACTTATCTCAATTATCATAAAGAACGCTATAAATGCAGGGCAGATAAGCAGTCTGGAAGAGTATTCTATTTAGAAAAGGATAATTCTATTGGGGAATATACGCTTTGAATTAAAAGGCCTTGATAAACTTCAAGCTAAGTTACAGAGAGTAGCTAAAATGGAAGAGGTAGAGCGTATCGTAGAAAAAAATGGCGAAGCCATGCAAAAGAAAGCAGTTGATAATGCTCAATTCAAAGGTCATTATAGAGGCAAGAAACTCATAAAACCAACAGGAGCTACTAAACGCTCTATCTCTGTCAACAGTAGTAAGATTGGTAGGTTTAAATACCGAGTAGCGCCAGGTACTGATTATGCTGCTTACGTTGAGTTAGGAACTCGCAAAATGAGCGCACAACCGTTTATCAAGCCAGCTTTTGATGATCAAAAAAAACTCTTTAAGAGAGATTTGGAAAGGTTGGTTAAATGAAATCAAGAGAGCAAGCAATTTTTGACAGCGTATTTAAACGTTGTCTTTTTTTGGGTTACAAAACATATGATTACAAGCCAGACGACAACGTTCCTTATCCGTTCGTTGAATTTGAGGACACGACGACGAATCTCGTTCCAAATAAAACGGATGTGAAAGGCACAGTAGAGTTGGTTTTGTCGGTGTGGAGTACCCGTAAAAAACGTAAACAAGTATCAGATATGTGTTCGAGTATCTTAGCTGAAGCGATGAAGATTAGCGAGGCAGATGGTTATCATCTAGCTTTAAATATCTCGCAGTCTACAATATCGCTTTTTGACGATAACACGACAGTCGAACCGCTGAAACGTGGTCGTGTTCGTTTAGTATTTACAATTTTATAAAAGAAAGAGGATAAAAAATGCCAATTGCAAAAAAAGGGATTGACAGTATTCTATTGTTCCGTTTGTTGAGCGAAGCAAGCAAAGCAGATGCTGCTAAACTAGCATTCCAAACTGAACACTCATCTGATAAGAGCCGTGACGCTAACTCAGTTAAAACTAAAGACGGTGTTCTTCAATCTGTCGGTGGTATTGAGACTTCTATCAGCGCTAAAACAATCATGGCTAAAGATGATGAGTTGGCTGATAAACTTGAAAAAGCAATGGACAATGGTGAACTTGTAGAAGTATGGGAAATCGAAAAGAACGCTAAAAAGCAAGGCGACAAATACGAAGCAACTTACTATCAAGGTTACTTCACATCGTTCAAAAAAAATAAGAACGCTGAAGATTTGATTGAGTTAGAACTTGAAATCGCAGTGAACGGAACTGGTGTCAAGGGATATGCTACTCTTAACGATAACCAAGCTGAAGTAGTTCAGTATGAGTTTGCTGACACTACTAAAACAACATCTAGTTCACCAAGTTCTGTAACTTCAGTTTCTGGAGTACCTGGTATCGGTGGGTAGAAATTAAGAAAGGTTCATTCCTCTCTTTTTATTGTATTTTTTTAGAAAAAAGGAGAAACAACAATGCAATTAGTAATCAAAGATAAAACTTACAACGTTAAATTCGGTGTTAAATTCGTTCGTTCACTAGATAAGGCTTATCCAATCGAACAACAAGGCTTGAAATTCGGTATGGCTTTATCTGCTAAAATCCCGGAACTGTATGCTAAAAATATCGCTTCATTAGCTGATATCCTTTACCACGGAACAGTTACAGAAAACCCACGACCTTCCTTAGTGGATGTTGAGACATTCGTTGAAGAGCATGAAGATTTAGAGCAATTGTTTGATGATGTACTTAAAGAGTTGAGTGAGTCAAATGCGGGTAAGTCTTTGATGTCGGAGATGAACCAAGGTCTCAAGAAATAGTTGAGAAATCATCTCTTGAAACGTTTGAAGAAATCATTATAAATTGTGTTCGATTTCTGAACATCACAGACATGAACGAGATTGGTCGTATGACAATGTATGAGTATGATTTGTTAATGACTGGGGTGTTGCTAAGGAAGCAAGATGAAGATGAACTCTTACATCGGTCTGCTTGGCTGTCTAGACAGGTAGAAGCTACTAAATCGGACGGTAAAACTCCTTTATATCAAAAATACAGTGATTTTTACAAGAAAAAAGATACTACGAAACAAAAGTATCAACTATCAGACAAAGAGAAACAACTCTTACTGAGAGCAAATATGTAACGAAAGGAGGTATATAATGGCAGAAACTTATTCAGTCGAAGCGGTATTGACTGCGGTTGACAAAGGAATGAGTTCGACTTTGAACGGATTACAGAAGGCGATTAACGGGCTTCAAAAGACATCATCCGCATTTGATACCATTTCAAACAAGAGTGGTTCAATGTTTAGATCGATGTTAGGCGCTAATCTTGTTAGTTCAGCGGTTACTTCAGCAGTTGGAAGTATCAAGAGTTCTTTGGGTGAAATGGTCGGTGAGTTGAATAGTTCCAAGAAAGCGTGGGATACGTTCGATGGGAACCTCAGTAAGTTAGGTTGGGGCAAAGACCAAATCAACCAAGCTAAAGAGGCCATGCAAGACTACGCTACCAAGACCATCTATTCAGCTTCAGATATGGCTAGTACATTCTCCCAGATGGCTGCAATTGGTCGTGAGGACAGTGGACAACTTGTTGAGGCTATGGGTGGTCTTGCTGCATCCGCTGAAAATCCTAAACAAGCGATGAAATCCTTGTCTCAACAAATGGTGCAGGCCTTGGCTAAACCGAAAATCACTTGGCAAGACTTCCGTGTCATGATGGAACAAGCTCCAGCAGGTATGAGTGCAGTTGCCAAAGAAATGGGATTGTCACTGAATGAACTGATTACCAAAATCCAAGATGGACAAGTTAAAACCGAGGATTTCGCTGAAGCATTTAAACGTGCTGGAATGTCTATGCAGGACATGGCTACAAGCTACAAGACGATTGACCAAGCGTTAGACGGTTTGAAAGAAACGTTAGCGAACAAACTCAAGCCAGCTTTTGATGCATTGTCTAAAGCAGGTATCAAGGCTCTTGAAGCGATTATGAATCAGCTTGATAAGATTGATTTCAATAAGTTGGCTACAAGTCTTGAAGAGGTTTTAAACAAAATTGACTTCAACGCAATTGTTGAGAAAATAGCTTCATTCGTGAATACATCTGTTGCTAAAATCAAGGAATTTTGGCAAGGGTTCTCAAATACAAGCGCAATCGCTGACTTCAAGAAAGCTTTGAGCGAAGTTTGGGAAGCTATCAAGAAAGTAGCGTCAGCGCTCTCTGGTGGTGATATGGCTTCGTTTGGCGAAAAGATTGGTAAAGCTTTAAGCATTGCTTCAACTGCTATCCAGTCATTCGCTAAAGTAGTTCAAAGTCTAAGCCCAGAACAGATACGAGCGATAGCAGCAGCATTTCTTGCATTTAAGACTGCACAAAGAACAACGAAATTAGCAACAGATGCCTTAATCGGGCTTAGAGGTGCGGTAAGCACTACTAAGAATGTTTTCAGTGGAATGCAAAGTGCTACAAGAGTAGGGACTGCCTTATTTGGTATTGCTAGAGGTTCTAAGGCTGCTAGTTCAGCCTTGTATTTCATGTCTGAAACATCTACGCTTGCTAAGGTTGCAGTGGGTGGTCTAAATATCTTCAGTAAAGTAGGCGGATGGATTGGTCCGGCAATTACTGCAATCGTTGGATTCCTTGGTCCTGTAGGTTTAGTGATTGCTGCAATCGTGGCAATCGGTGCAGCGTTCGTTGTTCTTTGGAATAAAAGCGAGGGCTTCAGGAACTTCTTTATCGGCTTATGGGATGGCATTGTTAACGTCGCTTCAAATGCTTGGCAAGGCATCCAAAATGCTTGGAATGGCTTTGTTGAATGGTTCTCTAGCCTTTGGAATAGCGTCAAAGAAACGGCTTCAAATGCTTGGAATAGTTTCATAGAGAAGGCTCAACCAGTGATAGACGCTATTAAGAACGCATGGAATACCTTAACAGAATTCTTTTCTGGACTTTGGGAAGGAATTAAGTCTTTTGCTTCGGATGTTTGGAATAGTTTCTTAGAAGGTGCACAACCGATTGTGGAAGGACTGATGAACGTGTGGAACGCTTTAACCGAGTTCTTCTCAGCGCTATGGAATGGAATCGTTTCAGTAGCTACAACGGTTTGGAATGGCATCGTTGAAGTAGTAACACCAATCATTGAAGCGATTAAAACCGCTTGGAATAGCCTAGTTGAGTTCTTTACTAATCTATGGAATAGTATCACAGAGGGCTCTACGACTGCATGGAATGGATTCGTGGAGTTTTTGACACCTATCGTTGAAACAATCAAAGGTTTGTGGACTGGTTTCTCTGAATTCATGTCTACAATCTGGAATGGGATTGTAGAGGTTGCGACGATAGCGTGGAATATGCTTCAGCCGGTTATTGAGACTGTTTGGACTGCTATTCAGCAATTTATAACAAGTGCTATCCAAGTTATCCAGAACGTGATTACAACAGGGATGCAGATTGTTCAAGAGGTATGGAATGCGGTTTGGACTGTGTTTACTACAATCGTTCAGACTGTTTGGACAGTCATTTCAACAATCATTTCAACGGTATTGAATGTAATAGCAGGTATTATCAACACAGTTACATCTATTATCAAAGGCGACTGGAGCGGTGCTTGGGAGAATATTAAAGGTATAGCGCAGACTGTTTGGGAAGGTATTAAGTCTGTTATCTCAACAGTAATCAATGCTATTAGTACTATTATTAGTACGGTTTTAGGAACAATTAAAAACACTGTAACCACGATCTGGAATGGAATTAAAGACTTCATTTCAAATGCTATCAACGCAATTAAAGATACAGTCATAAACGTTGCGAACTCATTGAAAGATGGGTTTTTGAATGTTTTGGAATCGTTGAAAAGTGGAGTTAGCAATGCAATTGATGCAGTCAAAGGTTTCTTTGATCAATTGTGGAACATTGACTTGAGTGGTGCTGGTCAAGCTATCATGGAAGGCTTCCTTGGTGGTTTGAAATCGATGTGGGGTGCAGTCACTGACTTTGTTGGTGGTATCGCTAGCTGGATTGCAGCAAACAAAGGGCCAATTTCGTATGACCGTAGATTGCTGATACCAGCCGGTCAAGCTATCATGAGTGGTTTCAACACTGCTTTGATGGGCGGTTTTGAAAATGTCAAAGGCAATGTGTCCGGAATGGCAGACGGCATTCGTTCGATGTTCGACGATGCAGGTTCTAGAGTTTCAGCAATGTCTAATGCGTTGCAGGGTGATTTCTCAAATAACGTATCTGGTACATTATCAGCTACTTATGAAGTCAACCAGACGAAAGAACCAGCTATTATTAACCTCGCTCTTGGCTCAAATGATTTTAGAGCATTTGTTTCTGATATTTCAAATATCCAAAGTAAAGAAGAAAGGATAAGATTGAAGGCTTCAAGCCTTTAATGGTGTTTTAAATGTATACTTTTAACGACACAATAAGAGGCACGCCAACATTTAACTCTGGCCTAGAAGTTCGATTTGGTGATGTGAGCCTTAATCAAGAAATGAATAACGAGGACGGAACGTTTTTTGTGGCCAATACCACAGGACGTGATGTCCTTGATTTTCATCATGAGACTGCAACCCTAAAAGGGCGAGATGGTCAATATCTCTATGGTGCAACTTATAAAGAGCGTGAGATTGAGATACAGGTTAAACTAACAGGCTTTACTGATTCAGGCATGCGGAAGCAGTACGAGCGATTAAATCGCTTGTTGTTTTCTCGCCAAGCCAAGAAATTAGTGTTTGGTGATGATTCTGAAAGATACTACAAGGCTATCTTTTCAAAAGTTAAGAAACCGGAACTAGAAGATGCGAATGATACAGTTATCAAATTGCATTTTATTTGTCACGACCCGTTCAAGTATACCGAACCTAAAACTGCAACAACCAATAAGATAACGTATAATGGAGACTTTCCAACAGAGCCAATCTTGAGACTAACAACGCAAGCAGGTTCTGAAATTCGTATCTTACATCTTGAGACTCAGAAGTATATCAGATTGAAGGCCACTTACATTCAAGGTTCAAATCTACTTGTTAATTGTGAGACTAGAGAAATCAAGTTGAATGATAGAAACGAGTTGATGAACTTCGACATGGTTAATAGTCGATATTTTAAACTTCAAAAAGGTGTGAATACATTTCAAGTTGTAGGTGCTCTATTGAATAGTATTGAGTATAAAGAGGTGTTCGCATGATCTATTTATTTAATCAGACGGAAGAATTGATTGACGTAATCGATGAAGTGAGTCTTGCAGAATTTACTCATACGGTTGAATTGAATCAGTTTGATAGAGCAAGCTTTGAAATTCCTGTTGATTACAAGCCTGAAATTATAAAAGAAGCCCAGTTTTTCGGATTTCAATCACGAGACAGGGCTTTTTGTTTGTTTCGGATTTCTGAAAAATCATATGACATCGGTTTAACTATCCAAGGGATAGACAGAGCAGAGAATGACTTGCATTCATTTATCATCGAAGATAAGCGTCCAGGTGGAAATGCCAGTGATGTTTTAAGAGAAATTTTGAAGGGCACTGGCTACCAATTAGGTTATGTAGACGGTTTGACAATTAATGGCAATATGTCTTTCTATTACATTTCTGTCAGACAGGCTCTTGTTAAATTGATTGAATCATACGCTTGCGAGTTCAAAGTTAGATATACCTTTGTCGAAAACAAGATAATCGGACGATACATTGACCTAAATCAGCGTTTTGGACGCAAAACAGGGCATCAATTTGAGTATGGTTCTAACATCCTGAACGTAACCTATGAAGAATCATCTGACGAGGTTGTGACGGCTCTTATTGGTCGTGGCAAGGGTGAACAAAGTACAGATGAATCCGGAGAGGCTACGGGTGGATATGGGCGTAGAATTCAATTTAAAGATGTCGTTTGGTCTGTATCAAAGGGCGACCCTGTCGATAAACCTGCAGGGCAGAATTATGTAGCGAATGAAACCGCTAGAAACATCTACGGCTTGCATCAAAATAGTGTTATCAAGCACCGCTTTGGTGTCTATACCAACGAGGATATTGAAGACCCGGTCGAGTTGCTAAAAGCGACTTACAAAGAATTACAACGGTTATCTGTTCCTATCGTCACATTCAAAGCCAATCTTTTGGATTTGGCCAATGCGATTGAGCAAGATATCTGGATTGGCGATAGTGTCGGAATTGTAAGAGACCAGATTGGGATAGCTTTTGAAACTAGAATCCACAAGCTAATCATCGACAAGCTAGATGATAACCGCTCAGTCGTTGAATTGGGCGATTACCAGACATTACAAGCTAAAGACCGTTCAACTCGTCAACAAGCTATTAAAGATGCGGTAAGTGGTTTTAGTGAAGATTTAATTGAAGAAGCTATAGCAACCGAGGTAGACCGTCGAAATAAGGAATTTGACGAGAAGATTCGTGTTAATAAGTTAGAGTTTGACAATGAACTGCAACGTGCGAAGGAAAGAGCCGAAGAAATCAAACGTCAAATCTCAAGCGAAATCGACAAGAAGTTCCAGTCGTTCGACAATGCAGCAATCAATGAAGCCAAGCGCAGGGCTGAAGAGGCCCTACGAAGTGCTGGCGCAAGTAATTCCCTCGCTCAGGAAGCGAAACGAATTAGTGAGCAAGCAAGAGCAGACATTACTAATCTGCAGAACTCTTCTCAAAATGTGCTTAATCAGATTGAGTCGTTCAAGACTCGGTACGGCACTAAGCTGAATGAAGTTAAGAGCACTGCAGACGGTCTGTTTACTAAAATGGGAGCTGTTGAAACTTACATCAGAAAAGACGGTCAGCGACAAGAGAGCTTGCAGCGTTATGCTCGAGATGAGAGTGCTCGTCAAGTCAGCGCAGTTCGTGAGCAGATATCTAAAGATTATGTTGGGAAGAACACTTTTCAAGAGAGTGTTCAGGGTGTTGAAAGACGTCTGGAAAGTCTCTCCCTTGGAACCAGTGGGAACTTGCTAAAGAATAGTAATGACGGATTCTACAACCAACATGATAAGAGGTATAGACTTGTCGAAACCTTGCAAGCCAATCAGACCTATACTCTTGTTACTAAATACTGGAACGGAGAGAATGCGACAGGTCATACGTTTTTTGACGGAGTCGATTGGAGAGGATTGAATTATAACCAAGCAATTGACGCTTGGGTGGTGCAATTTACACCTCGACAAGAAATCCCATCTGGTACTGAAATTATTTTATCTTCGAACCCTTATAATTCATTAGGTAATATGCACTGGGCAACACTTGTCCGTGGCGCTATTCCTTTGATACATTGGCAGCCTGCTAAAGGTGATGTAGAGGAAGGTGTCACACAAAAACTAGCTAAATACAAAGAGACGGTAGACGGTCGTTTTGCTACGATTTCTAGTCAAATCGATAACAAAGCTAATCAATCTGATTTCCAAAGCGTCAAAGAGACTAGTCAACTCTATGAGCGTATTTTAGGCAATACTGAAAATGGAATTGCGGATAAGGTTGCTCGCCTGGCTCTGACCAATCAACTGTTTCAGGTTGAAGTTGGGAAGTATGTTAAAGGCGGTCGGAATTTAATCCGGAATTACGACTGGAATGGTTTACTACCTCTTTGGCCGAATGGGACAGATTGGAAATTCGAAAGAATTGCTGACGAAACTGCAAAAAGCGGATATGTTTTAAAAGCTACTTGTACACAAGGTGGAGCAGGCGGTTTTCACAGATATTTATTCGATTTGCGAGGAAAAGAATGGCAAGGCAAGACCATGACTTGGTCGTGGGATATGAAATCCAGTCGACCAATTACCTTCTATGATATGGGATTCGAAGCAGGTGGATTAAAGAGAAATGTGCTGATTTCGACAGAGTGGGAACGAATTACTAACACATTCAAAGTTGCATTTGAGCAATACTATTCATGTGTTTTTTACGCAAAAGGATGGCAGGTTGGCGATGTAGTCTATATTCGAGATCCACAGCTAGAAGAAGGGACGATTGCTACAGCTCCAAAACGAGCTCTCGAAGATACTGAAGAGAGTTTGCGCACAGTTCAAACCCAGTTAGCTGGTTCGTGGTCCGTCCAGAACATCAACAGCGCAGGTGATTTGATTTCAGGGATCAATCTTGGAGCCAATGGTCATAATCGATTTGACGGAAAGCTAACTCATATCACTGGCGAGACCTTAATTGAGAGAGCCGTTATCAAGTCAGCTATGATTGACAAGCTGAAGACAGCCAATTTTGAAGCTGGTTCGGTGACTACTGTAGTTTTGGATGCTGAAGCTGTTACTGCGGAAAAAATAAAAGTTGACCAGGCTTTATTTAATAAGCTTGTCGCAAATGAAGCTTATTTGAGTCAGCTTTTTGCGAAGCAAGCCTTTATTAACCGTGTTCAGAGTGTTGCGATTGATGCAAGTCAGGTTCGTTCAGGTATTTTAAGCGGTGACCGAATCTACGGTGGAACGATTCGAGGGGCAAATATCTTTGGTGGAACATTGACAGGTCACACTAAAATCCAACTAGGCTCTTATGGTTCTTTTGATACTATAAACGGTGGATTGCAGATAAATGTGCCTAGAACAGTAAACTCAAAGGATGGATTAGGTGTCCAGTTCATTGGTTCTTATGGTCGTGGTGAGAATGTTCCTTATGGCCTTTTCATTTATAAAGACTCAGATTTTACTACTGGCAATTACGCAAGCAAAAGTGATGACTTCCTATTAACAGTAGAGGGATACATCAAAGCGAATGGAATTGGCTGGTTTAAGACTGGGAAAGGATCTATCAATGGTTCGAGCACAGCAACTATTGGCTATTGGAATTCATCTGTTTCTCTGGATTTCGGTGGTTCAGGAAATGACATCTACTACAGTTATAACGGTAAAGCATACAGCTTGTGGACTATAGTCAATAAGCATTTCTCAGATAGACGTCTGAAGGAAAATATTGTTGACTGTAGGCACAAGGCTCTTGAT
>ERZ772942.429-NODE-429-length-17681-cov-7.258312_pt1 | contig 17681 bp, 14 predicted proteins | sample MGYA00511135_ERZ772942 | MGnify/ENA primary metagenome ERZ772942 (study PRJEB29015, sample SAMEA2738099) | human oral metagenome | biome: human oral; feature: human-associated habitat; material: saliva | place: China | collected 2265 ... | reverse complement strand
CAGACACTAGCACCTACTTTACCAAAGGGGCTTATGAAAAAGAAATGCGGGCAGCCGCCAAGAAATATGTCAAGCAAGATACCATTCAGGTCACAACTGAGAACTACATGGAAATCATGGAGGTCATCTATGATTATCCCGACGAGTTTGTAGGCAAAACGCTGGAGTTCACTGGATTTGTCTACAATGACCCCAGCGACCAGAAGAGCCAATTTCTCTTTCGCTTCGGTATTATCCATTGTATCGCCGACTCAGGTGTCTATGGCCTCTTGACGACTGGAAATACCCAGCATTTCGAGAATAATACCTGGATTCATGCCAAGGGGAAACTTGCCATGCACTACCATAAAAGTCTGGGACAAAGCCTGCCAACTCTAGAAGTTGAAAGCTTTGATAAGGTAGAAAAACCGGACAATCCTTACGTTTATCGGGTATTTGAATAAAGAAAACGAGGCTGGCACAATTTTGTCTTAGCCTCATTTTTTGTATTTGAATATGTTTCAAGCAGTGGTCAATTTCTTTCTATTTATCTCCCTTTTCAGAAACCGAATTTCTGAATACAATCTTTAGAAAAATTGTGATAAAATAGAGACATCATTTAGAAAATAGGTATCAGGATGTCTTCAAAAGTTATTGTTACAATTTTCGGAGCCAGCGGTGACTTGGCAAAAAGAAAACTCTATCCATCCCTCTTCAGGCTCTATAAGTCTGGCAATCTTTCCAAGCATTTTGCAGTCATTGGAACAGCCCGCCGGCCTTGGAGCAAGGAGTATTTTGAGTCTGTCGTTGTCGAAGCAATCGCTGATTTAGCTGACAGCCCCGAGCAAGCCCAAGAGTTTGCCAGTCACTTCTACTATCAAAGTCATGATGTGCAGGATACCGAGCACTACATTGAGCTGCGCAAGCTTCAAAATCAACTCAATGAGCAGTACCAAGCCGAGCACAATAAACTCTTCTTCCTGTCCATGGCTCCGCAATTTTTCGGTACCATTGCCAAACACCTCAAGTCTGAAAACATCGTAGATGGCAAAGGATTTGAACGTCTGATTGTCGAAAAACCTTTCGGAACAGACTTGGCAACTGCCAGCCAACTTAACGAAGAACTCTTGGCGGCCTTTGATGAAGAGCAGATTTTCCGTATTGACCATTACCTAGGTAAGGAAATGATTCAGAGCATCTTCGCTATCCGCTTTGCCAATCTTCTCTTTGAAAATATCTGGAATCGTGACTATATTGACAATGTCCAGATTACCTTTGCCGAAAAGCTTGGTGTCGAAGAACGTGGCGGTTACTATGACCAGTCTGGTGCTCTGCGCGATATGGTACAGAATCATACTCTGCAGCTCCTATCACTCTTAGCTATGGACAAGCCGAAAAGCTTCAGCAAAGAGGACATTCGGGCAGAGAAAGTCAAAGTTTTTGAACGCTTAGTACAGTCCGACAAAGAAGACCTAAAACGCTTCTTTATCCGCGGTCAGTATAAGTCAGGCACGGTCAAAGGTAAGAAATACATCTCCTACCGGAGTGAACCTAATGTCAATCCTGACTCCATGACTGAAACCTTTGCTTCAGGAGCTTTCTTCGTAAATAGCGAGCGTTTCCGTGATGTTCCATTTTTCTTCCGAACTGGTAAACGCCTCACTGAAAAAGGCACTCTTGTCAATATTGTCTTCAAGCAGATGGAGTCTATCTTTGGTGAGGAATTAGCCCCGAATGTTCTGACCATTCATATCCAGCCGACTGAGGGCTTCTCTCTTAGCATGAATGGCAAAGAGGTTGGCGAGCGCTTCAGCTTAGCTCCTCTCTCTCTGGACTATCGAACAGACGCAACAGCTAGTGGTGCTTCCCCTGATCCTTACGAAAAATTAATCTTTGACGTCCTTAACAATGACTCAACCAACTTCAGCCACTGGGATGAAGTCCGCTCCAGCTGGGAGCTGATCGATCAGATTGAAGAGCTCTGGCGTAGCAATGAAGTGCCTCTCCATGAGTATCCTGTCGGTTCTATGGGACCAGATGCTTCTTTTGAACTCCTTAGAGAATTTGGAGCTGATTGGCAGTGGTCTCCAAACAAGTAAGATTTAAAAATTGCTCATAAAAAACCAGTACTCGTACTGGTTTTTTGTTTTATACCAAGCCTTCAAGCAGGCCTTTCATAAAGTTCTCTGAGTTGAACTCACCGATATCATCAATCTTTTCTCCAAAGCCAATCAGCTTCACTGGAATATCCAATTCCTGACGAATGGCTAGCACAACCCCGCCTCGGGCTGTTCCATCAATCTTCGTCAGTACAATTCCTGTGACTGGAGTAATTTTAGAAAATTCCTTGGCCTGAACCAGAGCATTCTGACCAGTTGAAGCATCGAGAGCTAGGAAAGTTTCATGTGGTGCTTCTGGATCCACCCGCTTAATAATACGGCCAATTTTCTCCAGCTCCGCCATGAGGTTGTCCTTATTTTGCAGGCGACCAGCCGTGTCAATCATAAGAACATCAACCTGCTCTGCCTGAGCACGCTCCATTCCGTCATAAACCACGCTGGCAGGGTCGCTCTTCTCAGGTCCCGTCACTACAGGAACATCTACGCGCCGACCCCATTCAGCCAGCTGAGCTACTGCTCCAGCTCGGAATGTATCTGCTGCTACCAACATGACTTTCTTGCCTTGTTGTTTGTACTTATAGGCTAGTTTACCGATAGAGGTCGTCTTACCGACTCCGTTGACCCCAACAAAGAGCATGACAGTCAAACCGTTTTGGAAATTGATTTTTTCATTAAAGCGGCCATCTTTCTCATAAATGTCCACCAATTTTTCAATAATCAGCTGGCGCAGAGCAGCTGGTTTTTTAGCATTTTCCAGACGGGCTTCATAGCGTAGTTCCTCAGTCAGACTGGAAGCCACTTGAACCCCTACATCACTAGTGATGAGCAACTCTTCCAAGTCTTCGAAGAACTCTTCATCTACTGAGCGGAAATTGGCAAAGAAGGCATTGAGTCGTGCTCCAAATCCTGTCCGAGTCTTCTTTAGGCTGCGGTCATATTTTTCCTGAGTGGATTCCTCTTGAGGAAGTTCAGCAGACTCTTCTGTAGCGGCTGCTTCTGATTCTGTTAGTGACTCAGCTTCTGTTTCTAGCTCGAACTCATTATTTGAATCAGTTCCCACCTCGTCATAGGAAGCAGCTTCATGTTCAATATGAGATGATGCTTTATCCGAAAGGTTTGTTTGTTCAACAACTTCTTCTATCGTTTCGTCACTGCTTTCAGGCTGGTGCTCTTCTAGAGTTTCTTCAGTCTGACTTGCTCCTTGAGCCACTTCTTGATTTTCTGCAATAATTTCTCTTTCATGCTCTGGCTCCTTGCTTTCTTCTTGGATAGCTTGAGATGCTGGCTCTTCAACATCAGCCAAACTATCTTTTGTATCCGAAATTTGGTCATCAAGTTGCTGCTCGCCTTGGTAGGACTGAACAGCTTTCGCTTCAAGATTTTCTCCTGCTTCTGGAGCAGGCGCTGTTTCTTCTTCAATCTCGCCAATATTTTCCAATGCTTCCTTGACAACTTCTTCAATTGGCGGTTCTTGTTTTTTTCGGCCGAAAAGGCGGTCAAATAATCCCATCGGCTAATCCTCCTTTAGTACATATTCTTCAATAGCCCAAGCCACTGCATCCTCATCATTGGTCATAGGTGTCACCACATTGGCTGCTTCTTTGACGACGGCTACTGCATTCTGCATAGCCACTCCCAGACCAGCCCACTCAATCATAGACAGATCATTGGATTCATCACCACAGGCCATGACTTGACTTCTCTCAATACCTAAATGGGCAATCAGTTTCTCCAAACCATTAGCCTTATGGACATTTTTAGGGGACCACTCCAGCAGCATTTCTCTAGATTTAAAAATCTCATAGCGCTCAAATAATTCCGGTGAAATTTGCTCAATAGCCGCATCCAGTGGTTCTTGAGCATAAGCAGTGACACATTTATTATAAGTCTGCTGGCTGGACAAGTCACTAAAATCAATAGACTCAAAAGTTAGAGCAGGATTAAACTGAGCATAAAGCGAGTCTTGGTCTGACTGAATCTGATAGACAAGTCCTTCACAGATAGCATCAAGAGGGATATGGAGCTTGTCTGTTTCCTCATAAATCCGGGCTACATCATCATAAGAAAAGACCGTTTTATCGAGGATTTCTCCAGTGTTGCGCTGAACAAGACCACCATTAAAAGTAATGGTGTACTCATCCTCTCGACCGTCTGTTCCCAGCTCATGCAGGAAAAAGTCCATGGCCTTAAGGGGACGACCAGTAGTCAGAACTACCTTAACTCCCTTGGCCTGAGCTGCTTTTAGAGCTGCTAAATTGCGCTCAGAAATCTTCTTGTCTGAAGTCAGGAGAGTTCCATCCAAGTCCAGAGCAATCAGTTTTATATCTGCCATTATAATCCCTCCATGTAAGTGATAACCGACTGAGCATCATGGTGGCCGATGACTTCCTTGGCCACTTCTAAAATCTCAGGGCGAGCATTTTCAGTTGCGATCGGATAGCCAGCCACCTGCATCATGTGCAAATCATTGAGATTATCACCAAAAGCCATAACCTGAGAAAGATCGATGTCTAGCTTCTTGGCCAGCTCGACAATGGCAACCCCCTTATCCACATGGTCCAGAACGATGTCAATGGACTTGTAGCCAGTTGTCATGGCCTTGACTCCATCGATATTCTCATTGACCCAAGCTTCACCAGCTGCGACTTGGTCCTCAGCAAAATTGGTCGTAAACTTGAAAATATCATCGTCGATATCAGCCAGGCTAGCTACTTTTTGAATGTTTTCATTATAATGAGCACTGAAAGAAAGATAGGTCTGATCCACAGTCTCCAAGACATAGCAGGCACGTTTGCCCGTTAGAAGCAGCTCGTTGACATTGACATAGGGAGATTCCTGCAGCTTGTCAAAAACCTTAAGGTAAAAGTCCCGTGGCATGGTTGCTTCATAGAGATCCTCGCCGTGAAATTCAACTAAACTGCCGTTTTCAGCAATAAAAATAATCTCATTGCGCACTTCCTCAAACAGCTTTTCCAGCGACAAGATGCCGCGCCCGCTGGCTACAGCAAAGTAGATACCTTTTTCTTTGAAGCGAGCCAAAACTTGCTTGAGGCGGTCCATATCAAACTGACCTTTACTGTCTAAAAAGGTGCCATCCATATCCGTTGCTACTAATTTTATACTCATGTTACATACTTTCTAAATCTTTTAACTTGACCGAGACAATCTTGGAAACGCCAGACTCCTGCATGGTAACTCCGTAAATAGAGTCTGCGGCTGACATGGTTCCCTTACGGTGAGTGACCACGATGAATTGGCTGTCCTTGTCAAAGCGATTGAGATAATCCCCAAAGCGTTTAACATTAGCCTCGTCCAACGCTGCTTCGACTTCGTCCAAGATGACAAAAGGAATGGTCTTAACACGGATGATTGAGAAGAGTAGAGCCAAAGCTGACAAGGCCTTCTCGCCACCGCTCATCAGATTGAGTGACTGGATTTTCTTTCCCGGTGGCTGCACGGAGATTTCTACACCAGCCGTCAGCAAGTCTCCCTCCGTCAATATCAGGTCTGCAGAACCACCGCCAAACATCTGACGGAAAGTCACCTTGAAGCTTTCACGAATGGCTTCAAAGGTTGATTTAAAGCGTTCCTTGACTTCGTCATTCATCTCTTCTATCGTCTCTAAGAGCAGATTTTTGGCTGATAGGACATCGTCTCGCTGTTCGTTAAGGAAGTTCAAACGATTGCTGACTTCTTCAAACTGCTCAACTGCTTCCAGATTGACTGGACCTAAAGCTCGAATGGCTTTTTCCAAATCCTTAACCTGGCTTTCAGCAGCTGGCAAACTTTCTAATGGACGAGCCTGGCTGCTTGCTTCATCGAAACTCATCTGATAGTCATCTGTCAGATTGCTTGCCAGACGGCGCATGACATCCATGAGCTTATCCTTTTCTGCCTCTGCCTTGGCCTGCCGGCGAATCAATTCTTCATTTTGATGACGGGCTTGCTCCAAACGACTGGCAATATCGTCAGACTGACCTTCCAGATCTTCAAGCTCAAATTTCAGACGAATCAGTCTTTGATCCAGCTCAGTCTTTTCTTGCTGGGCAGTCTCTAATTGCTCTTCCAGAATCGTAATATCGACCTTTTGCAAGCTGGACTGCTCCTTTTGCTCCATCAAGAGCTCCAAGGTCGCCTGCTCTTTTGCAAGGCTGGCTTTTTCCTCGGACAGACGTTCCAAGTCATTCTTTTCAAAGCGTTGGTTGGAGGTCAGCTCTGTCCGCTGGAGCTTGAGTTCAGCTAGGCGAGAGGAAAGCTTGTCGAAACGAGCCTGAACAGCATCTTTGTTCGACTTAACCTGCTCTATTTCTGCAGTGATGTCCGTTTTTTCTTGCTCAATTTCGGTCAAGCGGGTCTGCAGTCGGTCTTTCTCTTCTGAAATATCCAAAGCAGATTGATCAGCCAACTCCTGTTCTTGTAGATTTTTCAGACTTGTGAGCTCTTCTACGCGCTTGGCTAACTGTTCATAGGCCAGATTAGCCTTTTGCTCAGCCAAGCGAGCCTGCTCACCGTCTGTCTTGATTTGTTCCAATACCTGCTTAGCCTGACTTAGCTGGTTTTGCAGAATTTGCACTGCTTCTTCCTGCTCTTTCAAGCTGACATTTTTCTGCTTAATCTCTTCAAGCAAAGCATCTAACTCCGGCTTGATAAAGATAGTATTGTTATTGCGGTTGGCACCACCAGCATAAGAACCGCCAGTCCGAAGCTCTGTTCCATCCAAAGTCACCATGCGAACCTGATAGCGTACTTGGCGAGCTGCTACTCGGGCATGCTCCACTGTATCAAAAATAGCGGTCGTTCCTAGCAGATTTTGAAAAATGCTGTCTAATGAAGATTCATAGCTGACCAAGGAAGAAGCCAGTCCCAGAAAACCAGCTCTTTTTTCAATCGTAGTACGGTTATGGTCAGGCAGCTGACGCGGCTTGATGGTTGTTAAAGGCAGGAAGGTTGCCCGGCCAGCCCGATTTTTCTTCAGAAATTCGATAGCCCGAGTCGCAGCCGCCTCATCTTCCACGATGATATTCTGACTGCTGGCTCCCAACGCAATTTCCAGCGCTGTCTGATAGTGGGGATCGAAGCCGAGCTTTTCGCTAACTGCTCCAACAATGCCACCCAGTCGACCCGCTTCCTGTAGCACACTCTTAACCCCAGCATAGAAGTTACTGTGATTTTTGAGAATGGCTTCTAAACTATTAGAACGTGCCTGCTTGTTTTTGAGGTCATCCAAAAGCTCAAACATCTTAGACTGCTGATGCTTATAGTCTGCATCCAACTTCTCTACTAACTGAACCTGACTTTGGTAGTCAGCCAGTAGGCCCTTGAGGGCTTGGCGAGCAATTTCCAACTCCTCCAAACCAGCCTGCTCCTGAGTCTGGCTAGCCTCCAAATCAGCCTGCAGCTTAGCATAGTCTGCTTTCTTGCTCTCAGCCAATTTAAGCTCGCTAGCCAGCTGGCTCTCCAGAGAAGTCAAGTCATTAGAAAGATTTGCCTCTTCCTGCATTAGCTTAACATACTGCTCACGCAGATGCTCAATCAGCTGGTCTGGATCATCTGAAAAGTCTGCTAATTCTGCTTCCAAAGCAGTGATAGACTCCTCATTGTCACTCAGTTGGGCAGCTATTTTACTCAATTCAGCCTGCTTGTCTTCTATGTTGCTTTCTATCTGAGCCAGTTTTTCTGACAAAGCAGCCAAACGCTCTTCATTTTCCCGGCGGCTCATCGCTGCCTGACTGGACTCCAACTTAGAAAGATCAATCTGACGCTCCAAATCACTGATTAAGCGGGTCAATTCCAGCAAACTAGCTTGATCATCAGACAAAGTTTGATTGAGCTCATGGCGTTTGGCCTTCAAGGTTTGATTTTCTACTTCCAGCTCATCTCGCTTGCTATAGTAGGTTGCTAGCTCTTGCTGGATATTCGTTAAATCTTCTTCAGCCTGAGTCAGCCTTTCCTTATTAGCTGTCAGCTGAGCGACCAAAACATCCAAGTAAAGCTCTCGGCGCTGACCATCCAGACTCAAGAATCGCTTAGCAGTTTCAGCCTGCTTCTCCAAGGGCTTGACCTGGCTCTCCAGCTCGTAGATAATGTCTTCCAGACGGTCCAGATTATCCTGAGTTTGACTAAGCTTGCTTTCCGTTTCTTTGCGGCGTGTCTTATACTTAAGCACTCCAGCCGCTTCTTCAAAGATTGCCCGGCGTTCCTCCGGCTTGCTGTTGAAGATTTCCTCGACCTTCCCCTGGGAAATGATGGAGAAGGAATCTCGTCCCAGCCCAGTATCCATGAAAAGATCATGAACATCGCGCAGACGGACTTTTTTGCCGTCAATCTTATACTCACTGTCACCGCTGCGGTAAATGTGACGCTCCACCCGAATCTCATTGGCAGCATCCTTGATAAATTGGTCACTGTTATCCAGAACCACTACCACTGATGCGTAATTAAGGGGCTTGCGGGTTTCTGTTCCCGCAAAAATCACATCGGGCATCTTGCCGCCCCGCAGACTTTTCACACTGGACTCTCCCAAGGCCCAGCGCAGGCTCTCTGTAATGTTGGACTTGCCGGAACCGTTTGGCCCAACAACCGCTGTCACTCCCTGATCAAAGACAACTTTAGTCTTATCAGCAAATGACTTGAAGCCCTGAATTTCAATTTCCTTTAAAAACATGAAGAACTTTCCTTTTCAAATGCGTTTTTAGCAGCTTCCTGCTCGGCCAGCTTTTTAGAACGCCCCTGGCCTTGACCGGACTTGCGGCCATTGATAAGAACAGCCACCTCGAAATTTTTGGCATGAGCCGGCCCTGTCTCGGAGACGACCTGATAGGTAATTTCCACATCACCATTAATCTGCAGCAACTCCTGCAGCTTGGTCTTATAGTCCGTCACCCGCTCAAAATCTCCCGCTTCCACCTTAGGAATCATGACTTGATAGAGAAAGCTTTTGACTGCTTCCACACCCTTATCTAAGAGCAAGGCACCTAAAAAGGCCTCAAACAAATCTCCTAAAATCGTATCACGATTCCGGCCGCCAGACTTCTCCTCTCCGCGTCCCAGCTTGATAAATTGATCAAACTGACAATCACGGGCAAAGCCTGCCAGGCTCTCCTCCCGAACAATCATGGAACGCAGCTTGGACAGGTCGCCCTCTGGTCTCTTAGGATACTTGGTATAAAGATACTCCGAAATAATCAGTTGCAGAACAGCGTCTCCTAAAAATTCCAAGCGTTCATTGTGTGAAATTTTTAAGAGGCGGTGCTCATTGGCATAGCTCGTATGGGTAAAAGCTGTTTCCAACAAGGTCTCATCAGAGAAAACCAAGTCAAACTGCTCCAGCAATGCTTTTTTCAAATTTTCCATTACTATTTTACATCATGCTGGCTTCAGTCAGATAAGCAGCATGATACCTTTTCCTTTCCAAAGATATACAGTCTCTATTATAACAAAAAACAGGCGCAAACGCACCTGCTGACAGTGATTTCTATTCCTTATCCGGAATTACTTTAAACAAATAATAGGTGATAAAAATGGTCAGACCCAACAGTCCAATCTTAACCCAAATAATAGGCGCTAGAAAAATGGAAATCCCCATCAAGATATAGATGGAAACGATGATCTTTTTTTTACGCTCCTTGGCAATCGTTCCCGTCTCTCGAAAATCTGCCACATAGATCTGGTACATCTTTGTATGATAGAGCCAATTCTCAAAGCGCTTGGAACTGCGTGAAAAGCAGGCAATGGACAAGAGAAGAAATCGTGTCGTCGGCAGGAGAGGCAGAAAAATCCCCAAAACTCCTAACCCTAAAGATAAGAGACCTACCACAAAGTAAATTGGCCGCATACAAGCTCCTTTGCAAAATAAAACCGTTGCTTTTTAAATATATAATTGATACCGCACTAGAGCAATAAAACCAAACCTTTTGCTTTGATTTTTAAATACTCGTCAAAGGCGTTGCGGTATCAGGCGAGGTATCATAGACTTGGAAGTCGTGACCGACTGCCATATCAGCTTGAGCCAGTTGATTGACCATGGTCATGTGAGCCAATTCCTTGATATTATTTTCTTTACTGAGATGTCCCAGATATATTCGCTTGGTGCGATTGCCCAGAGTCCGAATCATGGTCTCTGCTCCATCTTCATTGGACAAGTGACCCATATCAGACAGAATCCGCTGCTTGAGACTCCAAGGATAGGCACCGCTGCGAAGAATTTCAATATCATGGTTGCTCTCAATTAAGTACCCGTCAGCATTTTCGATAATTCCAGCCATCCGGTCACTGACATAGCCCGTATCCGTCAGCATGACAAAGCTTTTGTCATCCTTCATAAAGCGGTAAAATTGTGGACAGGCTGCGTCATGACTAACACCAAAGCTCTCCACATCCAAGTCTCCAAAGGTCTTGGTCTTGCCCAATTCAAAGATATGCTTTTGACTAGCATCCAGCTTGCCCAGGTCCTTTTCCATAGCCTTCCAAGTGGCCTCATTAGCATAAATATCCAGATGATACTTGCGAGCCAATACACCAACACCATGAATGTGATCCTTGTGCTCATGAGTCACTAAAATAGCATCCAAATCCTCAGGCTTGCGGTCAATTTCGCCCAGCAAGCTAGTAATTTTCTTGCCTGATAAGCCAGCGTCAACCAGAATCCGCTTTTGGTCTGTTTCCAGATAGAAACAATTACCGCTTGATCCTGACGCCAGAATACTGTATTGAAATCCTTTAGTCATGTTTACTTTCTATATATCTTCATTATCCCAGTCGTCATCCCGGACACCATCATTCTCATAAGGCAAGACAATGGTAAAAGTCGATCCCACACCATACTCACTCTTAGCCCAAATAAAGCCCTGATGCTGCTTGATAATTTCCTTGGCAATAGCCAGCCCCAGACCCGTTCCGCCCTGTGCGCGACTGCGTGCCTTGTCCACTCGATAAAAGCGGTCAAAAATCTTAGGCAGGTCCTGCTTGGGAATCCCCAGACCTTCATCTGCAATCGAGAGAATCAACTGCTCATCCGTTGTCTTGATGGAAACAGTAATGGTTCCACCATCTGGCGAATACTTGATGGCATTGTTCATGATATTATCAATGACCTGGGTCAGCTTATCTGTATCAATCTCTACCCAGATCGGTGTTATCGGATAATCACGGATAATCTCATATTTTTTAGTTTCGTCTTGATTTTTTATCTTGTCAAAGCGATTGAGGATAAAGGTGATAAAGGCTGTGAAATTTGTCAGCTCCACTTCCAGATGACTGGTCTCATTGTCAATGCGGGACAGACTAAGCAAGTCCGTCACCATCCGCATCATGCGGTTGGTTTCATTGAGCGATACCTTGACAAAGTCCGGTGCTACTGGCTCAGACAAGGCTCCCTCATCCAGGGCTTCCAGATAGGACTTAACACTGGTCAGCGGAGTCCGCAACTCATGGCTGACGTTAGAGACAAAGAGGCGACGCTCCCGCTCTTCCTTGTCCTGCTCTGTCGTATCATGCAAGACAGCTACCAAACCAGAAATGAAGCCTGACTCCCGCCTTACCAGGGCAAAGCGAACCCGCAAGCTCAAGTACTCACCATTTTCATCCTGAGAATCTATTGTCAACTCCGGAACATTGGTAATCAGGTCCCTCAAATCATACTCGTCTGAAATCGAAAGCAGATCCAAAATACTCATATTTTGGACCTCATCTCTCTTAACTCCCAACTGCTTGGTTGCCATATCGTTGATAGTGATAATCTGCCCCCGGCGGTTAGTCGCGAGCACGCCATCTGTCATATAGGACAGGATACTGGAAAGGCGTTTTGTTTCTTGCTCAAGGTTTTCATGTGTCAGTCGAATGACCTCTGAAAGATCATTGATACTGTTGGTCATATCTGTGATTTCTGGACTCCCTTGCATGTCCAGCACTTCAGAATAGTCACCTGCAATCAAATCTTTAACCTTTTGATTAAGCTGTACAAGCTTTTGGTTATCACGGCGATTTTCCAATAAAAGCAAGGCAACAACTACAATGAAGCCGATAATAATGATTGCAAAGACAAAATCCGCAGAAATCACAAATTGTTTAATTGCTTCAATCATTATTTCTCATATAGTAGCCAACTCCGCGGCGAGTCAAGATATACTCAGGCCGGCTTGGCGTATCTTCGATCTTTTCACGCAGGCGGCGAATGGTCACATCCACTGTACGGACATCGCCAAAATAGTCATAGCCCCATACTGTTTCCAGCAAGTGCTCACGTGTCATCACCTGACCGATATGTGTCGCCAAATGATGAAGAAGTTCAAACTCGCGGTGGGTCAGCTCCAGCTCCTTGCCATGCTTCTTAGCAACAAAAGCATCTGGCAAAATCTGCAGTTCCCCAATAGTCAGCTCGTTCGGGCCACTTTCTTCTACTTGGTTTTCCACAACAAGGTCTGCCCGACGAAGAAGTGCCTTAACACGCGCCTGCAGCTCACGATTTGAGAAAGGCTTGGTCACATAGTCATCTGCGCCGATTTCAAGTCCGATAACCTTGTCAAACTCACTGTCTTTAGCAGACAATACAATAATCGGAACATTGCTGGTCTTGCGAATAGTCCGAGCAACTTCCAGTCCGTCCACTTCTGGCAGCATCAAGTCCAGAATCAAGATGTCTGGCTGTTCTGCCTCAAACATTTCCAAGGCTTCCTTACCATCAAAAGCAGTCAAAACCTCATAGCCTTCCTTGGCCATATTAAACTTAATAATATCTGAGATTGGTTTCTCATCATCTACAACTAATATTTTCTTCATATGTTCACCTTAACATAAGATTGGGATTGAATCAACTCCATGATAGAAAAGTTGTGACATAGTCAGCTAAGTCGTCCTGCATCAACACGTGCAAAAGGCAATCTAGTTTGCCTAGCTAGACTCCCAATCCAATTTTATTTATTTATATAGTCTTATTATACCAAAGTTTTCTTAAAAAACACTAATTCAAGCCATTTTTATTCCACATTTGTAGAAAATGGACGATTCTCATCAAAAAAATTTCTCTCTTAATAAAAATAGTCATTTTTATTCAATTTGACAGTTTATTTATTCTATGGTAAAATCTATGTCATATTATCTAACACAAAGGAGAAAGATATGGCTTTAGTTGAATTTAAAAATGTCGAAAAGTATTACGGAGACTACCATGCTCTGCGCAATATCAATCTCAGTTTTGAAAAAGGGCAAGTGGTTGTACTGCTGGGACCATCCGGATCAGGAAAATCTACTCTTATCCGTACAATCAACGCTTTAGAAGGCATTGACCAGGGAAGCTTGATCGTCAATGGCCACGAGGTCACGAACACTGCTGCCAAAGATCTGGTCAACTTACGCAAAGAAGTCGGAATGGTCTTTCAACATTTTAATCTTTACCCCCACAAAACGGTGTTAGAAAATGTTACCTTGGCGCCTATTAAAGTTCTAGGAATGGATAAACAAGAGGCTAAAAAAATCGCTCAAAAATATCTAGAATTTGTCAACATGTGGGATAAGAAAGACTCTTACCCAGGCATGCTGTCCGGTGGACAAAAGCAAAGGATTGCCATTGCCCGCGGTTTAGCTATGCACCCTGAGCTCCTGCTCTTTGATGAACCGACTTCTGCCCTGGACCCTGAAACAATCGGGGATGTTCTGGCTGTTATGCAAAAATTAGCCAAAGACGGCATGAACATGATTGTGGTTACACACGAAATGGGCTTTGCCCGTGAGGTAGCTGACCGCATTATCTTCATGGCAGACGGTGAAGTGCTGGTGGATACTACTGATGTAGATGCTTTCTTTGATAATCCTACTGAACCTCGCGCTAAGCAATTTCTCAGTAAAATTATTAACCACGAGAGTGATAACGTGCTTTCTTAAAAAGGAGAAGATCTATGAAATTACAAAAAATACTCATCAGCCTACTCTTACTCCTTCCGACGCTAGGACTGTTTCATGCCGCTCCTGCACAAGCCGATTCTAGTACCAGCCAACAGGTCAAATCCATCCAAAAACGCGGTGTCCTCAATGTCGGTGTCAAGCAGGATGTACCTAACTTTGGTTACCTCAATCCTGATAGCAATACATACAGCGGCTTAGAAATCGATATTGCAAAGAAGATTGCTAAGGAACTAGGCGTCAAAATCAACTACGTTCCAGTTACCGCACAAACACGCGGGCCCCTTCTGGACAATGGGCAAGTTGACATGGTCATTGCGACCTTTACCATCACAGATGAGCGTAAGGAAATCTACAATTTCACAACCCCTTACTACACAGATGCTTCTGGTTTTCTAGTTAATAAATCCAGCAAAATTACAGACGTCAAGGACTTGAATAACAAGACTATCGGTGTCGTTCAAGGCTCTATTACTCAAACTTTGCTGGAAGAAATCGCCCAAGAGAAAAAGCTCAACTTCAAATATATGGAGTTAGGCTCCTACCCTGAACTTGCTGTTTCCTTGCGGGCTCACCGTATTGATGCCATTTCTGTTGACAAGTCCATCCTGACTGGCTATGTAAGTTCCAAGTCAAACATTCTGGATTACAGCTTTAAAAAAGCTGATTATGGTGTGGTAACAAAAAAATCCAACACTCAATTGAATGACTATGTAGATGGCCTAATCTCTAAATGGAAGGAAGACGGCAGTCTACAGAAAATTTATGACAAATATGATTTAAAACCATCTGCTTCAACAGATGATTAGAAAGGAGACCCCATGAGTTTTAGTATTTCTTCTTGGCAGGCCTACTTTGCGGACTTTGGCAAGTTTTTCCAAGGATTCCTCTTTACCTTAGCTATTTCTATCGGTGCCCTGACCTTGGCTCTTTTACTAGGGATTTTCTTTGGAGCTATCAGCACAGGTAAGCATAAAGTTCTACGTGGTCTAGCTCGTGTTTTTGTGGAGTTTTATCAGAATACACCACTCTTAGTTCAATTTGTAATTGTCTTTTACGGTCTTCCGCTAGTCAGCAATTACACCATCATGCCCTCAATCTATTGGACTGCGGTTCTCTGTGTGGGACTGTACCACGGTGCTTATATCGCTGAAGTCATCCGCTCAGGTATCCAGTCCATTCCTCGCGGGCAGACCGAAGCTGCACTCTCTCAGGGCTTTACCTATGTAGAAACCATGCGATACATCATCCTACCTCAAGCTTTTCGGATTATCCTGCCACCGTTAATCAATCAGGTTGTCAATCTGATAAAAAACACTTCTACCGTCGCTATTATCTCTGGCATGGATCTGATGTTCGTGACCAAGTCTTGGTCTGCTCTGAATTCCAACTACATCCCAGCCTTTGCTGGAGCAGCTTTGCTCTACTTCCTCCTTTGCTTCCCAATCGCCAGCTGGGGACGTAAGGTAGAGGAAGCCAATAAACAAGCTTACAGCATCTAAGGAGGTCTCTATGGAAAATATTTTAAAAGTCTTAACCACAACCAACCTCCTCTTTATCCTTAAGGGGCTCTGGCTGACGCTACAAATTTCTTTCATTTCCATTGTCCTATCCACGATTTTTGGAACTATTCTAGCCGTCATGAGAAACGGAAAAAATAAACTGCTCAAGCTGATTGCCAGCATTTATATCGAATTTGTCCGTAATGTACCCAATCTGCTCTGGATTTTCACTATCTTTTTAGTCTTTCAGATTAAGTCAACGCCAGCCGGTATCATCAGCTTCACTGTCTTTACTTCTGCTGCTTTGGCAGAAATTATCCGAGGCGGCCTCAATGCTATTGATCCAGGTCAGACTGAAGCTGGCTTATCTCAAGGATTTACCCAGTTTCAGATACTGCGTTATATCATCCTACCTCAGGCTATTCGGAAAATGCTGCCAGCCATCATTTCTCAGTTTGTCACAGTGATTAAGGATACCAGCCTGCTCTATTCTGTTATTGCGCTCCAAGAACTCTTTGGTTCTGCTCAAATTCTAATGGGACGCTATTTTGAAGCTGAACAGGTCTTCGCGCTCTACCTACTAGTAGCAGCCATCTATTTCCTGATTAACTTCGCTATTTCCAGCTTCTCGCGCAAGCTATCCCAACGCTGGGCCCAAGCTGCAGAATAAGTAGCTCAGATACAGACCTACTGTGCAAAAGTTGAGTTTACCAACTCAGCTTTTTTATTTTTAATATTTGTGGTAGAATAATATCAAAGGATAGACAAGGAGAACGATATGAAAAAACTGACATTGCTTTTCACCACTTTCTTAACAGTAATCTTTCTCAGCGCCTGCGGTCAGCACACTAGCTTTCAGGGAAAATGGAAGGCTCAGAAAGCAAATGGCGAGGACATTGACATTGTCTTTAATGACAAAACAGGCAAGCTAGGCGATAAAGAATTTCACTATAAGATAGATAAGTCAGGCTATCAAGATAACACCAAATATTACAGTATCACTGTCAGCGACACCTATCACTACACCATCCTTTTCCCAGATGATGATATGAAAATAGCTACTCTTCTAGAACCTGATGACCCGTCTAGTGACCCTCTCTATGGGGAAATGCTCTATGCCATGAACCGAAATGAGTATCCTGATTTTGATGATTATGTGGATAAATACTTGCATTAAGATTAAACTTGCTAACATAATTAGTTAAAGAAGTTTTTACCTACAGATAGAAAACAATAAAACCCGAGCTAATTGCTCGGGTTTTATTGTTTTCCAATGAATTCTACTTTTCAACGCGGGACTTGCTGGCAATGTCTGCTAAGATTTGCTCTACAAATTCGTCTACTGGTATTGTATGTGTTTCTTTTTGACCGTAGCGGCGGACATTAACAGTACCGTCTTCGACTTCCTTGTCACCAACGATGAGCTGATAAGGAATCTTGCTAGTTTGTGAGGCACGAATCTTGTACTGCATCTTTTCATTGCGCTCATCCACATCAGCACGAACACCCTTGTCGCGCAGCTTCTTAGCTACTTGCCAAGCATAGTCAATATGGGCTTCGTTAGAAACAGGAATCAAAGTCACTTGATGCGGAGCCAGCCAAGTCGGGAAGGCACCCTTGTAATTTTCAATCAAGATAGCTGTGAAGCGCTCCATAGTTGAGATAACCCCACGGTGAATCATAACTGGCCGATGCTCTTCACCGTCAGCTCCGACATACTTGAGGTCAAAGCGCTCTGGCAAGAGGAAGTCTAGCTGGATAGTTGACAGAGTTTCTTCATTTCCAAGGGCTGTTTTAACTTGGATATCGAGTTTTGGACCATAGAAGGCTGCTTCTCCTTCTGCCTCAAAGTAGTCCACACCCATTTCGTCCAAGGCTGCTCGCAGCATGGTTTGGGCATTTTCCCACATCTCATCGTTGTCAAAGTACTTGTGAGTATCTTGAGGGTCACGAAGAGAGAGGCGGAAGCGGTATTCAGTCAAGTTGAAGTCTTCATAAACATCGATAATCAACTGAAGAGCACGTTGGAATTCTTCTTGGATTTGTTCTGGAGTAACGAAGAGGTGACCGTCGTTGAGTGACATTTCACGTACACGTTGAAGACCAGTCAGGGCACCAGATTTTTCGTAGCGGTGCATCATACCGATTTCAGCGATACGGATTGGCAACTCACGGTAAGAGTGAA
>ERZ772942.427-NODE-427-length-17723-cov-9.664422_pt1 | contig 17723 bp, 17 predicted proteins | sample MGYA00511135_ERZ772942 | MGnify/ENA primary metagenome ERZ772942 (study PRJEB29015, sample SAMEA2738099) | human oral metagenome | biome: human oral; feature: human-associated habitat; material: saliva | place: China | collected 2265 ... | reverse complement strand
CCTGGGTGGGGAAGTAGACCTCGCCGCGCACCTCGAGCAGGGAGGGGTGGGCGTCACCGCTCAGGATCAGGGGGACGGAGGCAATGGTGCGCACGTTGCCGGTCACGTCCTCGCCCGTGGTGCCGTCACCGCGGGTCGCGGCCCGGGTGAGGATCCCGTCCTCGTAGGTCAGGGCCACGGCCAGGCCATCAATCTTGACCTCGGCGGTCATGGCGAGCTCGTTGTCGGCCACCCCGGTCTCGACCGTCATGCGCTCTGCCCACTCCTGGACCTCATCGAGGGAGAAGACGTCCTGCAAGGAGTACATGCGCTGATGGTGGGGGGCCGGAGCGAAGTCGGTGACGGCGCGGCCTCCCACGCTGCGGGTCGGTGATCCGGCCCGGGCCAGGGCCGGGTGGGCGGACTCCAGGTCCTCCAGCTCCCGGTAGAGGACGTCGTAGTCGGCATCGGACAGAGGACTCTCGGCGTCGACCGCGTTGTAGTAGGCGTCGCGGGCAGCCTCAATGTCACGCACCAGCTCGCCCCAGCGTTTGCGGGCCCGAGCGGGGACGGCGCCCAGCTCCGCCCCACCCTGCTGGCTGGAACCTGCCGGAGAAGAGGCTGAGAGAATCGGGGCGGCCGGTCCAGGAGCAGAACCGCGGGGAGCGTCGGTGTCAGTCATGGGGCCATCCTTCCTCAATCGGGGTCACATCGGTTTCAGGCGTCCCGAGAGGCGCACCGGGAGTACATGGGCTCTGCGAACCTGGCCATTACGGTGGTATCCGGGCTTCACAGGTAACCACAGCGATCGTAAACAGCCGGGAACGGCGACGCTGTCCACAGCCGGAGCGGCCTGCCGACGACGTGGCAGAGTCAACCGGCGATTCTGGAGCGGTGAGTACCACCACTGACGTCCTCGACATCCGTCCGCGCCACTCGGAGTGCGTCTCCGTATCGTCCTCCTCGTTCCGCCCGCGCTCGGCGGGCGAAGCAGCTGCGGGCGCAGCTCTTGCCGCGCTGGCCGGCCCGTGGCACCTTGCGGTTCTGGACGGTCCCGACTGCGGTCTGGTGATGGCCGTCAGGGACGGTCGTGTCCTGGGGCGCGGCGAGGTGCTGAGCGATCCACTGGTCTCACGCCGCCATCTGCGCCTACGGCTGCACTCTGGCCGGGTCCTTGTGCAGGACTGCGGATCGGCCAACGGCACCTACCGCTACTGGCATCTGGGACTGTGGCTGCGTCTGCGCGGGGAGGCCAGGCTGGGCGAGGGGATGCTGCTGCGTCTGGGGGACACTGTGCTTGAGCTACGCAGGCGCCCCACCAACCTCGTGGTGCCGGCTCCTGCGTCGGCCTCGTCAATGGCCTGGTCGATGGTGGCCGCACTGGTCTGCGTGCTGGTCATGGCCGGCTCGGCGGCGATCGCGTTTATGACCGGGAACCGAGGGGCGATGGGCATGATCATGGTCGCGCCGATGCTCGCCATGACGATTATGCGCCTGGTCCCCTTCCTGCAACAGCGCCGAGCGGGCCGTATCGGGCACGCCGAGGGGACTCATTGGCGCGGTCGCCGGCGTCACGGCGGACGCCAGCCGGGGTGGCGAGGGGGCCGCCCTGATCCGGCCACGATGCTGCTGGCCCTGGCGGCTCGCTCCAGCACCGTCCAGTCCGCTGCACCCCCCGAGGCAGACGGCTCTGCGGCGACGTCGGGCTCCCGTGAGACGCTGGCCGCCTGGACTGGCCTGCGCCGACGACGGTGCGTCCTCTCCCTCGCCGACGGAGAGAGCCTGGCCCTGGTGGGCGAGGACGCCGAGAGCGCTCTGAGATGGTGGTGCGCCCAGCTCCTGGCCCGTGACGAGGTCCGGTTGAGCGAGCTGGAGGACCTGGCGTGCATGCCGACGACAGGCGGAGCGGAAGACCGGGGCGGCGAGAGGGTGACCGGCCTACGTGGAGCTCGTCTCACCTGGGGGCAGCAGGCGCATCCGCACGTCGCTCAGCTGCTGACCTGCCCGGGAGACCAGGTTCCGCCGCAGGCACTGAGCACGCGCCCGGTCCCGGTCGGGGCGCCGACATGCTCACCCGCCTGGTGGGACACGGTCCGTCACCTGTGCCGTTCCAGAATCACGACGCCAGCCACGTCATCGTCGCCTCTCGACGACGTTCCCGACCTGGTTGTCCTCAGTGAGCTCATGGACGACCTCGACGCCCACGAGCTGCGGGCACGGTGGGAGGAGAAGGCGCGCTCAACGATAGGAAGGGCACCGTCCCTGTCCGCAGTGCTGGGAGTCGGGTCTCGGGGGCCGGTACGGGCCGATCTGGTGGTGGACGGCCCGCACGCGCTGCTGGCCGGAACAACAGGATCAGGAAAGTCCGAGCTGCTCATCTCCTGGCTGGTGCAGCTGGCGCTGACCCACCCACCGGACCGCCTGACCTTGGTCCTCGTCGACTACAAGGGAGGGGCCGCCTTCGGCCCGCTTGCCGGACTGCCCCACACGGCCGGGGTCCTCACCGACCTGGACCCGGCAGGTACCGAGCGGGCGCTGTCCTCCTTGGAGACCGAGGTGCGCCGACGCGAGAGGATCCTGGCCGAGCACGGCGCCAAGGACATCTCCTCCCTGCCACCGCAAGCCGACATCCCCCAGCTGGTCGTGGCAGTCGACGAGTTCGCCACCCTGGTCGGCGAGCACGCCGAGGTCCTGGAGTCGTTGGTGCGCATCGCCGCTCAGGGACGCAGTCTGGGGATCCACCTCATTCTGGCCACGCAGCGCCCTCAGGGCACCGTCTCCCCCGCGATCCGGGCCAACACCTCCTTGCGGGTGTGTCTACGGGTTCTCGACGCCGCCGACTCCAGGGACGTCTTGGGACACGATGGCGCCGCCAGGCTCAGCCGCCATCCCGGGCGAGTCCTCATCGGCGGTACCGACGGATCCGGCAACGCATCCGGGGCCGGCCCACAGGACCGCGGCAACGTGGTCAGTGACCAGGTGCTTCAGGCCCCCTGGTGCGGCTCGGCCCACGACGTGCAGGAGATCGTCGACCTGGTCTCGAGTGCTGCCGACGGCCATGTCCGTCCATGGCGTCCCTGGGCACCCGCGCTGCCTACCGTTGTCGATGAGGCCAGGGCGCTCGAGCTGGGAAGGCCCCGGGGCCCACGGGGGATCCTCAAGGAACCCGGAGAACCTGTCCGGGACGGGGCGGCGGGTGGCCGAGTGCTTCTGGCTCTCACAGATCTTCCTCGCCGCCAGAGCCTGGGGCTGTGGCACTGGCCTCTCACGCGTCCTCTCCTGGTGCTCGGGGCGCCTGGTGCAGGCCGTTCCACGCTCGTGGTCTCGGCTGCGACTGCGATCCTGGGCGCAGGTCGAGGCGTGCACCTGTGCGGGCTCACCACCCCGGCACTCGCCGGCTCCGTTGAGACCGGGGGCACCACTGCAGGCCTGAGCGGGCTCCTCACACACCCCGGGGTGGGAACCGTGGTCGGTGTGGAGGACCCGCGACGCCTGGCCCGGCTGTGGGGACTTGCGGCCGGTGGACGTCTGGGCGGCGATCTGCTGTGCCTCGACAACGTCGAGGCACTCGTCACCGCCATTGATGAGGTCCTGGGCCCCGGCCAGGGCAACGCCCTGCTGGAGGCCGTCATCCGTACCGCAACGGCCACGAGCATGCCCCTACTGCTGACCGCTCCGCTGGCTGCCTCCACCTCCCGCTGGGCCACCTCCGTGGGACTGAGGCTGGTCCTGGGCGCGGCCACCAGCACCCAGGCCGCTCTCGCAGGGCTTCCCCGCGGAGTGGTGACCGGTGGCTTTGCGGGGCGAGGAGTCATCCTGGACGGGGCGGACACGACTGCCTGCCAGATCATCCTGCGCAAGGGCCCCACGGCGGCCGGCCCCGACAGCGCCCGCGGCTCCATCTTGAAGCTCGAGCCACTGCCGGCACGGATCACCTGGGAGCAGGTGCCCAGCGGCACCTGGGCGGTGGGAGGGGATGCGGCGGCTCCCGTCGCGCTTCCGGAGCACACCAGCGTCCTGGTCGCCGGGCCACCCGGCTCGGGGCGTTCCACGGCACTGCGGGCGCTGGCCCAGGTACTCGCCCCAGACGTTCTCGTCGTCGATGACCTGGATCTGGCGGACGCCGCCACCACCAGTCACGTGGAGGCCGCCCTGTCGCACTCGGAGGTGGTCCTGGCGTCAGCCTCAACGGAGAAGGTCGCCGCCACCTTCCGAGGCGCGATCTCGACGTTGCGTGAGCGCGAGGCGCTCGTCGTGCTGTGGCCCGGTCTGCGGCATGCCGATCAGGCCGCAGGAATGTCCTTGAGAACCGTCACCGACCCGAGGGCGATGACGCTTCCCGGACGCGGGGCACTCGTCTATCGCGGAACGTGTCTGCCAATTCAGATCGTGTTGCCCCGCCCTGAAAGCAACGACTCCCCTATTGAACGTCCTGTTTAACAGGCATTCTCAATGAAGGAAAGTGGCGTTATCTCAACATGCCAGTCCCTTGTGAGGATCACGACAGGGCATCGGCGCAGGTCTCACGATCGAAGTCTTGCCCACCGCCCCCCTGCATGTGAAAGTTGTTCTCGGACGTGGCCGCCGAGCTCTGACAAGCCGAGCCTGCGATAGCTGCGTGACTGATGACCTTGAAGGGGGCCCTTATGGACTGGCGCAGCCAAGCCGCATGTCTCACCGTCGACCCTGAGCTCTTCTTCCCCGTAGGAAACACCGGTCCCGCTATCGCCCAGATCGCCAAGGCCAAAGAGGTGTGCGGCCGCTGCGAGGTAGTGGACACCTGCCTGAAGTGGGCTTTGGAGAACGGTCAGGATGCTGGAGTCTGGGGCGGCATGAGCGAGGACGAGCGTCGTTCTCTCAAGCGTCGCGCAGCTCGCGCCCGCCGGTCGTCCTGAAAACCGATCGAGTTCTTCACGTCACGACGTTCGCACGAGTAAACGTGCGAACGCCGTTTTATTGATGTCGATGTATTCGATAGCCAGATATCGAACAATCAGGTGTCACTCCTGGCAGCCCTCTGGTTAAGACGAGCGTGGATGACGACGTCAGTGCCTCCTCCGCTCAGAGGCTGCCAGTCGATGCTCCCGCGCAGCTCTCCACGCACAAGTGTGGTGACGATTCGTGTTCCCAGACCGGTCATGAGGGTATCCGGAGCCAGGCCGGCGCCATCGTCCATGACGTGAACCTCGAGCCGATCCTCGTCACGGCATGCCTTGACCGTCACTCGGCCGTCACGCCCGTCGAGCCCGTGCTCGACGGCGTTGGTGACCAGCTCGGCCAGCACGGTGGCCAGAGCCTGGGCAGTGTCCGCGTCGACGACGCCGAATGAGCCCTCCAGAACGGTGCTGACCTGCCCGGTCGGTGAGGCCACGACCGCCGCCATGCGCAGGACGGAGGAGAAGACGTCGTCGAAGTCCACCCGCTCATTGACGTTGTGGCTCAAGGCGTCGTGAACGGTGGCGATGGTGGTCACGCGCCGCTCGGCCTCGGACAGGGCCTGGCGGGTCTCCTCGTTCGAGGCGCGACGCGCCTGCATCCGCAGCAGCGCCGAGACGGTCTGCAGGTTGTTCTTGACCCGGTGGTGAACCTCGCGGATAGTGGCGTCCTTGTTGAGCAGGACCTGCTCACGCCGGCGCACCTCGGTGACGTCGCGGACCAGGAGAGCCGCCCCGGAGCGGCGCCCGTTCAGTGCCAGGGGGATGGAGCGCAGCGAGAGGAACACGCCTCCGACCTCGACCTCGGTGAGCCAGGCCTGCCGCCCCATGAGGACCACGGCCAGGGTCTCATCGACGGGGGTGCGAGCCGGAATGATCGAGGTGACGGCCTCGGCGAGCTGGATGCCCTCCATCTCGCCCTCGATGCCCAGGCGGTGGAAGCAGGAACGCCCGTTGGGGCTGACGTAGACGATCCGCCCCTCCTCGTCCAGGCGCAGAACGCCGTCGGACACACGAGGAGTGCCATGGCGGATCGTGGTGCCGGCACCCTGAATGGGGAAGTCTCCCACCGCAGTCATCTGGCACAGGACGTCGGCGATCTCCTCCATCTCCCGCTCGACGATACGTCCTCCCCGGATGACGCCCACCGAGGTCTCCCGGGTGACGACCGCGATCGGTGTGCCTGCATGGACAACCGGGATGTACTCCTCCTGGACCGCAGCGGTGCCGGTCCAGTACGGCTCGGCGGCGTCCTGGATCTGGGCGGTGCTCAGCGACTCCAGGGCCATGGCCTCACGTGAGGCGGGCATGCGCCGCCCGATAACGTCCTCGAGGTGGACAGTGGTTCCACCTGAGGGGCGGGTGTGCCCGGCGGCGATGAAGCGCCCCGCACGGGTGCGCACCCACAGGACCAGGTCGGAGGTGGACAGGTCCGCGATCAGCTGCCAGTCGGCCACCAGCTGGTGGATCCAGTCGAGGTCGGCCTCAGCGAGGTCGACTGCGTCTCTGAGGGCGCTGGGCAGAAGATTAGGCACCTCTCAAGGTTATCGGCAGTGAGCGAACCCGGCTCGTTGAGCCGGCTAATTGCCAAGCAGGACACATGTTCAAACCCTGATCACCGCCGCGGTCAGCCGTATGAGCCGCACTGCGGTTCCCGGGTCCCACCGTGACCAGAACGTGCCCCGTTCCGGTGGACATGGCAGGATCAAGCCATGAGGAAGACCATCACCATCACCTATCCCGCAAGTCCGGCGCGCACCGCTCAGATGCTCGCCGACCCCGCCTACCAGGAGGAGCGGGTCGGGCGAGCCGGGCTCAATGACGCCTCGGTCGACGTCGCCCAGCGCGGTCAGGGATTCGTCTCCACCATCTCCGGGACCATCCAGCCCTCTCAGCTTCCCTCTGTCGCCTCACGACTGGTGCGCTCCGCCGTGTCCTTCACGGTGGCCGAGTCCTGGGGCGAGCCGAAGGACGACGGCTCACGCTCCGGCGGCTACGACGTGACGATCAAGAACGCCCCGGTCAAGGTCAGCGCCACCTCCACCATGGCTCCGGCCGCAGACGGCGCCGAGGAGGCCACCACCGTCACCGTCGACGTCGACCTCAAGGTCACTGTGCCCCTGGTGGGCAAGACCATTGAGGAGAAGGCGATGAGCATGGTGGGCCGGGTCGTGGAGGACGAGGAGCGCCGCGCCACCGCCTGGCTCTCCGAGCACTGATGCACCTCCGTCGTCGCATATCCGCTCGTCCGCTGTGAGCCTGGCCTCCAGGCGCCGTTATTCCCGTGCTGCGCTCCTTTCCGCCAGGCGCGCAGCACGGGCATGTCCACCGGTGCCAGCACTGGCTCCGACCCCGATTCGTGGCACGATCAGGCCATGAGCACATCAAGCACCTCCGCCCCCAGCGCTGTGTGGGCCGAGCGCACAGGCACACGTCAGTACATCGGCCGTAACTCCGCCGGCGCCGAGGTACGCATCGGCATGGGGCCGGGAGAGTTCTCCCCCGGTGAGCTGATGAAGATCGCACTGGCGACCTGCAACACCCTCTCGGCGGACCACCGCCTTGCCAAGGCCCTGGGTGAGGACTTCGAGGCCACTGTGGGCTGCTCGACAGTCAAGAACGATGCCGAGGAGCGCTACGAGTCCTTCCAGGTCGAGATCGTCACCGACCTGTCCTCACTCGACGCCGGCCAGCGCGAGCTGCTCAACCAGCGGGTTGCGAGCGCCGTCGATCGCCACTGCACCGTGGGGCACACCATTGAGCACGGCGCCCCCTACACGACGACGATCGTCGACCCCAACGAGGACTGAGGCCCTGGCGCCCCAGCTCCCGGGGCGCGTCTGCTTCTCCACCTCTCCATCGCCCTCCCACTGCCACCTGTCCCACTCACATGAGGAGACAACCGTGAACACCTCCGGTACCCAACGCTCCGCCACCTCGCTGGAACGAGCCCTGGACAAGGCCATTGCCATCCCGGCGGTCCGCATCGAGGAGCGGGTGGCGCGGATGCGCCGGGACCGTCCCGGGGCGGACTCCGCTGAGCTCGTCGAGATGGCCGCCTCCCGCTTCCGGCGGGACGCGGGGCTGTCATCGGGTGCGGTCGGAGCCTCCGCCGCCCTGCCGGCGATCAGCACCGGCGCAGCGGCCGCTCTGACGGTCGGCCAGAGCGCCGCCTTCATCGCCTCGGCCGTCACGTACGTTCTGACGGTCGCGGAGATCCAGGGGGTCCACGTCGTCGACGCCGAGCGCCGTCGGGCCCTGGTTCTCTCGGCGCTCCTGGGCAAGGAGGGCTCGGAGGTGGTTCAGGGTCAGCTGGGCCTGTCCACGATGTTCTGGGCGGCACAGATGCTCATGCAGATGCCGCTGCCATCGGTGAAGTCGATCAATGCCCATCTCATCAAGCGGGTGGCCAAGCGCTCGGCCGCTAAAGGCGGGGCGCTGGCACTGGGACGTCTCATCCCCTTCGGGATCGGGGCCGCCATCGGCTGGTCCGGGGGTCGGGCACTGGCCAACCAGGTCATTGAGGGGGCGCAGGCCGCACTGGGGCCCCAGCTCGTTCTGGGCAGCTACGTCGACGACTCCCGTGTCGAGGTGATCGACGCATGAGCGGCGTCGGCAGCGCGACCGGGCGACCGCCGTCGGCCACCCGGTACCCGGCCCTGGAGCAGATGGGGCTCGTCCCCCCGCCAGGTGTCGACGCCGCCTACGAGAACCTTCTGGCGGACGTCCTGACCAACGGCGCCCCGAAGTCGGACCGCACCGGCACCGGGACGCGTTCTCTCTTCGCCCGCCAGCTGCGCTACGACCTGGGACAAGGCTTTCCGCGCATCACCACCAAGTTCGTGGCCATGAAGGCCGTCAAGGGCGAGCTGCTGTGGTTCCTGCGCGGGGACACGAACGTGCGCTGGCTCCAGGAACGGGGCATCACGATCTGGGACGAGTGGGCCGATGGCTCCGGGGAGCTGGGACCGGTCTACGGCTCCCAGTGGCGCTCCTGGCCCACCCGGGACGGGGGCGCCATCGACCAGGTCACCGGGCTCGTCAACACGCTGCGCACAGACCCGGACTCGCGGCGCATGCTGGTCTCGGCCTGGAACGTCTCCGACCTGGGCTCGATGGCCCTGGCGCCCTGTCACGCCTTCTTCCAGTGCTACGTGGCCGATGGTCGTCTGAGCCTGCAGATCTACCAGCGCAGCGCCGACCTGTTCCTGGGCGTGCCCTTCAACATTGCCTCCTACGCGCTGCTCACCCACATGCTCGCCCAGCAGGCGGACCTGGAGCCCGGTGAGCTCATCTGGACCGGCGGGGACTGTCACATCTACGACAACCACGTCGAGCAGGTTCGCACCCAGCTCTCCCGGGTGCCGAGCGCATACCCCTTCCCGACGCTGCGCCTGGAACGCGCCGCGTCCATCGACACCTACGACATGGATGACATCGATGCCTCCCAGGGCTACGAGCACCATCCCACGATCAAGGCCCCGGTCGCGGTATGAGCGGCCTGGGGATGATCTGGGCCCAGGACGTGACCGGCCTCCTGGGGGCCGACGGCGGCATGCTGTGGCGCGTGCCCGCGGACTTCGCCCACTTCAAGGCCACGACCATGGGCTGCGGGCTGGTCATGGGACGCACTACCTGGGAGTCATTGGCCGGAGCCCTGCCAGGTCGGCGCAACGTGGTCCTCACCCGTGACCGGTCCTGGCAGGCCGAGGGCGCGATCCGCGCCGGCTCACTGCGCGAGGGGCTCTCGGTGGCAGCGCGGGGCCTGGCCGCCGAGCTGGGGCACGATCCTCGCGAGGGGGGTGCTGCTGGGCTGCCCCGCCTGTGGGTCATCGGTGGTGGCAGCGTCTACGAGCAGGCTCTGGCCGAAGGCCTGCCCGGTGTGCTCGTTGTCAGCGTCCTGGACCTGGATGCCACCGAGCGGGCCCGCGAGCGCGGCCTGCCCGACTCGGCGCTGGTGCGCGCACCGGGAATCAGCACCCAGGAGTGGGCCATCGACCCCGCCCTGTCCGACCTCGAGGGTCAGTGGCGCCCCGTGTCCGGGGACGCGCGCTGGCGAGTGGAGACGTGGCGGCACCTCTAGACGCACTCAGTGAGCGCAATGGGTACTCAGTGGGTGGCGTCATAGCGCGCCCGAGCCTCACTGACAGTGCCGAGGTGGTCGGTGGCCCAGGCCTCAACCTGAGCGAGTGCCTCCGCCAGTCCCTGCCCAGAGTCGGTGAGTTCGTAGGTCACTCGCGGCGGGATCTCAGGGTACTGATGGCGCTCAAGAAGTCCATCGCGTTCAAGACCCCGTAGCGTCTGGGTGAGCATCTTGGTGGAGATACCGTCGACTCGGGCCGATATCTCCTTGAAGCGCTGCGGCTGGTCCGCATGATGCAGTGCCCCGATAACGAGCACGGTCCACAGGTCACCGAGTGACTTGAGTAGACGGCGTGAGGGGCAGCTGCGGCTATATGGGTCGGGGGCCATCTCCATGCTGGTCGGCTGCTCAGTGTCGGCCACGTTGTCTCCTCGTGTGCTTGGTCGCCGATCCGTCGTCGGGCGCCCACAAGTGTGAGCGGCCGACGACGGACATGGGTGACAGGCTACCCGCGGACTGTGCGTCTCACTCCGCGACGACGGCGAGCCCCCCGGTCCAACCGATCTGCTCGGTAACGGCAAGGGCGATGCCCAGCGCCCCGAGCGCCTCCAGACGCTCCGCCCGCTTGAGCTCACCGGCGTCGGCCCACGTCAGTCCGGCGGCCTCGACGAGCGAGCGCAGGCTCGCCTTGGCCTCCGCGGAGTCGGAGGCGGCCAAGACGGTTGCCGGGCGGGCGCCGACGGTGCCGGTCGCCAGGACGGCAGCGAAGACGGTGTTGAAGGCCTTGACCACCTGGGCGTCCGGAAGCCTCACGGCGAGCTCGGCGGCCGCAGAGCTACCGGCCGGCACGACGGAGTCAAGGGTGGTGAAGTCCAGGGGGTTGGTCGGGTCGACGACGACCTTGCCGGCGAAGGCCTGCGCACCATAGGTGGCGATGACGTCGTCGATGGCGGCGTACGGCAGGGCGAGGACGACGATGTCACCGGTCAGGGGCGAGCCGATCTCGGCGACGTCGACACCCGACAGGCCGGTGACCTTGGAGGTGTCGCGCACCAGCACCTGAGCGCTGGCACCGGCCTTGACCGCCAGACCTGCGACGGCTGATCCGATGTTGCCGGCGCCGATGATGGAGATGGAGGGGGCGGACATGAGAGCTCCTTGGCGTTGTTAGTGGTCGGACACCCAAACTCTCTCACACACATTCACTTTCTGATAGAGAGTAACTGTATGTAAGAGATCACTTTTCTGTCATCACGTACGGCGCTCTGCCATCGCTGACGCGCTCGGCAACGCGGGGCTCTCGACGCTTAGAGGAGCTTCTTGGACGTGAGCCAGTCGGTGGCGATGACCCTGGAGCTCAGACCCTCACCGGTGGAGCGCCGGTTGAGGGCGCGTAGCTCATCAGGGGCCAGCAGGGCCGAGACCCGGTTGATGGCGGTTACCGCGATGGCCGGCAGTGAGGCCGAGACCAGCGGGGTGACATTCTGCGGGAGGATGAGCATCTGAGGGTCAGACAGGATGACGAGGTTCTGCGTCTGGATGGCAGGGTCCGCTGAGTAGATGTCGGCGACGTCGACGGTGCCGTCGGTGAGCGCCTTGACGGTCAGTGGACCGCCGGAGTCCTCCACCGGCGTGACGGAGGCGTCGACGCCGTAGACCGTCTTGAGGCCCTTGGGACCGTAGGGCCGGGTGGTGAACTCCGAGTTCGCGGCGATCGTGACAGGCCGCCCCAGGGAGGCCAGGTCTGCGATCGAGGTCAGGGAGTGGGCCTGGGCAGTGGCCCGGGTGACGGTCAGGGAGTCCTGATCCGTGGCCTCGGCCGGAGTCAGGACGGTCAAGGAGCGCGGCAGAGTCGTCAGCAGGGAGTTCTGAATCGAGCCGGTGTCGCCGGCGGCGCGGGAGGGAGCAGCGCTGCCGGTAGCGGTGGAGGGACTGCCTGAGCCGGCGGTCTTGCTGTAGTACTCCAGCAGGTTGCCGCCGTACTCGGGGATGACGTGAATCTTGCCGGACTCGAGCTCGGGCAGGTAGACCTCGCGTTGGCCGATCTGGAACTGCCGTGTGACAGTCAGTCCCACTTTCTCCATTATCTGGGCGTAGAGCTCGGCAATGATCTCATTGGAGTAGTACTGCTGGCTTCCGATGATGATGGGGCCACCGGAGTAACCTCCCGAGGCATGGTCGATGGCGAAGGGATCGGTGTTGGAGCAGGCGCCGAGGACGGCCAGTCCGCTCAGTGCGCCGACGCCGGTCAGCAGGCCGCGTCGCGTCAGCTGCCTCCCGGAGTGCGGGCTGGAGTGTGCGGTCATGCTGATTCCTTCCGGTGCTTCCGGGCGCCCGGGGGCGTGACGGCCCACTGAGCGAGGGCGAAGAGGGCCTCGGAGGCCAGGGCGAGGGCAATGACGAGCATTGCCGAGGCGAGCATCATGACGTAGTCCTGAGTCTTGAGGCCCAGGAACATGAGCCTGCCCAGCCCGCCGGCGCCGGTGTAGGCGGCCAGCGTGGCGGTGGAGATGACCTGGAGGCTGGCCGAGCGCAGCCCGCCGACGAGCAGCGGCGCTCCCAGGGGAATCTCGACCCGGCCCAGCATCTGCAGCTCGCTCATGCCGCTGGCCCGGGCGCCGTCGACGGCCATGACTGAGGCCGCCCGCACCCCGCTCATGGCTCCGGCCAGGACACTGGGCAGGGCCAGGATGACGAAGGCGATCATGGGGGCGGTCAAACCGACGCCGAGTGCGAGACCAAACAGAGTGATGAGGCCCAGGGTGGGTAGAGAACGGGCGGCGCCGCTGAGCGGCTGCACCCAGGCGCGCCCGCGCCCGGTGTGGCCCACCCACCAGCCAGTAGGCACTCCAATGAGGGCGGCGATGAGAACGCCGGCCAGCGAGTACGCGGCGTGCTGGATCATCAGCGGACCGATCCCCATGGCGCCGCTCCAGTGAGCGGGGTCGGCGATGTAGGCCAGGGCGGCCAGGACGAACCTCATGACTCAGTCTCCGGCTTCTCCCGGCCATTATCCTCACGGCCGCCGGCTGTGGACGCACCGTCCGCCTCGAGCACCTGCCCGGTGGCGCCGGCGCGCTTCCAGGTCCAGGGCAGGCACAGGCGTCCCAGAGCGAGGACGAGCCCGTCCAAGACGAGAGCCAGGGCCGCGGTAGCGACCAGACCGGTGACGATCTCCGCGGTGATGCCGCGCTGGAAGCCGTCGGTGAATAGCCAGCCGAGGCTGCGCACACCGAGTACTGCCCCGACGGTGGTCAGTGAGATCGTCGAGACCGTCACCACGCGCAGGCCTGTGAGGATCGCGGGGCCGGCCAGCGGCAGCTCGACGGTGAGGAAGCAGCGGATGCGCCCCATGCCCATGGCGGTGGCGGCGTCCAGAACGCGTGCGTCAACGGCGTCGAGCGCGTCGGCGGTGGCCGGCACCAGGAGCGCCAACCCGTAGAGGGTCAGGGCCACGATGACGTTGAGCGGGTCGCGGATACCGGTGGCCAGGATGATGGGGAGGATGACGAACAGCGCCAGGGACGGGATGGCGTAGAGCAGGGAGGAGCCGGTCACCAGAACGGCGCGCAACGGGCGGGAGGCGCGGGCGAGCCTGGCGACGGGGATCGCCAGGACGAAGGAGGCGATGATCGCGGGAACCGCCTGGAGCAAGTGGGCCAGCAGGTGCCCGGCGATGGTGGGCAGGTTGGCCAGGACCCAGCTCATGCGCTGCTCGCCACACTCTCAGAGCTCTGCGCACTGCCCGGATTCGTGGTCACCGACTCATCGGACAGGCGCCCGACGGCGCGACCGGCCCGGTCCAGGACGATCCGGGTCTTGGCGACGTCCTTGAGCCGTAGCTGGCGTGCGGCGTCGTCGAGCCCGAGGAAGCGGGCCACGAAGTCGTCGGCCGGGGCGGCGAGCAGCTCGGCCCCGCTGCCGCGCTGGGCGATGTGGGCGCCCTCGCGCAGGAGGATGATCTCGTCACCCAGGGCCAGGGCCTCGTCGACGTCGTGGGTGACGAAGATGATCGTCTTGTTCAGCTCGGCCTGAATCCGGGCCATCTCGCGCTGAAGCTCGCGGCGCACGAGGGGGTCGACGGCGCCGAAGGGCTCGTCCATGAGGAGCACCTCGGGATCAGCCGCCAGGGCCCGGGCCACTCCGACCCGTTGGGCCTGACCTCCGGAGAGCTGGTGCGGGTAGCGCCCGGCCAGGTCGCGGTCGAGGTCGAGCATCTCCATGAGTTCGAGGGCCCGATGTCGGGCGTCGCGGCGGTCCGCGCCCTGGAGGCGGGGCACGAGGGTGATGTTGTCAATGACGCGCCGGTGCGGCAGCAGGCCCGCGTTCTGCATGACGTAGCCGATGGAGCGGCGCAGGGCGACGGCGTCGCGGGTGGCGATGTCCTCGTCGTCGATGAGCACCACGCCACCGGTAGGCTCAACCATGCGGTTGACCATGCGCAGCAGGGTGGTCTTGCCGCAGCCCGATGAACCCAGCAGGACGGTGGTGGTGCCGGCCTCGATGCGGGCTGAGAAGGAGTCGACGGCGGGAGAGCCGGGTCCGGCGCCCCTCCCGGCCGGGTACAGCTTGGTGACGGCGTCGAAGGTAATGGTGCTGCTCATTGCAGGTGCCGGATATCCTCTCATGGCCGCTGACAGCACGACCGTATGGCGTGCGGTAACCATATCAGCCGTCACCTGCTGAGCTGCCGGGAGGCAGGCTTTACCAAGGCGATTGGTGCAGGATTGAAAGCAAATACCCAGGTACCCACCACCCGTCCCCTGGAGGCGCAGACATGCCGGACACGATTGACGCCACTACTCCCCCAACCATGCTGGCGGCCCGGCTCAGTGAACCGGGGAGCATCAGCAACCTCCACGTCGTCGAGCTCCCGGTTCCCGCCCCACCCGAGGGTTGGGTGCGCCTGAAGGTCATGGCCTTCGGCCTCAACCGCAGCGAGTACCACTCCGTGCACGGCATGGCTGAGGGGATGACCTTCCCTCGCATCCTGGGGATCGAGGCCTCCGGGGTCATCGACCTGGACCCCGAGGGCATCCTGGCACCCGGCACCCAGGCGGTCACGATGATGGGCGGGATGGGACGGGTCTTCGACGGTGGATACGCCCAGTACGTCATCGTACCGCGCACGCAGATCATCACCTTCCGCTCCAGCCTGCCCTGGGAGGTCATCGGCTCGGTGCCCGAGACACTGCAGACGGCCTACGGATCCCTGACCACAGGCCTGGATCTCCAGCCGGGGCAGAGCCTGCTCGTACGCGGAGGCACCTCGGCGCTCGGACTGGCCACGGCCGCGCTCGCAGCCGACATGGGCTGCCGGGTCTATGCGACCTCCCGCCGCGAGGCCGGGCTGGAGCCGCTGCGCTCACGAGGCACCATCCCGCTCCTGGACGACGGAGAGGTCGCTCCGCAGCTGCGCGAGGCAGAGCCGAGTGGGGTTCACGCCGTCCTTGAGCTGGTTGGCGTGCCGACGCTGCGGGACTCGCTGGCGGCGACGGCGGTTCACGGAACGGTCTGCTTCTCCGGGATGCTGTCTGACTCGTGGACGATCTCTGACTTCTACCCGATGGACTGGATCCCCAACGGGGTACGTCTGACCACCTACTCCGGCCAGGCCCAGGGCCTGCCGGCAGAGGTGCTTCAGCGGACCCTGGACCGGATCGAGTCGGGCGATCTCGATCTCCTGCCCGTCCACTCCTACCCTCTGGCCGACATCGCCCAGGCACACGAGGACATGGCCTCGGGGCGCCACATGGGCAAGCTCGTCGGCCTGCCCTGGGACTAAGTCGACGCGCTCAGGCCGCCAGGGACACGGCGTCATCGACTCGGAAGTCACCCTTGATCAGGGCCTGGATGCCTTGTGCGTAGGAGCTTGCCGCAGGTCCTGCAGTGCGACCCAGCACATCCTCCAGCCACCGGGAGTAGGCGGCGTCGACGGCACTGGTAACACGGTTGAGAGCATTTCCGATCATGAGGGCCTCCCTGGTAAATCACTGGTATTTCAACGAGTTCTGTGTCGACCTCTTTCGACACCCACTACTGTAGGAGACCATATGATCATCTGGAATCTTCATTTTGACGTAAAGTGATCATCCGTGAGCGCCTTCTCCCCCACCAGTCGTCAGCGTCAGATCCTCAAGAGCCTGAGCACGACGACGGTCATGAGCGTGAACGCCCTGTCGCGACTCACCGATGTCTCCGGAGTGACGATTCGTCGCGATCTGGCGGAGCTCGCGCACGAGGGTCTTGTCACCCGTGTTCATGGCGGCGCCCTGCGCGCACCTCGGCGCGGGGCCAGCCAGCCGATCTCCCTGCGCCGCAGCGAGGACCTGGAGGCCAAGAGGGTACTGGCCCGGGCCACAGCAGCACTTGTTGACGACGGGGAGAGCGTCATCATCGACAACGGAACCACCTGCGAGATGGTGGCCGAGAATCTCGTTGGGCGCGACATCCGAGCACTGTGCCTGTCACTGTCGGCCGCTGCGACACTGGCCTCCACGCCCGGCCCGGTCGTCACCGTCCCCGGAGGGATCGTCGAGACCGACACGCTGGCGATGCTGACGACGACCGCGGTCGACGCCGTGCGCCGTTTCCGCGCCGACGTCGCCATCCTGGGCGCCTGCGCCGTCTCCGCGCAAAGCGGCCTGACCTGCACCGAGGATCACGACGCCGTCCTCAAGGCGGCCATCATTGGTTCGTCATCTCGGTGTCTCATGCCCGCTCCGCCACGCAAACTGACGCGTTCCTCCACCTACGGCTTCGGCGAGCTGAGCAACCTGGACACCCTGCTGACAACGACCGACATCGACCCGGAAACACTGACAGGCTTGCAGGAGGCAGGTGTGTCCGTCGAGGTGCACGACGTGTAGAGACCATGTAGAGACGCGGTCCCACCCAGCAGTACGGTGGGGCCACGCCGTCAAGCGCAGCCCCACCGGGGAGTACCGGGGATCACTGAGTGCTTTCGCGGCCTCTCCTGTTCAGAAGGTAGGGCGCAGGGCGACGTCGTCGGAGTAGTCGGAGGCGACGAGCTCGACACGGTTACCCTCGGGATCGAGCACGGTGGCCTCGTAGTAGCCGTCACCAGTCTCACGGGGCCCGTCAATGACCGGCACACCGGCCTCGGACATATTGGAGGCCAAACGGTCGACGTCCTCGCGTCCCGGCAGGCCGAAGGAGACGTGAGCCCACCCCAGCCTCAGGTCCTCACACCCCTCGCCCAGCTCCGGACGGGTCATGATCTCCAGGCGAGTTCGCCGCTCGTCCGCGGGAGTCTCGGCGAAGCGGAGGATGTGGGTGCGCAGGCCGGTCTTCGGGTTCTCGTAGAGGCCGTTGGCGTGCCCGTCGAACCAGTGGGAGTAGAAGTCGCGGGCGCTGTCGAGATCGGCGACCCAGATGGCAACGTGGTCGAGGTGCGGCATGATCGTTCCCTTCGTGACGGTGCGGAATCACTGTTAACGACCAGAGATGATCGTACGATCACTCTTCTCAACAGCGATTTTCTGTCGTTAATTCAACGGATCGACTGAACCCCTCTCCGTTGACATCAACAATAAGAGACCATACGATCATTGTCATTGCTCGTTATCCAGCAAAACGATCACCTCATCGCTGCCGATGCGGAGGAATCATGTCTGACAGTCCCCACGAGAGGCGCCGCACGATACTGCGCGCCCTGAGCCCCACCACGGTCCACAGTGTGCAGGCGCTGTCCCGGCTGACCGGGG
>ERZ772942.424-NODE-424-length-17751-cov-4.886302_pt1 | contig 17751 bp, 18 predicted proteins | sample MGYA00511135_ERZ772942 | MGnify/ENA primary metagenome ERZ772942 (study PRJEB29015, sample SAMEA2738099) | human oral metagenome | biome: human oral; feature: human-associated habitat; material: saliva | place: China | collected 2265 ... | reverse complement strand
ATCTTATCGCCAACTAAATTGATTAGCTGTTCAGCAGCAACCTCATCATCAATTCTATCCGTTGATAGTGTAAAACCATCCATAGATAGCTCCACTGTATAGTATTTCTCTTTCTTGAAGTTAGCTATCTCATCATCTCTTTTTACAATCATGGCAAGGGTAGGTGTCTGCACTCTGCCAACACTGTAATTTTGCTGATACAGGCAAGAGTAGAGCCTACTAATATTCATTCCGACTAACCAATCCGCAATAGCTCTTGCCTGTGCCGATTCAAATAGATTGTCATAGTCCTTTCCATCTTTTAGATTATCAAAGCCCTCTTTAATGGCACTATCTTCCATTGAAGAAATCCAAAGGCGTTTCATCTTCTTTTTGCAATTTGCCTGATTATATACAAGTCTAAAAATACTTTCTCCCTCACGCCCTGCATCGCACGCATTGATAACCGTATCAACCTCCTTATCATTCATCAGCTTTTTAAGGATGTTAAACTGCTTCTTGGTTGCCTTTGCTACTTCATACTTGTAGTCGCTCGGAATAATCGGTAAATCAGCCATATTCCACTTGGCGTACTTTTCATCATAAGCATTCGGATTTGCCATTTGAATTAGGTGTCCTACGCACCAGCTTACCCTATATCCGTTTCCTTCATAATATCCGTCTTTCTTTTTATTTGCTCCAATAACCTTTGCAATGGAGATTGCAACACTCGGCTTTTCTGCAATAACTAACTTCATCTGTGTTTTCCTCCTGTTATAAATCAAAATAGGGCGAAAGATGTTACTCTCCCGCCCTAACTTTGCACCCAAAATAATATGTTTTTAGGTGCGTTTATTCTTCATCTTCTACTTCATCTGCATCATTTATTTCTTCCTCGCTTTCAGATTCAGAAAAGAAATCATCATCTTCCTCCTCTAAGGCTTCAAGTTCTTTATCTTCTTTCTTTTTCACAACCTTAAAATAGTAGCCTGCTCCTAATGCACCACCTACTACAAGAAGCAAAATAATATAGGTTCCTAAATTACTCTTTTCGTCCTTCTTCTCAGGCTTTACTTCTTCCTTAACAGGTTCTTCTTTTACTACTTCCTGCTTTGGTGCTTCTTTTTTCTCCACCATGTTTAAGAGATCATCTTCAGATACTTCCGTAAGAAGCATTACATTCTCACTATCCTCATCATGGTTGATGATAAGATGAAAAGTCTTACCGTTTTTCGTTTGAAAGGTAATAAACTGCCTTGCATCTGCCGAATACTGATCCGTTTCTTTGTTATCGCTACTATCTCCATGATGAATCGGATACTCCTTATTTGCATTATCTTTATTCTCCGTAACGGATGCTCTCGCCTTTGACGGAGATGAAGCTACTCCCTTGTTGGTATTTACACTCTTACTTGCAGACCCCATTGATGAATCCTGACTGTTATTCGCAGGAGCTTTTGCCGTCAACTTATTAGGATAGCGAACTTCCTTTTCTTTCTCCTTTACTTCCATTTTGCCTTTACCGGTATCCTTTGTAGTATTACCTGAGCTTACCGAATCCGATGAGCCTTTACCGGTACTACTTACAGAAGTCTGTGGTGTTTGAGGAGAAATACCTGAACTTGTCTTAATTCCGGAAATAGGACTAATCGGTGTAACTGATTGTGATGTTACAGGAGCTTTATTTGTTTCAGTTGCCTTTTTCTCAAGCTCTTTCACCTTTTCCGTCAGCTTATCTATTTCCTTTTTCATATCTTCTGATAAGTCCTTATTTCCCTTATCTTTCTTCATTTTTTCTTTCAGGCTATCAATTTCATCTTCAAGGTCTTTAATTTTATTCTTTTGCTTATCACTTAATTTGTCTTTGTCCTTAAGTTCGCTATTTAACTTATCAAGTTTATCCTGAAGCTCTTTTGCCTCTTTTTCTATTTTTGAAATATCGTCTTTAGAAAGCTCTGTCTGCGTTTCCTTATCCTTAACCTCCATCTTTGCTACCTTACGGATAATCTCATCTTTTCCATCTCCCTTTACCTCATAAAACAGAAACTCATCAATGAATTTCATATCATCTGGGAGCATTGGAAGATCTCCGCTATCAATAAGTTGTCCTTTCTCAGCCTTTATCTTTTCTTCCTTAAAGACCTTTTCATCTTCAAAGATATACCTTACATTTACTTCAACTTCCGTTTGAACAGCTTCGTTTTTTGTTGGAGCTTCAGATTTTTGCTCCTGTGCATAAACAACCGTCCAAAGACCTAAAATACAACTAATACTTACAATTACCGCAAGTGCTACCGTCCAAAACTTATTATTCTTTTTCAAACTGGTTTTCATTTGTTTTCTCCTTTTTTATTTCTGCTTTTTGTCTGTTTACCTTTGCCATCAAATCGCTGAATGTGATGTTATTCTTTCTGCAAATGGCAATGATTTCTTCATTTTCAAGCTCTTCTTCACGAATGAATAAAGGCTCCAATTCTTCATCAATCAGAGCCTTTTTATCATTTAACTTCTTTATTCTGTTTTTTACTGCTATCAGTTCCTTTTTCAAATTGTTACCTCCTATTTCTTTACATTTGGCGGAAAACCGAATCCTACGGGATGGTGCTTACAAAATGTTGCTATCCAATCATCTAAGGTAGTTACTCTTATTCGACCGATGTTATCAATCACTTTTCCATCTCCAATGTAAATACCTACATGACCATAGGTAAGCCCTGCACTGCTTCCGCTACTGCTGCTTTCGACTGCCACAAGCATTCCGACCTTGAGCTTTGACCTGTCTGATGTAAAGGTATAGTTTCGGTACATATCACAGGCATTCCCACCTATATATCCAAGTCCTGCATTTTGATAGACCTGTGATACCCACATGGCACACCAGCCTGCACCCGGAGATGGCGTAATGTATGCAGCATTAACAATCTTCTTTTGTACTTCCGTAGATGCCTCATACTCTTTTCCACCGCCGATACCTCCATTTGCACTGATAAGGTCAGAATTACCAAAGGCTTCTCCCATATTGCCTTGTGCAAGGAACAAGGCTTCATAGTGCTTTAGATTATCGGGATAGTTTGCAAAGACCTTTCGGATAATGCTGTCCATCTCTTTTTTATGAAGCGTTACGATGAGTTTTTTATACTCATAAGGTTCTTCGTGGCTTTCGGTATATTCATTGCCATCTTCATCGGTATAGGTTTTTGTAACCGTCCTGTATCTGATTTCAATTTCTTCCCTATACTCAAGGTCATACATGGACTCAAATAATTCTTTTAATATGGATTCTACTTCCGATACACTCTTTACCTCTCCGCACCTTGATGTAATGTAGGATAAAAGCTCATGGACATTATGACCGATGTATTCTGTATTATTTAAGATATATTCATCATATCCGGGATAATTTTCTTTCACATGGTCAACTTCACTTTGAAGCTCACCCTCCATATCTGAAAATTTCTGATTGATTTCACTTAGGACATTTGGCTTTGATAAATAGCTTGTTGTAAGCACAGAGCTTGTAGAGTTCATAAAGCCTGTCATTCCCGTTCCTGCAAAGTTAATCACAAAAGTCCCTAAGATAATGATACCTATGAAAATAAGCATTAGTCCTTTTGCTTTTCGGATAATCATATCCTTTGAGCTTTTCAGTGTTCCGATAAGTCCCTCTTTAATTCGATCTCTAAGCCTTGACTTATTCTCACGAGAAATTGCTGCCTTTACCTGATTTTTCTTTTGAAATCTTTTATATGCACTTGCTCTTTTATACTCATCCGTCTTTTTCAGTTCCTTTTTGGCATCACGAAATTCCAACTTTGACTTACGCTTTCTGATTTTATAGTCCTTTTTCGTAAGGTCATAACCTTTATTCGCTTTTTTCCTATCCGAGTAATTCTTTATGCCATGAATGAGCTTTGAGCTTGTATCTGCTGTCTTTTCTCCTGCCTCTACGCCCTGATTTTCATCACTTCCATGAGATAAGTAATCTCTTACGGTTTCACTTCCTTTGGCAAGTCCTGAAAGGGCAGATACCTTTACCATGTCTTTTTTTAACTTTTTCTTTTGGTCTTTTGATAGACTGCTATACTCTTTTTCGCCTGCAACATCTTTCCCTGTCTTTTTACCTTCAGATTTATTTTCCTTTGGCACATCTTCCTTTTTTCTTGTATAAAGGCTATCGGTGTAGTTTTTCCTCTTATATCTGCTCTTTTGAGCCTTATGATTTTTAGAGGAACTTCCAATAAACTCATCTTTTTTATGGAGATTGTCATCTACATCATAGGTTGATTCAAAGTAGTCGCTATCCCTAAAGTCATTATCATACCTGTCTATGATTCCATCATTATCAAGGTCTTGTCCCAAAGGATCATAGATTTTCCCGTTCTTTACCTCAGTATCATAATCGGTTTTCCCAGTTTCATTTGAAGAATTTACGCTTCCTTTATCGGAAACCCTATACTTTGCATTTCTTTTAAATGCACCTCCATTTGGCTCAATTTCTGCATTTCTCTTACTGACCTTTTCATGCACCTTATCTTGAAATCTGTCTTTGTCATGGACAATTTTTCCTCTGTAATCATCGCTATGCTTTAGCTTACTTTCTTCAGGTATGGAGCTTGTTTCAGCTTTAAGCATCTCTCTTTCAAGACTTGCCTTATGCCTTTCCCTAAAATCTTTTTTCAGCTTCCTATCCATAAGCTACCTCACTTCTTCCGGCTTGGTAGTCATCTTCTGATATAAAATTGTATCTTTCGGAAACTTATCAAGGAAAGGCACAATGGTATTTCCAAAGAAAAGTAGTCCCTCGCCTTCATTTGAATTAGTAACATATCTGAGCTGTGGAAGTGAGATTTTAAGTTTTCTTGCAAGTATCTCCCTATCTCCTGATGCTTGATTAAGCATTAAGACAAAGTCTGTATTGTCAAAGATATTTTCTATCTCCTTACTCATAAGTAGGTCTTTGACATTCTGCGTAATACCTGTTGGAATACCTCCCCATTTACGAAATCTTTTCCAAATCTCTACGGAATAGGATGCTGTCTGCTCATCTTTTAAAAGTAAATGAAACTCGTCGATATAGTATCTTGTTGCTTTGTTTCCTCTGTTTTGGGATACCTTGTTCCACACCTGATCCTGAATGACAAGCATTCCTATTTTCTTTAATTGACTTCCAAGTTCTTTAATATCAAAACAAAGCAGCTTCTTATTTAAATCCACATTTGACCTGTGATTAAAGACATTAAGAGAACCTGATACATAGATTTCCATCTCTGTTGCCAGCTTCTTACCGACCTTTTCTTCCTGCCCTTTTAACATATCGTATAGGTCTTGAAGTATTGGCATATTATCAGGAGTCGGATTTTCAAAATACTTTTCATAAATCTTTGGCAGGCATCTATCAATAACAGACTTTTCTTCTGCTGTAAGACCACTACCACCTACTACAAGCTCAAGCATACTCATGATAAAGTTTGCCTTGTCTTTCAGCGGTGCATCCCCATCACCGTAGTTCATGTTTATATCAAGGGGATTCAGGTAATCCTTTGACTTACTGCTGACCTTAATGACTTCTCCCTTAAACTGCCTTACGAGGTTTCCATACTCTCCTTCCGGATCGCAGATAATCACATCATCATCTGTTACTAAAATCGCATTTGCCATTTCTCTTTTGGCACTAAAGGATTTACCGCTGCCCGGAGTTCCGAGGATTAGACCGTTTGGGTTCTTTAATTTCTTTCTATCTGCCATAATCAGGTTATGGCTTAGGGCATTTAGTCCGTAGTAAAGACTATTACTTGAATTGATAAAAAGCTCCTCTGTGGTAAATGGCATAAATACTGCCGTTGATGAGCTTGTCAATCCTCTATCTATCTCAATCTTATTTACACCAAGAGGCAGCACGCTCACTAAACCTTGTTCCTGAGAATGGTCAAGTCTTTTCAGCTTACAGTTATGCTTGTTTGCAATAGAGCTTATCTGAGCAATGGTATTATCGAGCTTTTGCACTGTCCTTGCAAAGTTCATAAAGACAATACTTACCACAAACATTCTCTCATCTCTTGTCTGTAAGTCTTTTAATAGGCTCTTTACATCTTCTCCGTAAGTGATTAAATCACTTGGAAGAATGTCCATGTCATATCCTGACCTTACAGCCTTTTTGTTTTCTTCAATCCTCATCTTATCAATATCAGTGTTTTTTCGTTTTACCATCTTAATGGCTTCCGATTGGTCGATTGCCCTAATATGAAAGGAAATATTGATGTTATCGTCAATATCCAAAAACTCGGATAACATCCTATCTGAAAGCTCACTGGCAAGGATTTGAAAATGACTCGTTGCTCCGATGAATTTGCCGAACTTAAAGTATCTACTCGGTGTAAAGTTAAACTCATCAGGCACAATATATGTCTTTGTGCTTTCTCTTTTCTTTAGGTCTTTGTAGGAAAATTCAAATGTTTTATTTGGATTTAAAACATCATGAAGTATCTTTAGCCTTTCTTCTCCGTTTAGGCTTTCTGCTCTCACACCCATGCTCTTTAGATTAGATAATATATCTATCTCCAGTCTTTCAAGTTTTGATGTTGCCTGCTCTAAATTATCCGCTTCCACTGTAAAGGTTACATACTTTGATTTTTTAAGTCCGTTATTTCCCTTTACAATCTGGCTTTTAAGCATCTCTCGAAACTCAAGGCGTATATCGTCAAAACCGTCCTTTTTATCCGGTATCTGAATTGCCGACTTCATTTCTTCGTTTCGTCCGAGCTGATTGATATATGAAAACTCAATGCTGATGCTCGGATCAAAAGAGTTTAGGAAGTTTGCAAACTGATTAAAAATCAAGTCCCTATCTTCATCTAAGGCAAGCTGATAGTTAATGTCCTGAAAGGCTATACTTTTACTGAAGTGCCTTTCATCAAGCTGGCATATTCCGCTTTTTAAAAGCCTTAGATAGGGAATGGTATCTTCTACCGTATATCTTTTCGGTTCTTTCTTAAAGATAAGGTCAAGGATTCCTCCCTTATCTTTTTTTGACTTGCAATTACTTTTCTTTAAGTCCCGCTTTTGACTTCTCAATGCCTTTTCGTTTTGCATGAGTTTTATTTGCTGAATTTTTCTTTTCTTGTTCAAGGTAAACCTCCTTTCTCACTCTCTTTTTTGGCTGATAAAACTTATGAAGGTAGATGTGCTTAAAATATTTCTCAAAGGTCAGTCCGTCCTTTTCAAATAGTGTGATGAAAAAGATAGGAAGCGTGGACACGATAAGGAATATGACAGCTATGTCATTTGGCACAAACTTCCTCATAAATAAATAGACTGGTATTCCAACCAGTCCTGCAATGGTAAATCCTATGAGCTGCCTTTTTGTAAGGTTAAAGGCTACCTTTGTCTTTACCTTCTTTAAGTCCTTGGGTATTGGTACATACGCCATAACTTACCTCCCATCTTCTTTACCCTTTGACAGCTCCTCAAAGTGTTCATATACAGAGCCGATTTCTTCCTGAATAGTTGCAAGCTGTTCGTCTGTGTTCTTGTTATATCTTTCCTGCATTAGGTAAAAATCGTTATGGCAGCGACCAATGTCCTCTGTTTTTTCTTCCAATTCTTCCACCTTATTATGAAGTCTGATCCTATCAATTATCGCCATAATACCTGCTCCAATTACTACTGTTGTAAATACTGTTTTTCTTTTATCCATACTATCTTTCCTTTCTTTTAGTGTGCATTTAATATGCTTTTGGCCAATGTTCCGCTCTTTAGCATCATTAACCCCAGCAAAACCGCATAGCCAAGTATCGTCATTGTACTTGTGTGTATATCTGTTATCTTAATCGTCTTAACTAAAACTGCGTAAATTCCAAGACAAACCATTAAAAAGAGTCCTTGTAGTCCAAGTGCAAATAGTCCTTTGATGTAGTTTGTTCCAATCTGTCCCCACTCCTTGTTTCCCATTGTGGCAAAAGGAATAGCTGAAACCGATGAGTAAACATAAATCTCAAACATTCTTCCGTAAACTACAAGCATAATCACAACGGATATTACCTGTATAGCAACCTTGATGAGTGAGGTTTCAAAGAGAATCATGACAAGTTCTCCAAGCCCCTTTTCTTTTAGGGTATCCATCATTGTCACTATCTGATCTCCGGAAACGGTGGCAGAGGTATTTATCACCCCTGCCGCCTTATTTACCATGTGCTGTGCCACATCAAAAACTGCCATTGAAAACTCAAAGGCATGGGATACTAACCATACAGCAATCCACATCTTGATGATGTACTTGAAAAATTCAAAGGTATCTGTATCGTGCATATTGTTCTTTTGCATTACCATATTGATAAGCTCGATACAAAGAACTGCTGTGATGATTAGTCCTGCTATTGGAATGATAACGGAATCGTTAATGCTTTTGATAAAGGCAAATACATCTCCGTTCCACCCCATAGGCGTTTTACCTACATCTGTTGCAACCGCACCAACTTTGTCGTTGATGTCAAGAAACATGGACTCTAAGTTTGCTTGGATACCGCCCAGTAGAAGCTCCTTAAAGAATTCTTCTATCTTGTCGAATATTCCAAACATCTAAGCTCTCCTTTTCTTCTTAATTGAGTACATTGGCAAGTAGTGGAATGAGCTTAAGTCCGATAAGAACGATACCTCCTCCAGCCATAAGCTGCTTAATACCTTGGCTCTTAGCACCGGGATTGTCATTACCATATCCTTCCATCAGGTTGATAACGCCCCATGCTCCAAGTCCTGCACCTACTGCCATAACCAAAATCTTTAATACATTAACTGCCTGTGTAAAAAATGCCATAAGTTATTCCTCCTCGTTTTCTTCTTTCTTTTCAATCTTGTTATATGACTTCACTACAAAGTTTTTGTAAGTCTTTCCCTCTTTTTCACGCTTCTTAAAGTAACCAAAGATGTGGATTAAATCACCTTTTTCAAAGTCCTTTGCTTTCTCAGCTTTTTCTCCATAGGCTGCACAGTTGATGTACTCCTTTCCCTTTCCGTACTTTTTTACAAGCGTAAAATTTGCAACTTCTACCGTTTCTCCGTCTTTTTCAAAGTTTGAGAAAGTAGGTTCCGCCACTAAGTTGGCGTTGATGTTAATCATTTCTTGTTTCATCTTTTTAAATTTCTCCTTTTCAATTCAATAAAAAAAGCGACCAGAAGTATTACTTTTCCAATCGCTGATACTCTTACTATTTAGTTTTTTCTTAGTGGGACTTCTGATCCTTATCATCTTGCCTCCTGATTTTGAATAAAAAAACAGCAAATCTTTTTAAGACTTACTGCATTCTTGTAATAACCGTTTCTCTATTTAATTTTGCTTTTCCTTTTCGCTTCATATAGCTTTCTATGTCAAACAAATTCTTCTTATCATAGTCCTCAAGTAATCTATAGTTCTTATGCTTTGTAATATCGTATTTATCTGAAAGAAAAGGTCTGACACCTCTAAGCTGAAAGATACATTTACCACCGTCCATTACAGTAATCTCATCTTGACTCATCAGTTCCTTACCAGTCTTTTGATAGTTTAAACCAAAGCTCTTTTGATTTGACCTTGTTTCCGATGTGTTATATAAATCTATCGTTTCTTTTCCCAGTGTTTCAGACAATTCTTTTAGTGTCGTTTTCTCCTTGCCACCAAGAAACAAGGTACTATCACAGTTACCTACGATTGTATCGGCATTATCCTTATAGATTGCCTTTAACTGAGATTGTGCTTGAAGTATGATACTTGCTGATATTTCTCTGGAACGGATTGTTGCTATAAGTTTCTCAAACTTTGGAATTAAGCCGATGTTTGCAAATTCATCAAGCAAGCATCTCACATGGACAGGTAATCGTCCGCCATATACATCATCTGCCTTATCACATAAGAGATTAAAAAGTTGTGAGTACATAATGGAAACTACAAAGTTAAAAGTATCGTCTGTATCAGAGATGATAACAAATAGTGCCGTTTTTCTATCTCCGAGGGTATCAAGCTCAAGTTCATCTTCTTTCATCAAGTCCCTAAGTTCCCTAATATCAAAGGGAGCAAGTCTTGCACCACATGAAATAAGAATAGACTTTGCTGTTTTTCCTGTAACAACTTGTCAAGGACTTTCTAATCATTTTTATGAGGTTTTTTATCTTTTTCTCGCTCCATTTCTCTAAGCATTATCCTTTTCAATTTATCTTGCATAGTTTCAGTCGCATTTTCATTAAAATGGACAACAACCTCATAAGTTACTTTCCCAATCTTCTTTATGGTCTTTGTTCCTGTATTCTGTTCATTTTTATTTTCGTACATATTATTTTCCTCCTGTTTGTTGCAATTAAAAAAGACGATAGATTTTAACTTCTACCGCCTTGCTTAAAGCTCATATAACTGTCTAATCTGTTATCTGTATATTAAATTTTCAAATTCTTATTTTTTAACATTCCCCCAAACATTGTATGATACATATCCTTAGATGATTCTTCTATCTTGGTAATACTTGATATTTTATTTCCTGCATCCTTTGATGATGCTCCACAAAGATAAAAGGCTTCATTTTCTGTCCCATAGTCTATTGCAATATACCTATCGTGATACCTTTTGCCTGCAATCTTCATTTTTAAGTTGATGTTAGGGTAATCTCTTCTAAAATCGTTTAGGATATTTTTTGTAAGCATATCTTTATTTCTGACATTGTCGCTAAATATAATGACTTCAACATTATCTTTTGCAGCTCTTAAAAGTTCCAATGTTTTAAGTCCTATATAGTTATCTATTACATAAATGCTTTTCTTTGCAGACTTATATATTTTAGTATAGGCAACATCCGCTTCAATCTTATCTCCATTCATCAAAAGAAAATGCTTGTAAGTGTCCGGATCTATAAAATTATCCATCACCTTTTTCAAATCTTCTTTTGTAGCCATTTGCGACTTTATTTCAGCTATATCCTTTGTATTTTCATTTGTCTGTACTGCTATTTGCACTAATTCTTTTGAGCTAATAAAATCTTGATTTTCGATTATAAAGTCTTTCATCTGCTTAAACATTCGTATTAAAGCCTTACTTTGCTTAACAGCAAGTTCTCCTTTTAATACGGTCATAAGCATATAGATTCCCTGTTCTGTAAAGGCATAAGGCATATATCTTCTACCACCTGAACCTTCATCTGATTTTGAGGTCAAAATTTTTGACCTCAAAAATTCCCATTCATCTTTTGTAAGTTGAAATCTAAAATCTTCATCAAATTTTTCTATGTTATTCTTGACTTGCTGATTAAATGTTTTTGTTTCATATCCATATATTTCAGCAAGTTCAAAATCAAGCATAACCTTTTGATTTCTTATATAGTAAATCTTACTTTTCATTGTAGTTTCATCTATCACTACAATTTCTCTGTTTTCTTCTGCCATGAAATAAACCTCCAACATTATCTAAATATCTTTTCCAATTCTCTACACAGTGCGTAGCTATTTGGATAAGTCTTATATTCTTTTATATTTTTCTACTCCGCCTTCAGCTTTTCCGATGTGTTCTACATTTTTTACAAGTCCCTTATTTACATTTTCATAAAACCATCTGCCAATCAATGCCGGCGGTGTTGCGATTAACTCTCGTAAAACAAACTCTTTGCCCTTTGGTAAGGAGCTTATTTTATTTAATAAGGTAGTATATAGGTCAGCATAGCTTGTATTTTCTTGTAAACTGCTACACTTACAATATTCAGTAATGCTTGGGAAACCTCCCTCTATTGCTTTTTCCGTTAAAATCTCAAGTTCTTCATCGGTTACTGTAAATTGAATTCGCATTTATATATCTTCTCCTTATAATTGAGTTTGTTACCATATCATTATTATTTTATCATAAATACAATATTTTTCCCATACCACAAATTTAAGCTCTTACATGGTGATTTTGCCCTTAGCCATAATCTGATACCTCTTTATACTATTAACGCTCTAAAAGCCTTTCCACCGCCTTATATGTACCTTATAAATGCAAACCCTTGTCATAATCTTCAAAGGTATATACTTTTGATTTACTGCTCTCCTTTAATTTGCCTTTGTCTTGTTCATACCAATGAATTAAGGTCGCATAATGGTCTTTATAGTTTCTTCCTGTACTTTGCATATAGGTTGACAGCTTTTCTATCATCTTCTCCCTATGCCCTTGCATTTTATCCTTTAACTTTCCATATTCTTCATCGGTTAAGGAAACATTTTTATATTCTCCGTAAAAGAAGAGGGATATTTTTTCTATCTCCCCCTCTTTCTCTAACTCTATATCTATCTCTTTCTCTATCTCTATATCTCCGTTGCAGTTTTGTTGCGTAGGTGTTGCACCAGTGTTGCATTGCAACGCTTTTTGTTCTCTTGATTTCCTTGAACGCCTTGTAGAAGCTGTTTCTGAACCTATTAGACTTGGAATTTCTGTTAAAAAATACTCGTCATTTTCTGTGATTATCTCCATCAATCCTTGTGCCATAAGATAGTTTACTGTAACCATTACGTCATCTTCCGTTTCATCAATCGTTAATGCAAGCTCTTTGATAAAGTCTGTTTCTACTCCGTCATAATACAGTTTTCCACTGTCTTTTAGGCTAAGCAAGAGCAATTTAAGGTAAATGATTGTATAGGTATCTCCTCCTGATATTCTTCTTAGTCTTTTTATTCTCTTATCTGTAAAAAAATCTTCTTTCAGCTTTAACCAATAATATCTTCTGTTATCTGCCATTTTTCTCTCCTCTCTTTTTCTTGTAAAAGGTAGTAACAAATCGTTACCACCTCTTAGTTTTTAAGGAAGTCGTGATTTACGACACCCTTGATAGTAAGCACGCCCCAAAACAGGGCATCCTTATAAACCTGCCATCGTGAAACACGACACCAGCTATATGCGTCCCCGAAACAGGGACTCATCTTTATATCTGCGTTCCCAAAATAGGTACGCAGCCTGATGTACCGAAATAGTGCATCAGCTTATTTATCTGACCGAACAATTTGTTCCGTCAGCTTTTGTTTTTTGTGTTGTCCTATTTTAGGATTTCATCTTTCTTGCTCTGTATATTTTTCTTTTGCTTTCTGATGATATTGTTCTGCTTTTTCCTGTTGCTCTTGGAATTTTTTGAGTTGTGCAATTACACTTGGCTTTTCTCCTCGCTTAACCGCTTTGTCTATCTCAATACTTAGGTCTATTCCATAATCATCATTTACTGTCTTAACCGCATATTTGATATGGTCTATCTGCTTAAATTCATCTTGAATTTTGATTTTATCTTTGTTTAAGGTTTCTATTTCTTTTTCAAGTTTTGTAATTTCCTTTTCCCATTCATTTAGCTTAATAGATGATGTTCCGGTAAATTTTTCTATCGTCTTTCTTGCTCTTAGGTATCTATCTATTTCCTTTTTATGAGAATTGTAAAAGCTGTCTTTGAATAGTGTTTTACTCTTATATTCCTGATAGACTTCTTTGTTGTCTTTGATAGAATCTATGCAACTTACACATTGATTTAGGTCTTTTATTCTTTGTGTCTTACTCTGAATATCGCCACTTATCTTTTTACTTTGCTTTGCCAGTTCAAAGACTTTTCCTTGTAGGTCTGCTATGGTTTGAAGATGATTATCTTTCAAATAGTAGATTGCTTTTACAAATCTCTTTAGGTCTGCATTTCCCTTTTTTATCTGTCCGTAGTAGGATAGATTTTTTGTTTTTTCTCCCTGTATATCATGATAGATTGAAATGTATTCATAGAGATTAAAGAGTTCGGCTTTATTCTCCAGTTCGTCTTTTTTGTTCTGTTTATACTCATCATATTTTGCTTGCAGATTTCCAAGTAAAGAGTCTATCCAAGAGGTGATTTCTTTTATCTTGTTCTTAATAGCTTTTACTAAGGAATTATGCTTTTTGATTTCCCTATTGATATTTCCCTTATCCGTTTCAATTCCTTTTCTTTCTAAGGCACTTGCACTTGCTCCTAAATGAATGGTTGGGATTTCTTCTATACCTTGTCTTTCAAAAGAACGATGGTCTACTCTCTTTTCAAGGTTGTTTTTCTCTAAATACCGATTACAAAGACTTGCAAAACTTTCTCGCCATTTCTCTGCGTTGCCTTTATCGTTCCAGTCTGTCAATTCGACTTTTCTTGTTTTGTAATTACCGCTTTTTAGTTTTATCTTTTCTCCGTTTTTATCAAGAACATATTCTTTTTTCGACTTTGGTTGCCACTGTCCTTTTTCATTTATCGGTCTAAGGGTTGTCATAATATGAGCGTGAATATTTTTATTGCCCTCATTATTTTCATCGTGAATGGCAAGGTCTGCTATCATTCCTTTTGATACAAAGTTCGCCTGTATGAAGTCTGTAATGAGGTTCTTATTTTCTTCAAAGGATAATTCTTTCGGTAAGGCAATAATGAAGTTTCTTGCAAGCTGTGCATTGCTTGCCTTTTCATTTAGCTCCACGCTGTTCCATAAAAAACTTCTGTCTTGAAATTCTTTTGGTATGTTATCCGGCAAGAATATTTCTGAATGAAGTAGTCCTTTTTTATTATGGTAGTCGTGGATTACTCCGTCCCATTCATTTGTTAATTTCTCACAAGAGATATATGCTGCACTTGCAACCGCTGATTTACTTTTTCCTCTGCTTATCATTGATATACTAAAGTGAAATGTTTCTGCCATCTTTATAAGCTCCCTTCATTTTTATTTGTTTTTAGGTAAAGAAAAAGCAGACAGGCTATTTGGGGTATCTTTTCCTATCTGCTTTATCCGTATGTTTTTATTAAGTTTTGGATTTTCTAAGACTTGCTAAAATCCCTTAGATTTTCTAAGGGCGCAATTATACACCCTAAAGGGTGCTTTGCGCCCTGCGGAGCTTTTTGCCCTTGCAGGGAGCTTCTGAAAAAACTAAGTTTTTTTATTCTGTCTACTCGATGTCTGTTTCATTTTCTACATCTTTTCGATTTATCATTTCAGCATAGGCTTTTTTGTATTCTGCTGTATTAGTAGCAATATTAAGCAGCTTTTCTATCTCCTCATTTGTAAACATAAGAGAATTTTTAACCACCCTTTCTACAATCAATCCTCTTTGTATGAGCCTATGATTTCTTCGTTTTCGTTCTTTTTCATTTGCCAGCTTTTCTAATTTTTTGCTTTGATTTTGTAATTGTTTCAGTTTTACATCGCACTTTTCTTTTTCTTCCTGAAGTTCAGAAATTTGTTCCTGTATTTCTTGTAATGTTTTTTCTTTTTTCATTTTCTATGCCTTTCGTCTAATCATTTTTGGTTTCAATAAAGGAAGGCTAAGCACCTTTTTGACACTTAACCTTTCCATGTTTTTAGATTTTATCTTCTAAAATTTTTCTCAGTTTCTCTAAAATCCTATCCCTCCTTTTTCCGATTGCCTGATGTGTAACTTTCTCTTTTTCTCCAATAGACTTCAGACTTTCTTCTCTGAAAAAAATTGCTTCTATCAGATCTCTTTCTTCTTTTGTTAGTGTAGCCAATGCCTTGTTTAATTCTTCAATTTGCATTTTGACTTCTACAATTTTTTCCAAGTCTATTTTTTCATCTATGATGTTGTCTACAAAGTGTCCGTCATGATCCAATGCAGAAAATGGTATTACATTATGTTTCCAATCCTTCCTCTGAAGATACTTTTCATGCTCTGTTATTTTCCAGTAGGCTTTATAGACTTCTTCACTTACGGGTACTGCTTTTCCTTTCACATAAAGGTAGTATTCTTTAGCCATTTAGTTATCCTCCTTCTTTAAGATCTCTGTTTTGCTTTTTGAGATAAAAAAAGGAGGACTTCTACACTTTGGCGTAAAGAGTCCTCCGAAAAGAAATGAATCTATCTTTTTTTTAGATATATTTAGTTGCTTGAGATAATAAGAAACTATAAGGCAAGAAGAGTTTTTTATTATTTCTTTCTTCTATATGAAAAGTTTTTTTCATCTTGTTCCCCCATTTCTTACATCTAACTAGTATTCATATATCAAACCTTTCTAAACCACCCATTCTTCAGATTTTCTTCTATTTGTAATAAAATCTCTATATATACCGTCTTTAGACTTCAGTTCAGTATGTGTCCCTATTTGTTCAATAACTCCATTTTTCAAAACAATTATTTTATCTGCATTTCTTACAGTAGAAAGTTTATGTGCAATAACTATTGTAGTTTTGCCCTTTAATAAATTTTTTAATGCAATTAATAATTGCTTTTCATTTTCAGGATCTACACTCGATGTCGCTTCATCAAGAATTACAAATTTACTTTGTTTCAGCATTGCTCTTGCTATAGATATTCTTTGCCTTTCTCCACCGGATAAATTAGAGCCTCCTTCTTGTAAAATGGTATTGTATCCATCAGGAAGCTTCATAATAAACTCATGGCATTGAGCTTGTTTGGCAATATCAATCACTTCTTCGTCAGTAGCATTTGGATTACCAAATTTAATATTGTTTTTTACTGTATCATCAAATAAATATACATCTTGAAATACAAAGCTAAAATTAGATAAAAGTTCGTCATACTTATATTCTTTAACATTGTTACTACCAACTTTCACTTCACCTGATTGCACATCCCAAAATCTTGCCATAAGATTGCATAGAGTTGTTTTTCCACTACGAGCGAATCCGACAAGAGCTGTTGTTTTTCCTTCAGGAATTTTCAAACTTAGATTTTTAAAAAGTTCACTGTCATCATAAGAAAAAGAAACATTTTTCATTTCAATTTCTACTGTGTCAACTTTTGTTTTATTGCCCTCTTTAATTACAGGTAAACTTCTTAAATTTATCACGCTATTTAAATTTTGAACTGCAACCCCTTTAATACTTTGCATACTACCTGCTAATTCAAACCCAGAAAAAACCACAAAACTCATAACGATTAATATAATAGATTTAGTCGCATCAATACTTCCTGAAAAATATCTCATTAAAGAACTAAATATAATTACACATATACCTATTTTAAATACCAACAGAAATAGAAATTGTGTAGGTACTAAAATTTTTTCTACTGCAAAAAAACCTTTACGACTCTCTGTGATACTATCGTTCAATTCTTTAACTGTATTTTCATCTTTTCCAAACGCTTTTATTATTCCAATTCCTTTTACATACTCTATTATTTTCGAACTCAAATCCAACTTAAGTCTCAGTAATTTTCCAGTTAAAATATCTGTCTTTTTTTGTGTTGACATGTTAACTAAGACTCCAACAATCAAAGTTAAAAGGATAATTATAGCTGTTATTAAATCATATGGAAGAACAAATAATACAATTATTATTGTCTGTATTGTTCCAACAAGCATTTGCTCAATGATTAAAACTCCAACTGTTTCAAGTTCTCCTATAACAGTTGATAATCCGCCTGATACATTTCCCAAAGAATTTGTACTGAAATATCCCATATTTACATTCTTAAGGCGATCGCCTATATACAGTCTGTTTTCAGCACCTAAGCTATAAGAAGCAATGTATTTATTCCTATCTGCCAAATAACCAAATAAAATTTTTCCAACTACGCTCATTGTTGCAATTGCAAAAACAGTATAAATATCCTTAATTACAATGCTTTGACCGTTAAAAATACTTTCACAAATTTTCATTAAGCAAAAGAGAATAGCACCTAAAGAAACCCCTTCAAATATCCCTTTTATTACATCAAAGATGAGCATTTTGGTTATTCTTTTAGAATACGAACCCGAAACCTCGTATAAAGTTCTTAATAATTCTCTCACTTTAAATCACCTCAATTTCCTTAGATTCTGTATATACATCCCA
>ERZ772942.422-NODE-422-length-17834-cov-4.303729_pt1 | contig 17834 bp, 18 predicted proteins | sample MGYA00511135_ERZ772942 | MGnify/ENA primary metagenome ERZ772942 (study PRJEB29015, sample SAMEA2738099) | human oral metagenome | biome: human oral; feature: human-associated habitat; material: saliva | place: China | collected 2265 ... | reverse complement strand
ACCAATTATTACGTATTGAAGATCAATTAGGTGACTTAGCTGTTTACCAAGGTCTTTCAGCATTCTACAACTTAAAAAAATAATGACATTTTAGGATGTTTTTAGAGGGCTAGCGTTTCGCTAGCCCTATTTTTTACATTGAAAGTGGTGATAAGATGATTTACACAATTACGTTTAATCCAGCAGTGGATTTAGTGATTCAAGTTCCGAATTGTCAATTAGGAATATTGAATCGCTCAATGGGAGAGGAATATGTAGCAGGTGGTAAAGGGATTAATATGTCGATTGTATTAAAGCGATTAGGGGTTGATAATATTGCTACAGGATTTCTTGGTGGTTTTTCAGGGGAGTATATTGAAGAGTTTCTAGAAAAAGAAGGGATTACCCCTCAGTTTATTTCTGTTGAAGGGACTACTAGAATTAATGTTAAAGTTAAAGGTGAAGTCGAGACAGAAATCAATGCAGCTGGTCCTAGCGTGGGTGTAGAGCAATTTCAACAATTAATGAATTATTTCGAAGATGTTTTAAAAGAAGGAGATATCGTATTTTTAGCAGGAAATGCTGCTCCAGGATTAGATGAGATGTCTTATGTTGAAATTGCAAAGCTTTGTCATGCAAGAGGGGTAAAGTTAGTGCTTGATACTACAAAAGATTTATTATTAGCTTGCTTACCTTATCATCCATTTATGATCAAACCGAATCTGCATGAATTAGAAGAATTATTTGGAGTGACCATTCAAACAAAAGAAGAAATGTTGAACTATGCGTTTCAATTACGAGAAAAAGGGGCTCGTAATGTCTTGATTTCTTGTGGAGGTGAAGGAGCATTTCTAGTCAGTGAAACAGGACAAGTATTTACTTCAAATACACCAAAAGGTATGCTAATCAATTCTGTAGGTGCTGGAGATTCGATGTTAGCTGGCTTTATGGCGAAATATATAGAAACAAATGATTTTAAAGAGAGTTTGATACAAGGTACGGCATCGGGGAGTGCCACTGCATTTTCTGTAGGAATTGCAAAAAGAGAGTTGATTGAAGCATTAATACCACAAATAAAAATTAAGGATATTTCAAGAAAATAGACTATTTATGAAGAAATAAGTGTTGAAACTCTCTTTATAAGGGCGTATACTAGATTCATATTTCAAAAAAAGATACAAAGAGGTGCCATTGGCTGAGATGTGTTTACAAACTCTTAGAACCTGTTACGTTAATACGTGCGTAGGGATTGTATGAATAATTGTCTACAATGGGTCTCTTTGTAAAAAAACAAGGAGGCTTTTTTATGTCTGTAAAAAGAATTGCGTGGGTAGAAGGAGCGATTGTAGCGGCGTTAGCGATGGCGTTGTCATTTGTTCCTGATTTTATGGGATGGTTTTCTCCATCTTTTGGAGCAATTGTTTTAGTAGTATTTGCATTGAGAAGAGGATTGTACCCAGCTTTATTTTCAGGTTTAGTATGGGGAGTATTACATTTCCCGCTTGGGAAAGTAGTTTATTTATCATTCTCTCAAGTGCTGTTAGAATATATAATTGCATTTGGAGTAATGGGATTCGCTGGTTTACTTCATCATCAATTCCAAAAGGCTATTCGTAATGATAAACAAGCGTTAGCAATTTTTTATATTTTTATTTCTTCAATCATCGGTGTTGGAGTTCGTTATTTCTGGCATTTTGTAGCAGGATTTTTATTCTGGGGTAAATATGCACCAGAAGGAGTATCGCCATATTGGTATTCATTCACAGTGAATGGAATTGCTGGATTACAAACATTAATTGTAACGATTGTTGTAGCGATTTTATTGTTGAAATATCCAAAAATTTATAAAGAAAATTAAATTGTACGAAATTTATATTTAGAGAAACTCTTATAGAATAACTCGATTCTATAAGAGTTTTTTTGTCAATGGATATAGCTTTAAACTATATTTAAATATAGTAAATTAGTATGTGACAATAATGGTTATCTTAGATACAATGTAATTACGTTAGTTAGAGAAGAGAGGTAATCAAGATGACAAAACACGCACCATTTAGATTTGATACAGTAGGAAGTTTTTTAAGACCAGAAAATTTAAAACAAGCTCGTGAAGAGTATGAAAAAGGAAATTTTAGTTATCAAGAATTAAAAAACTTTGAAGATGCAGCCATTCGTGATTTAGTAAAAAAAGAAATCGAAGCGGGATATAAAGGAATTACAGACGGGGAATTCCGTCGTGCTTATTGGCATTTAGATTTCTTCTGGGGATTAGGAGGAATTAAACGAGTTCAAGCTAAAATAGGATACCAATTCCATGATGAAATTACAAAACCAGACTCTGCAACTGTAGTAGGAACGATTCATGGACGTAATCATCCATTCGTAGCTCACTATACATTTTTAAGAGATTTTGTCGCAGATAATGATGAAGTTGAAGCTCGTATTACAATTCCATCACCATCTCAATTATATTTTGAATTAATTCGTGATGAAGAACATGTGGAACAATTGAATAGTATTTATTCAAACTTTGATGATGTTGTAGCAGATATTTCAAAAGCATACTTAGAAGTGATTCAACAATTATTTGATGAGGGATTACGTACATTACAAGTTGATGATTGTACATGGGGTGTTTTAGTGGATGATAACTTCTTAACACTTTGGGGACAAGGTCGTGATAAAGAAGAAGTAAGACGTGAATTAGCAGCAACATTTTTACGTTTAAATAATGCTGTGTATAAAAATGTTCCAGAAGGATTAGTTGTAAATACTCACGTATGTCGTGGAAACTTCCATTCTACTTGGGCTGCAAGTGGTGGGTATGCATCTATTTCTGATGAATTATTTGGAGAAGAAGAAGTAAATGCTTATTACTTAGAATTTGATACAGATCGTGCAGGAGACTTTACTCCATTAGCAAAAGTTTCTGGTGATAAAAAAGTCGTTTTAGGCCTAGTAACTTCAAAATTTGGAGAACTAGAAAGCAAGGAAGAATTAATTTCTCGTATTAAAGAAGCGAGCCAATATATTCCATTAGAGAGATTATCATTAAGTACTCAATGTGGATTCGCATCAACTGAAGAAGGAAATATCTTAACAGAAGAACAACAATGGGCAAAATTAGCGTTAATTAAAGAAGTTGCCGAAGAAGTTTGGGGAACTGAAAACGAATAATAAAATGGAAAGGCTGGGGAAACCTAGTCTTTTTTGTTATGTGACTTTCAGTCCGTTACGCTCCATAGGGCATGACAAATAAACCACCCGTGATACAGGTGGTCAAGATTTTATATTTTTATTTAATATTGAAAGAATTACATCGTTATCGTTTGAGTTGTCTGTTTTAACTAGTCCTGTATCAATCCTACTAAATAATGAGTTTATGATTATTAATCTCTCCTCTTTCTCAATATCTGAACCAGAATAAATTAAAGATTGATAAAATCTAGTCAAAGCCGCCTTTTGTTTGTATTCCATAGATAAATGATGATTGGACATGACGATTTTTATCAATATTCTCACTATATAGATAAAAAATGAAATGACAGAAATAAGTATAAATGATTCTGAGATAAAAGGAATTTCTTTTATTCTATCCATAGAATAGTTATGTATAACAATGACTAATTGAGAGGAGGTAATAAGCAATGCAATAACAGTAAAAATAAGGAAGTAAGTCCAATTTTTAGCTTTTTTTTGATATTCTGAGGAACGTTCATTCCAGAGTTGTTCGGGAGCTTCTAGTGATAGTTTGTTTTTGTAGGTTTCCTCTAATGTATCCAAAGTTTCTTGCTTTTTATTTTGCCAATGATTTATTGCGTCTTGAAATTGATTTAATTCTAAAACTTGTTTATCAAATTTTTGCTTAATATCACCATACTTATCTTCAATGAAAGATGTAATTTCTTTATATTGCTCATCGGATTCGTCAGATATTTCCTTCAGTTTGGTAGCTATTGGAGATACAATATTTGTTTCAAAGTCTGATAGATTTTCTTTAATGTTAGAAAATTGTTTTTTGAGTAAATATAGTGCTGGATAATATTGAGATTTAGCAGAACACGCAAAATAACTACCAATTGAGGTTGTATTTTTGAATAAATATACAAAATTTTGTATCGCCTCTGGAAGGTTTTCAGTTGTTTGTTGTAAATAAAATGTGATAAAACTCTTTATTTTTCTAATTTCTAAATCTCTATCAATAGGAGAATTGATTGATAAAGTGTAAACAATTTTTCTTTGATCAATAGTTTGACGAGTGCTTGATAAGTTATTATATAGATAGTTGTTTATAGCCTCTTCATTTAATTCAGTGATTTCAGATAAATATTCTTTTGTAGCCTTGATTTTATTATTTAAATTTTGCCAGCTTGAATAACACTGTGATGATAGTTCTTCTGAAATAGTTTTCCAATAGTCAAAATTACTTTTGGTTACTTTCTCCAATTCGTCAAAAGTAAAAATTGTTTCATGTTCGTTGAAATTTATAATATAGTTATTATTTATTGTAAATCGAAATGATATTTTATCATTCATAAAATTAGATATTTGTTTACTTGTAAAGCTCATTATATCACCACTCTATTCATTATTTTGTAATTTCTTAAATAGTCTGTGTTAAAAAATTAGAACCTTCTAGAAAAATTATATACGGAAAATGAGTTTCAGAAAGCATAAAATTTGCTATTTCTGCGATGTTTTTGTGAGAACGTTCTATAGTATTTCCAGCAGCCATTAAATCTTGATTGTTATTTTTACCAACTAGTTTACCTGCTCTAATGTTTTCATTATCTTTTCCTTGGTGTTTAGCTTCTGTTACCAATACTACACACCAAGCACCTAAATCATCTTTCGCCTCAATAATACCACCATCAGGGATGATACTTGCATTAGGTGTGAAAAGAGTTCTGCCTAGATTATTATCTAGTCGATTAAGAGAATCATTAATTTCTTTTTTACTTACTGATTTTCTAAATCTAAACTCTAGCGTTGGGTATAATTCTTCTAGTTTTGATTTTACTAGATGAGAGATAGTACCGACAGCTATATCGTGGGATTTAGCATCTTCTCCGATACCCCTTTTGAATTTTTATGTTGAGTAGTTAGACGATTTGATTGGTTATTTTTTGCCATAAAATTCTCCTTTTTAAATTTCAAGGTGGTTTAAGTTATCTATAATATTATATCACACTATGACTAGTGGTTAAATAATTACACTATTTAAACCTTTTATAGAGACTGGGAGGATTGATTTATATGTATGAAGAAATTTAAAAAGAAAATCATGTTAGAAAATATAACATTAAAAGTAAGGGAACCCTTGACTTTTATGTGCGTTATTTTTACAATACAGCTATCATAGAGAATAAGAGAGGTGTTTGAGAATGGGAGAAAAAGAATTACGACGTTCTTTAGCAGTATTTCCAATAGGAACAGTCATGAAATTGACCGATTTAACGGCGAGACAAATTCGCTACTATGAAGAACAACGTTTAATTACACCTGAACGTTCCGACACTAATCGCAGAATGTATTCACTAAATGATGTAGATCGATTATTAGAAATCAAAGACTACTTGTCGGATGGATTGACGATTGTTGCGATTCAAAAAATTTATTCGAATAAAAAGAAAAATCCGTTAGAAAAAACTTCATCAAATGATGGATTAACGGATGAAGATGTTCGACGAATTTTGTATAACGAAATTATGCATATTGGAAGATTATCTGGACAAGAGAAATTATTATAGAGGTGGAGAAAAATGACAATCACACAAGAAGAAATTTTAAAACAAGTTGAGGAAATGGACGTTCGTTATTTACGTTTGATTTTTACGGATATTTTAGGAACGATTAAAAATGTGGAAGTACCAATTACTCAATTAAAAAAAGTATTATCGAATAAAATGATGTTCGATGGTTCATCCATTGAAGGGTTTGTTCGTATTGAAGAAAGTGATATGTATTTATACCCAGATTTAGATACATGGGTGGTATTTCCATGGAGTAGTAAACACGGAACAATTGCGCGCTTAATTTGTGATGTATATAAACCAGATGGAACACCATTTGCAGGAGATCCACGTTCAAACTTAAAACGTATTTTAGAAGAAATGGAAGACTTAGGATTTTCTAATTTTAACTTAGGACCAGAGCCAGAGTTCTTCTTATTCAAATTAGATGAAAAAGGAGAACCAACGCTTGAAGGAAATGACCAAGGAAGTTACTTCGATTTAGCTCCAGTCGATTTAGGGGAAGAATGTCGTCGTGAAATCGTACTAGAATTAGAAAAGATTGGATTTGATATTGAAGCAAGCCACCATGAAGTAGCACCAGGACAACATGAAATTGACTGGAAATATGCACCAGCTGTAGCAGCGTGCGATAATATTCAAACCTTTAAATTAGTCGTTAAAACGATTGCTCGTAAACACGGATTGCATGCAACCTTTATGCCAAAACCAGTATTTGGGATTGCAGGAAGTGGAATGCACTTCAACTTATCATTATTTGATAAAGAAGGAAATAATGCATTTTATGACTCAACAGATGAACATGGACTAAGTGATACTTGTCGTTATTTCATTGCTGGAGTTATGAAACATGCGAAAGCTTTAACAGCGATTTGTAATCCTACAGTCAACTCTTATAAACGTTTAGTGCCTGGATATGAAGCGCCTGTATATATTGCGTGGTCAGCTCAAAATCGTTCTCCATTAATTCGTATTCCTGAAGCAAGAGGACTTTCTACTCGTATCGAATTAAGAAGTGTGGATCCAGCAGCAAATCCTTATTTAGCAATGGCAGCTATTTTACGTGCTGGTTTAGAAGGGATTCGTGAAAAATTACCAGTTCCTGCTCCAGTAGACCGTAATATTTATGCAATGTCAACAGCAGAGAGAAAAGAAGTAGGAATTGATGATCTTCCAAGCAGTTTAGCAGAAGCAATTGATTGCTTGAAGGCTGACACAGTTGTAAAAGATGCATTAGGTGGACATATTTACAGTAACTTTGTGGAAGCGAAGAAATTCGAATGGGCAGCGTATCGTTCACAAGTCACACAATGGGAATTAGATCAATATTTAAAACTATTTTAAGATAGACGAGAAGCCGAGCGAAAGCTTGGCTTTTTTATATGATTCTTCCTAACATTTTTTGACAATCCACTATATAAGTGTCATACTATTCAATGACAACACGTGAGAGGAAGTTAGAGATGTATATTAAAGATATGAGAAATTCTATTGCAGAATATCATGAGTTTTTACAAACTCAAGGGAACTGTACTCTTTTTCAAACTCCGGAATGGGGAGAAGTGAAAACAAGAGGAGAATGGAGTAATGATATTCTCTTTGTAATGAATGATCAAGATGAACCAGTTGCAGCAACGATGATTTTATACCGTGCCCTTCCTGTAGTGAAAAGATATTTAGCGTATGCTCCTAGAGGGATTGTGACGGATTATCATAATGCAGAACAATTTAAAGAAGTGATTGAAGCTTTGAAAGCTTATTTAAAACAAAAACGAGTATTTGGTTTGAAAATTGACCCTGAAATTATGTGGAGAGAACGATTAAATGATTTTTCAATTGTAGAAGATGGAATCAATCAAGAATCCGTTCGCCAATTATTATTAGAATCAGGATTTGTAAGTCAACCACTAGATTTAGGGTTTGATGGCATTCAACCAAGAATGACAATGATTGTAGAACTAGAAGATAAGGGAAAAGGAATTTTAGATACTTTCTCTTCTAAAGAAAGATATAAAGTTACAATGGCACAAAAACGTGGAGTTGTTTGTTATAAAGGAACTATCGAGGATATTGATGATTATGAAGTGTTAAATCGTATTACTGCTGAACGTGATCAATATATTGCGAGAAGTAAAGAGTATTTAACAACTATCTATGAAACATTACATGCTCACGATATGATGGATTTATATTTTGCAAAAATTGATTATCATGTCGCAAAAGAATCAACAGAAAACAGAATTCACCAAGCAAAAGCTGAGGTGGAAAAAATTGCTTCACAAGTTGAAAGTACTCAAAATGAGAAAAAGAAGACAAACTTATTGAATCAAAGAGAAAGCTTGTTGAAAAATATTGGGAAATATGAGCAAGAAATGATTGAGTTAGAGGCGCTGTGTAAAGAATATCCAAATGGAAAAGTTTTAAGTGGAGCATTTGTCGCAACGTATAAAGAAACGGCATATTATTTATACGGAGCGAATATTACAGATGATGCAGGCTTAAATGCAAATAAAGCTTTACAAACATGGATTATGCAACAATTGTATGATGAAAAAGGCATTCGTCATTATGATATGTTTGGAGTTTCAAGTAATGCAGAAGATCATACAGGTATTACTAAGTTTAAACAATCTTTTGATCCAATTCTAGTGGAGTATATTGGAGAATTTGATTTACCGATTAATCATTTCTGGTTTACAATGTTTCAAGATGTTGCACCAAAAGTGATGGAATGGAAAAGAAAATTATTAATGCGCCGTTCGTAAATGGTGTATCGCCCCAAATGTTAGCATGAAGGCTGCTTTTGGGGTCTTTTTATGTTCGTTTTTTAGATATCTTTTTAAGATTTTTAAGAGTTATGGTACAATTATAAGACGAGTTTAATGAGAGGTGGTAGATAAATGAAACAAAATCTAACGTTGAAAAAAATGTTATTTATTTCGTTATTAACAGCTCAAGGAATTATTTTGAGTTTACTAGAACAAGCGATTCCTTTTCCTTTTGCATTTGCTCCGGGAGCTAAATTAGGAGTTGCCAATATTATTACGGTCATCGGTTTATATACCTTGTCGCTCCAAGAAGTTGTATTAGTAGTTTTATTAAGAACGTTGTTGACTGCTTTGTTAGGTGGAACTTTTTCTACTTTATTATACAGTAGTGCAGGAGCGGCATTTAGTTTATTAGGAATGTTGCTTGTTAAACAATTAGGACCGAAACGTGTGAGTTTAATTGGCGTGAGTGCTACTGGAGGAATCTTACATAATTTTGGGCAATTAGTCATTGCGAGTTTTATTGCTAAATCTTGGACAGTACTGTTATATTTACCTGCAATGTCGATTGTAGGGATTTTTGCGGGTATTGCGATTGGGATTGCTGCCAATTATGCTTTAAATCATGTCAAAATATTAAAAGCATATCGTGAAAAACAAGAAATGTAAATTTATGAAAACTTTCAAGAAAAGAAATTGATTAGACAAAACGTTGATTTTATACTATAATGCTTAAGTGAAAAAATTACAAAACGAGAGGGGATTTCTAATGACGAAAACAAATATTGTTGTTATCGGTGCAGGATTTGCAGGAGTAGCAGCAACGAAGAAATTATCACGTCATTTCAGAAAAGATAAAGATGTTACAATTACATTAATTGATAAACATCCATATTTAACATACATGACGGAGTTACATGAAGTAGCTGGAGGTCGTGTAGAGCCTGAAGCAATCCAATATGATTTACAAAAACTATTTGCACGTTCAAAAAATGTTCAATTAGTAACGGACAAAGTAGTAAGCTTAGATAAAACTAAAAAAGTTGTAACAACAACTTATAAATCTTTCCAATATGATTATTTAGTAATCGGTATGGGTGGAGAAGCAAATGACTTTGGTGTACAAGGTGTGAAAGAACACGGATTTACATTATGGTCAATGGAAGATGCGATTAAAATGCGCGAACACATTATTCACTGTGTAGAACGTGCAGCTAAAGAGCATGTAACTCCAAAACGCCGTGCTTTATTAACATTTACAGTATGTGGTGCTGGATTTACTGGGGTAGAATTAGTCGGTGAAATCATGGACTGGATTCCAGTATTAGCAAAACAATATAACTTAGATGAAAGTGAATTCTCGTTATATATTGTTGAAGCAGTTCCAACGATTTTAAATATGTTAGATGAAAAAGATGCTGCTAAAGCTGAGAAATTCATGACTAGCCGTGGCATTAAAGTGATTAAAGGAAACGGAATTGAAGAAGTAAAAGAAAACAGCATTCGTTTAGTAGACGGTACTGTCATTCCAACTTACTCATTATTCTGGACAGCTGGTGTTAAAGCGAATACTGAATCTGAAGTATTTGGATTCAAATCTGCTCGTGCAGGTCGTTTAGTCGTAAATGAATTTATGCAAGTAGATGGAGAAGAAAACATTTATGCAATCGGGGACTTAGCTTATTATGAAGAACCTGATAAAGAAAATCGTCCAACTCCACAAATTGTTCAAGCAGCTGAACAAACTGGACATACAGCAGCGAAAAATATTATTGCAGATGTAGAAAATGATGCAAAAGTTGCTTATAAAGGAAAATATGATGGATTCATGGTTTCAATTGGATCTCATTATGGTGTAGCTTTCTTAATGGGCAAATATCACTTAAGTGGTTTCTTTGCAATGTTGATGAAACATTTAGTAAATATCAAATACTTCTTAGAAATCTTCTCATTATATTATGCGATTCAATATGTATTCCACGAATTCTTCCATATTAAAGATCGTCGTAATATCTTCCGTGGACATTTGTCTCGTTACGGAAATGTTCTTTGGGCACTACCATTACGTTTATTCTATGGTGGAATGTGGACAATCGAAGGATTGAAAAAAATTTTTGGTCTTTGGGGTGCACATAGCTGGATTGATGGAACGCACTTAGCATTCCCATTCCCTTGGTTAGTTGAACCAACTAGTGCAGCAAGCGGTGCAGCTGAAACAGTTGCAGCTGCAAGTGGAGCAGCTACTCAAACAGTAGCAGAAGTAGCAACTTCATTTGGATTTAACTATTCATATGGGGAACAACCAATGATGGTATTAGATAAAATGCCAGACTGGTTTGCTTCAATTATGCAAATTATGATTCCAAACGTTGAAGTAGCTCATGTAATGCAAACAATTATGTCATTTGTAGAATTAGCGATTGGTTTAGCAATTATGGCTGGATTCTTAACATGGATTGTTAATGCAGTAACAGTTGGATTAGTAACAACATTTGTATTGTCAGGTATGTTCTACTGGGTAAATATGTGGTTTATCCCAGCAGCCATTGCTTTAATGAACGGTTCAGGACGTGCATTTGGTTTAGATTACTACTTCATTCCATGGTTCCAAAAAACTGCTGGTAAATGGTGGTATGGAACTTCGAAACATATTTATGGTTTCGGTGCAGATAAACAAGAACGTTAAATGAGATAAAAGTCGGCTTCGCCGGCTTTTTGTCTATAGTGATTGGAGAAAAAATTATGGAAATGATTCATTCAATGTGGAATGAATACCCGTTTTTAAAACAAGAATTATCAGCCATTCGTCAGTTAATGTTAGACAGTGTTGAAATGGAAGATGAAGACATTCACCAAGCGATTGTGGCGATGTTACAGCAAGGTGGAAAAATGATTCGTCCTGCTTATCTGACATTATTTGCTAACTGGAGTAAAAATGGGAACTGGCAACAAGTAAGAGCCGTTGCAGCTGCTTTAGAATTACTACATGTAGCAACATTGCTCCATGATGATGTTATTGATGAAGCAGATATGAGAAGAGGTCGAGATACACTAAATGCTCGTTATGGAAATCGTGTAGCGATTTATGCTGGAGATTTTGTTTTAACGAGTTGCTATCAACTTCTTTCAACGCATTTATCTGATTTAGAAGGAATTACACTTCCAACTAATGGAATGGCAAGAGTTGTAGAAGGCGAATTAGCACAAATGAGAAATCGTTATCGCTATGATTTAGGGCTTCAAGAATATTTGAAACGAATCGAAGGGAAAACAGCTCAATTATTCATGGTTAGCTGTTATATGGGCGCAACATTAGGACAAATGGATGATGCGCTTAGAGCAAAGAAAATTGGTCAGCAAATTGGTATGGCGTTTCAAATTTTAGATGATATTTTAGATTATCAAGTAACTCCTCAAGAATTTGGAAAACCTGTTTTAGAAGATGTTGCGCAAGGAATTTATACAGCGCCATTAATTTATGCACTAGAAAAAGAGCCTCAAAAAATAATTCCATTACTAGAGAAAAAACAAGAGATTTCTGAACAAGAGAGATTGTTATTAAGAAAATTAGTGCATGATTCTGGTGGGTTGCAAAAAGCACAACAATTAGCAATGCGATATACGAAACAAGCTTTGTCTCAAATTGAACGTTTGCCTGAAAGTGATATGAAGGCAACGTTAACGCAATTAACACAACAATTATTAGAACGTACGATGTGATTATATGATGGACTTCAAAGGATATATTCTTTGAAGTTTTTTTAGAAATAAATTCTCTGAAGGGAAGAGAGTGTTCATCATTCTTGGAAATTCTCTTTTGAGAAGTCTCGTTTTGAGTTGAAAAGGTTGTTGATATTATACTATGATGAAGCGTACATTGCTTTGAGTTTGCAAAGAAAAAGGAACATGGTATAATAATACCTAAAGAATTTACAAAAATTCTAAAATAAAGAGAAAAGGATGAATAAAATGACATTCAAAAAATCATTAGCAACAGCAGCTGTTTTATTATCATCAGTAGTTGTTTTAACTGCATGTGGTGGAGGTTCAAAATCTACTACTTCATCAACTTCTTCTGAAAAAACTACTCAAGCAGCACAAACTACTCAAGCGGCAAAATCTACTGCTTCAGGAGAATTAAAAGACGGTACTTACAAATTAGTATCAGAAGCTGATAAACGTGGTTGGCATGTTGAATTTACAATCGTAGTAGAAGGTGGAAAAATCACTTCTTCAGATTATGATAACTTAAACAAAGATGGTAAACGTAAATCAGAAGATGAAGCTTATGAAAAACAAATGAAAGATAAAGTTAAAGTTGGACCTGCTGAATACTTCAAAGCATACAATATTGGATTAGTTGAAAAACAAAAACCTTCAGATGTTGAAGTAGTAGCTGGTGCTACAAATGCACACACTTCATTTGTAGAATATGCAAATAAATTAATTGAAGCAGCTCAAAAAGGCGACACTAAAGAAATTAAAGTGGCTGCACCTCAAGGCTAATTTAAATTTGACGATGAACCGGGCTTAGGCTCGGTTTTTTCTTTTGAAATAGGAGTTTAGCTTGAGTTATTGTGAAAAATTTAGTAGACTATTTGAATGGAATTTATACATTAAGGAGAGGTATATGAAAATCAATAAATGGTTGTTAGTGACAACTCTTGCCTTAAGTTCAATTGGATTAGTGAGTTGCCAACAAAAGAAAGTTCAAGAAGCAGAAGTTGTTTCCTCAGCTTCCGTAAAAACACCTAGAGAAATTATTAAGTCTCCCGTTAAGAAGACAGATTTCTTATTAGGTACTGCAGTAGCATTATCTGTGTATCATCCAAATACTGAAGAATTATTAGCGCGTGCTTTTGCAATGGTGAAAGATTTGGAAGCTAGAATTACTGTTAATGCTAGTGGATCTGAAGTCGATGCGATTAATGAAGCAGCAGGAGATCATGCAGTTGCTGTCAGCGATGAAGTATATGATGTCATTAAACAAGGTCTAACTTATAGCGAAGAATTTGATGGTAGTTTTGATATTACGGTCGGACCTTTAACAAGTTTATGGAGAATCGGGTTTCCAGATGCTAGAAAACCATCCCAAAAAGAAATTGATGATGCACTACCTTTAGTAAATTATAAAAATGTCGTTTTAAATGATGAAGAAAAAAGTGTTTATCTAACTCAAAAAGGCATGTTATTAGATTTAGGTGGAATTGCGAAAGGGTTTATTGCAGACCAATTATGGAATTTCTTTAAAAAAGAAGGAGTGACAACAGCGGTTCTTGATTTAGGGGGGAATATTGTCGTAATGGGTGGTTCTCCAGCACGAGATGGGGTAGCTTGGAATGTTGGATTGCAAGATCCTTTAGAAAGTCGTGGTACAACTTTAGGAACGATTTTAGAAAAAGAAAAGACAATCGTTACTTCTGGAATTTATGAACGATATTTAGAAGTAGATGGTAAAACCTATCATCATATTTTAAATCCAAAAACAGGATATCCATATGAAAATGATATTGCAGGAGTTTCAATTATTGTCTCAAGTTCTACAAGAGGAGATGCGTTGTCGACGTCTATGTTCTCGATTGGTGTAGAAGAAGGGTTGAAATATGTGAATCAAAAAGATGATGTAGATGCAGTTTTCATGACAAGAGATAAGAAAGTCTATGTTTCAAATTCGATTAAAAATGCGTTTAAACTAACGAATGATCAATATACATGGGAAGGGACGCATTAATATGAAAGATATGATTGAATTAGTGGAGTTGAGAACGAAAATTGCGAGTGTCATTCCTTTTGTAGTTGGATTACTCTATTCAATTTGGACATTTGGGAATTTCAATGCAGTGAATATGATATTGTTCTTTATTGGAATGGTGTGCTTTGATATGGCAACGACTGTTATGAATAATTTAATGGATTATGTCAAAGCAAAAAATGAAACATATCGCCAAGAAGAAAATATTATTGGAACTTCGTCTTTAACGGTAAAACAAGCTGCGATGATTTTCGGAAGTTTAGTCGGTGTTGCAACAATTATTGGAATCATTTTAGTGATGAGAACAAATCTTATTTTATTATTTGTTGGAATGCTTTGTTTTGTTATTGGAATTTTTTATACTTTTGGTCCAATTCCAATTTCAAGAATGCCATTAGGGGAAGTATTGTCTGGAGTGACAATGGGATTTGGAATTTTTTGGATTGTGATTTTCTTAAATTCTCCAGAAGCCAGTTTTGCATGGATGGGATTAGACGAAGGAATGTTGGTTGTCCGATTAGCGTTGTTAGATCACTTCAAAGTAGTCCTGCTCTCGTTACCGTTAGTATGTACGATTGCGAATATTATGTTAAGTAATAATTTATGTGATTTAGAAACAGATATTACGAACCACCGCTATACATTGGTGTATTATATTGGAAAATCAAAAGCATTAAAATTATATCAAGGGCTTTATCTGATTAGTTTTATAGCTATGGTGTTAGCAGTTGTATTTAAAATTGCACCAATTTTAATGATAGGAACTCTAGTAGTGGGAATTCCAGTGTATAAAAATATTCAAGTCTTCATTCAGAAACAAGAGAAACGATCAACTTTTGCATTAGCCATTAAAAATATGTTAATGATTCATGTCATGCAAATGTTATTATTAGTCATTAGTGTGATATTTTTTCGCTAATGCTTGACAATTGGCACTGAGAATTTTATGATTGAATAGATATGATATAGTAGAAGAAAGAGAGTAGTGAAAATATGGCACAAAAGAAAGCAGCGTTGGCATGCAGTGTATGTGGTTCAAGAAACTACACACTTACTTTAGGGCAAAATAAACGTGTCGAACGTTTAGAGTTAAAAAAATTCTGTAAGTTTTGCAATAAACAAACACTACATCGAGAAACTAAATAATCGAGAGGAGCGGTTTCGAATGCGTTTTTTAGTAAATGTTGTTAAAGAAATGAAGAGAGTAACATGGCCAACTGGTAAAGAAGTTAATAAATATACATTAACAGTTGTAATGGCAGTATTAATTGCGTTAGGATTTTTCACAGTAGTGGATTTTGCCATTGCAAGTGCATTTAAATTAATTATTAAATAATTCGCAAGAGTTATAAAATAGTGGTATAATGAAAACAAGCAAAAACCTTCAAGTAAGAAGGTTTTTTTGTATGAACAAATAATAGGAGGAATTACGATGAGTAATGCAGCAAAAGAATGGTATGTATTACATACTTATTCAGGATATGAAAACAAAGTAAAATCAAATATTGAATTACGTATTAGTTCAATGGGTATGGAAGAAAATATTTTTAGAGTAATTGTTCCAGAGGAAGAAGAAGTAGAAGTAAAAGATGGAAAAGAGAAAGTTACGATTAACAAAACTTTCCCAGGTTATGTATTAGTTGAAATGATTATGTCTGACCAAGCATGGTATGTTGTACGTAACACTCCAGGTGTAACAGGGTTTGTGGGTTCTCACGGAGCAGGTTCTAAACCATCTCCATTATTACCGGAAGAAGTGGATACATTATTAGGTCGCTTAGGAGTGCCAACTCATGCACCAGTAGATTTACACGCTAAAGTAGGAGATTATGTCATTATTACTGAAGGTGCTTTTGATGGTATGAGTGGTAAAGTGACAGAAATTGATGTTGAAAAACAAAAAGTTAAAGTAACGATTGAAATGTTTGGTCGTGAAACGATTGCAGAATTAGAATTCTATCAAGTGAAAGAAGATGACTCTTACTAATGCGAGAAAGCATGTTAGATCGTTTTGTACGATATGCAAAGATTAATACAAGAAGTGATTTAAACTCATCTGCCGTTCCAACAACAAAGAGTCAGTTAGATTTTTTACAAATGTTGGAACAGGAATTGAAGGGGTTAGGCTTTTCAAATATTTCTTTAGATTTAGAAGATGCTTATTTAGTAGCTTGCATTCCGAGTAATTTGCCAGAAGGTAAAACAGCACCATCCATTGGATTTGTAGCACATGTCGACACTGCAGATTTTAATGCTGAAAATATTCAGCCTCAAGTACATTTGAATTATGATGGTGAAGATGTATTGTTGAATTCTAAATTAGGATTGATGATGCGAGTAGAAGAGTTTCCTAATTTGAAAAATTATATCGGCCAAACTCTTATTACAACAGATGGTACCACATTGTTAGGTGCAGATGATAAAGCAGGATTAGTTTCAATATTAGAAGCAGCCATCGATTTATTAGTTAACCCAGAAATTCCACATGGAGATATTTGGGTAGCTTTTGGACCAGATGAGGAAATTGGAAAAGGTGCACATCGCTTTAAAGCAGAAAGAATGCCAGCTCAATTTGCTTATACATTAGATAGTGGAGTGGTTGGGAAATTAGAGTACGAGACTTTTAATGCCGCAAGAGCTGTTGTAAAAATTAATGGAACAAGTGTACACCCGGGTCAAGCAAAAGATGTCATGGTAAATGCACTTGCAGAAGCTGCAAAACTTTTTTCAAAATTACCAGAACAGGAAGTTCCAGAAAAGACAAGTGGCTATGAAGGTTTCTATATGCTTGCAAAACAATCAGGAAATATTGGAATGGTAGAAGCGGAATATATTATTCGAGATCATTCAATGGAGAAATTCCAAGAGCGAAAGAAAAAATTCGCAAAAATTGTAGAAGAACAAAATGCAACTTATGATGTTCCAAGAATTGAATGTCACATTTATGATGAGTACTTTAATATGTATGAAGTGTTAAAAGAAGATATGACTTCAGTTGAAGTAGCAATAGAAGCATACCGACAATGTGGAATTGAACCAGATATCCAACCTTTTAGAGGGGGAACAGATGGTTGTATTATTACATTTAAAGGTATTCCAACACCAAACCTATTTACAGGAGCGGAGAATTTACATGGACAGTATGAATTTGTTACATTAGAAAGCATGGAAAAAGCAAAAGAAGTAGTACTAACCATTATTCAAAACGTAGTAAAATAAAAATAGCCCTCAGATGAAAATCTGGGGGCTTTAAATATGAAATAGATATAGTTTGAAAAATAATGAAAGTCAAACAACTCTACCTAGTGCCGAAAGCAAGGCTCGAACTTGCGACCTACGCGTTACGAGTGCGTTGCTCTACCAACTGAGCTATTTCGGCTTCACAAATCTAGTATACTCCTCCTAAAAACAGAAGTAAACAAGAGAAAAGCTTTAAAATCAACATTTTAAATAGAGAAGAAAATAACAAGAGAAAATATTTCTAAAAATATAAAAAAAGTTACAAAAAAGACTTGAAAAGTAAATCCAGCTATGGTAAATTATAAACACTGTTAACGAACGTTCGCATTTGAAGCGATTACG
>ERZ772942.419-NODE-419-length-17896-cov-2.704669_pt1 | contig 17896 bp, 17 predicted proteins | sample MGYA00511135_ERZ772942 | MGnify/ENA primary metagenome ERZ772942 (study PRJEB29015, sample SAMEA2738099) | human oral metagenome | biome: human oral; feature: human-associated habitat; material: saliva | place: China | collected 2265 ... | reverse complement strand
CGGTTGATGGCCAGTGCCGCCAGACGCTGCGCCAGTTCGGCCTGCAGCGCCCCGGGCAGCCGCCAGGGGTTCTCCATCGCATCCAGCTTGATGGCGTCGGTGGCATCAGCCACGTGGTAGGCAGCCATGCGCTGCACGTCCGGACGCACATGGCGTTCGACCCGGGCCGCGATCTGGGCAGGTGAGGCCGTACCAGCCGCTGCCGGGCCCACATCTCCGCCCGAAGCCACCTGCGCGGCCGTTGAGGCCCCGCCCTCGGCACCAGCGGCGCCCCGCGCCGGCTGCGTCCTAGGCACCTTCCCACCCGGCGTGGCCAAGCGATACTCGGCACTCTGCGCGTGGGCCTCCAGCCCTTCGGCGCGTGCCAGCGTGGCTGCCACCTTCGCCAGATGATCGGCACCCATGGCCGACGGCTCGATCAAACTGCTGCGCTTCTGGAAGTCGTAGACCCCCAGCGGCGACGAGAAGCGCGGCGTGCGCATGGTGGGCAGCACGTGGCTGGGACCGGCGCAATAATCGCCCAGCGCCTCGCAGCCCCAGCGGCCCATGAAGATCGCCCCCGCATGGCGGATGTCGGCCAGCAGCCCATCCACATCGCGCACCGCCAGCTCCAGGTGCTCGGGTGCCACGCGGTTCACCAGCTCGGCCGCCTCCTGCATCGAACGCACCTGGATGAGCGCGCCCCGGTCCGCCAGCGACTTGCCGATGACCGCACGACGAGGCTGGCCGGGCAGCAGGCGGGCAATGGCCTCGGCCACCGCATCCAGGAAGGCAGCGTCCGGAGAAATGAGGATGGCCTGTGCCATCTCGTCGTGCTCGGCCTGCGAGAACAGATCCACCGCCACCCAGTCGGCCGGTACCGAACCATCCGACACCACCAGGATCTCGGACGGGCCGGCAATCATGTCGATGCCCACGGTCCCGAACACCCGGCGCTTGGCCTCGGCCACATAGGCATTGCCGGGGCCGACGATCTTGTCCACCGGACGGATGGAGCGGGTGCCATGGGCCAGCGCCGCCACCGCCTGCGCACCGCCAATGGTGTAGACCTCCTGGATGCCGGCCAGACAGGCCGCGGCCAGCACGGCCGGGTTGCGCACGCCGTCGGGCGTGGGCACCACCATCACCAGTTCCTTCACGCCCGCCACCTGGGCGGGAATGGCATTCATCAGCACCGACGACGGATAGGCCGCCTTGCCACCGGGCACGTAGAGCCCCACCCGATCCAGCGGCAGCACGCGCTGCCCCAGCCGGGTGCCATCAGCCTCCGTGTACATCCAGGACGACGTCCGCTGATGCTCGTGATAACGGCGGATGCGCTCGGCCGCCCGCTCCAGCGCCTGGCGCTCGGCAGCCGGCAGCCCGTCAAGCGCCGCCTGCAGCTCGGCCTGCGACAGCCGCAGCCCCGCCACCTCATGGACATCCAGCCGGTCAAAGCGCCGGGTATAGTCCATCAGCGCCTCGTCGCCGCGCGCCTGCACGTCCGCCAGAATGGCCGAGACCGCCTGCTCGATGCCCTGATCCTGTTCCGGGCTCCAGTGCAGCAGCCGCGTGAAACGCGCCTCGAAATCCGCTTCGGCCGTATCCAGCCGGTTGATCAGGTTCTGTGGGCTCATGCCTGTCCTCCCGATGTCGCCCGTGCCGCGCGCTCCAGCGCCGCCACCAGTGGGGCCAGCGTCCGCTGCTGTGTCTTCAGCGCCGCCTGGTTGACGATCAGCCGCGCCGAGATGGGCATGATGCTCTCGACCTCCACGAGGCCATTGGCGCGCAGCGTGTTGCCGGTGGACACCACGTCCACGATGGCATCGGCCAGCCCCACCAGCGGGGCCAGCTCCATCGAGCCGTAGAGCTTGATGATGTCGACGTGCACGCCCTTGCGAGCAAAGTGGCGGCGGGTGGTGTTGACGTACTTGGTGGCTACCCGCAGGCGCTTGCCGGGCACGGCCGCCCGGGGGTAGTCGAAGCCCTGGCGCGTGGCCACGGCCAGCCGGCAGCAGGCAATGCCCAGGTCCACCGGCTGGAAGACGCCCTCGCCGCCATGCTCCAGCATCACGTCACGCCCGGCAATGCCCAGGTCGGCCGCGCCATGCTGCACGTAGGTGGGCACGTCGCTGGCCCGCACGATCAGCAGGCGCAGGCCCGGATCGTCGGTGGGCAGGATGAGCTGGCGGCTGTCCACCGCCGAAGAATCCAAGCGAATGCCGCACTGCGCCAGCAGTCCGGCCGTGTCTTCCAGGATCCGTCCCTTGGACAGGGCCAGCGTCAACATCTTCTTCCTTCCTGTTTGATCAACGTCGTAGTGTGGCAAGCCGCCCGCCCCCTGGCCATCGGGACATACCCGGGAAGGAGCAGGCAGAAGGCACGAAGCTTGCGGGACGGCCAACGGCAGCGACAGGACCACAGGATCGCCATGCCGCCCACGCCCTGTGCCCGTCCTACTGGCCTGCCGGCCGCGAACTCACACGCTCGATCTGCGCCCCCAGGGCCTGCAGCCGCGCTTCCATCCGCGCATAGCCCCGGTCCAGGTGGTAGATGCGTTCGACCGTGGTTTCACCCCGTGCAGCCAGACCGGCGATCACCAGACTGGCCGAGGCCCGCAGGTCGGTTGCCATGACCGTGGCCCCCGACAGTGCCGGTACGCCCTGCACGATGGCGGTGTTGCCCTCGATGCGGATGTTGGCCCCCAGCCGGCGCAGCTCCTGCACGTGCATGAAGCGGTTCTCGAAGATGGTTTCCACCACCGTGGCCGTGCCGTCGGCCACCGCATCCATGGCCATGAACTGCGCCTGCATGTCGGTGGCAAAGCCCGGATACGGGGCCGTGCGCACGCTGACCGCACGCGGCCGGCCGTTTGCCTGCAGCCGCACCCAGTCCGGTCCGGACGTCAGCGTGGCGCCCGTCTCGCGCAGCCGGTCGATGGTCACGTCCATCGACCAGGGGTCGGTAGCACGCACCGTCACGTCGCCGCCGCAGGCGGCTGCCGCGCATAGGAACGTGCCGGTCTCGATGCGGTCGGCCATGATGCGGTGGCTGGCGCCGTGCAGGCGCTCCACACCCCGGATCACCAGGCGGTCGGTACCCGCCCCCTCGATCTGCGCCCCCATGGCCACCAGCACCTTGGCCAGGTCCACCACCTCGGGCTCGCGCGCGGCGTTCTCCAGAATGGTCTCGCCCTCGGCCAGGCAGGCCGCCATCATCAGGTTCTCGGTGCCCGTCACCGTCACCATGTCGGTCACGATGCGTGCGCCCTTCAGCCGCGTGGCGCGCGCCACCACGAAGCCCTGCTCGATCTCGATCTGCGCCCCCATCGCCTGCAGGCCCTTGATGTGCTGATCGACCGGCCGCTGGCCAATGGCACAGCCGCCGGGCAGCGACACGCGTGCCTCGCCGAAACGCGCCAGCAGCGGCCCCAGCACCAGGATGGACGCGCGCATCGTCTTGACCAGCTCGTAGGGTGCCTCGGTGCTGACCAGGCTGTCGGCCTGCAGCGTCAGACGCTCCTCGTCGCGCTCGGTCTTCACCCCCAGCAGCTTCAGCAGCCGGATGGTGGTAGCGATGTCCTGCAGCTGCGGCACGTTGGACAGCTCCAGCGGATCCGCCGTCAGCAGGCTGGCGCACAGGATGGGCAGCGCCGCATTCTTGGCGCCGGCGGCCTGAACCTCGCCCACCAGGGGCAGACCACCCAGGATTTTCAGCTTGTCCATGACGACAGGCCGCTCACAGTTCCTGCAGGGCCTGCCATTCGGCCGGCGTCAGCGCCTTGATGGACAGCGCGTGGATCTCTTCCTTCATGCGGTCGCCCAGCACGCCATACACCAGCTGGTGACGCTGCACCGGGCGCTTGCCCTCGAAGGCGTCCGAAACGATGATGGCGTCGAAATGGCGGCCATCGCCCTCCACCTGCAGGAAGCTGCACGCAATGCCTGCGGCAATGTAGGACTGAACGACTTCGGGTGATTGCACGGATGGTTCTCCAGAGGGGATGGGGGATGGGGGACAGGCTGGGCGTCCATCGGGCAGGTCCCCCGTCAGGGGCCTGCACACATCAGGAAAGCGATGTTGACGACACGCCGGACGGCCCGGACAGAAACGCGGCTGCTCACGAAGGCGGCCCGTCTGCGCGGATCACAGGCCGGACGCCTGCAGGACATCGTATTGTACCGGGGCAACGAAAACCCCTGCCCCGTTCACCGAGTGTTCAGTAACGCAGGTGATACCCGCGATGCAGCAGCCGCATGGCCAGCAGCGCCAGCAACAGCCATGCCGTCGCCACGATGCCCAGCGACAGCCACGGATCGATGTCGGCCTGCCCGAAGAAGGCATAGCGGAAGCCGTCCACCATGTAGAAGAACGGATTGGCGTGCGAGGCCGCCTGCCAGAACGGCGGCAGCGAATGCACCGAATAGAACACGCCCGACAGGAAGGTGAGCGGCACCACCAGGAAGTTCTGGAACGACGCGATCTGGTCGAACTTCTCGGCCCAGATGGCCGCCACCAGCCCCAGCGTGCCCAGAATGCCGCTGGCCCCCAGTGCAAAGAGCAGCATCCACAGCGGATGCCGCATCGGCACATCCACGAAGCAGCACGCCACCAGCAGCACGCCGGCGCCCACCACGAGGCCGCGCACCATGGCCGACAGCACGTAGCCGCCATACATCGCCAGCGGCGTGAGCGGTGCCAGCAGCACGAACACCAGATTGCCGCTCACCTTGCTCTGGATGAGCGAGGACGAGGAATTGCCGAAGGCGTTCTGCATCAGCGCCATCATCACCAGCCCCGGCACCAGAAAACTGGTGTAGGCCACGCCCGGATAGATGGCCACATGGCCGCTGAGTGCATGCGAGAAGATCAGCAGATACAGCAGCGCCGAGAGCATCGGCGCCGCAATGGTCTGCAGACCCACCTTGCAGAAGCGCATCAGCTCCTTGCGAAAAAGCGTCAGGAAGCCTTGCATCAGTTCTCCTGCATCAGCCGCAGGAACACGTCTTCCAGGTCGGGCTGGGTGACTTCCATGTCCTGGATGGTGCCCCCTTCGGCCTGGATGGCCGCCATGATCGGCCCGATCTCGGCGTAATCGTCCAGCGACAGCCGGTAGCGATCATCCTCCGGCAGCGGCGGCAGCCGACGTGCCTGCAGGGATGCCGGCAGCGTTCCACCCGCGATCCGCAGCAGCAGCGCCCCGGCTGAGAAGCGCTTGAGCAGCGCGTCCGTTTCATCCAGCGCCACGATGCGCCCGGCCTTCATCACCGCCACCCGGTTGCACAGCGCCTGCGCCTCTTCCAGATAGTGCGTGGTCAGCACGATGGTGTGGCCATCGTGGTTGAGCTTGCGCACGAAGCGCCACAGCGACTGGCGCAGCTCAATGTCCACCCCGGCCGTGGGCTCGTCCAGCACGATCACCGACGGACGGTGGATCAGCGCCTGCGCCACCATCACCCGCCGCTTCATGCCGCCTGACAGTGCCCGCATGTTGGACTCTGCCTTGTCGGTCAGCCCCAGCCCTTCCAGCACCTCATCAATCCAGGCATCGGCCCCGCGCACGCCGTAGTAGCCCGCCGTGATTCTCAGCGTCTCGCGCACGGTGAAGAACGGATCGAACACCAGCTCCTGCGGCACCACGCCCAGCGAGGTGCGCGCCCGCAGATAATCGGTCACCACGTCGTACCCCATCACCGACACCCGGCCGCTGTCGGCATGCGCCAGCCCGGCGATGATCGAGATGAGCGTGGTCTTGCCGGCCCCGTTGGGGCCCAGCAGGGCGAAGAAATCGCCCTGTCGGATGCGCAGGTCGATGCCGTCCAGTGCCCGGAAGTCACCGAAACGCTTGGTCACGCCCTCGACGACGATGGGATCCACACCGGACGGGGTGGATACGCCGGGCCGGGCGGCCGCGGCTGCTGCGCCCTCCGCCCCGGAGGCCGCCCTGCTGCCTGCGTCGGTCACTGCCCCTTCTCTTCCCTTTCCTGACGCATGCGGCGCAGCTCAGGATGGTCGTCCAGCAGGAAATCCGCCACGCCATACAGCTCGGCCAGCGACACCAGCTTCCTGGGCGGGTTGTGCACCGCCAGCGGCTTGCCGGCGTAGCGCCCCATTTCCAGCAGCGCCGACAGCACGGTGGAATCGAATTCCTTCAGCCGAACCAGATCGACCAGCACGCGGCTTTCCTTGGTCAGCCGGCGTGCCTTGCATTCGGCTTCCAGCGACTGCAACACGGCCTGCACGTTGCTGTTGTCCACCCGCTCAGGCAGCGTGATGGCGGTGGTGCCGTCACCGACATCCGCCATCATCGGCCCATCGGGCACCTTGCCTTTGCCGGCTTCGATGCTTGCTTCAGCCATGGCCCGCTCAGCTCTTGGCGCCCTTGGCCACCTGGGCGTTCTTGGCCGCCAGGTTCTTGATCAGCCCGTCCAGACCGCCGGCCGAGATTTCCTGACCGAACTGGTTGCGGTAGGTCTGCACCAGCCACACGCCCAGCACGTTCACGTCATAGATGCGCCAGTCGTCGCCGTGCTTCTCCAGACGGTAATCCAGCTGGATGGGATCGCCACCGGGCTGCACCACCTGGCTGCGCACCACCACGTCCTTCTGGTCAGCCTCGCCGCGGAAGGGGCGCATCTGGATCTTCTGATCCTTCACGGTGGCAAAGGCGTTCGCATACGTGCGGATCAGCAGCGTGCGGAACTCCTTCATGATGGCTTCCTTCTGGGCCGGTGTGGCCTGACGCCACGGACGCCCCACGGTCAGCGCCGTCATGCGCTCGAAGTTGACGTGCGGCATCAGCTTCTGGTCCACCAGCTGCGAAATGCGGCCGATGTCGCCCTGCTTCATCTGCTTGTCGTTGCGCACCTCGGTCAGCACCTCGTTGGAGAGCTTCTCCACGAAGTCGTTCGGCACCGTCTGCGCCCAGACCGCACCAGCCAGGAACAGGCCCGAGACCAGCGAAATCAGTTTCAGTTTCATGAGAAATCCTTTCTTGGAAAGATCGGGGGCACCTGCATGGCCCCGCCAATCAATGTTCATCGAAACCCCGTCCCCGACGGCCTGCCCGCCTCACGGGCAAGGAGCCGCCCGGTCGGAGCGGAACCAGTGTCCATCAACGGTCACCGGCCTTGCCGGGTGTACTCAGGAGCCGCTGCCGGCTGCCTTGCCAGCCTTCTTCTTCGTGACTTCCTTCACCTTGTCGACCACATCAGACGCCTTGTCCGAAACATCGGAAGCCGCATCAGACGCCTTGTCGGCCGCACTCTGGGCGGATGCGTCATCGGCGGCGCCGCTGTCCGATTCGTCCTGCGTCGGATCGTCGGCATAGGGGTCGTCCGTATACGGGTCATCACCGTAGGGATCGGCCGCATCGTCCTCATCCGGCGGATCGCCGTCATACACCTGGTTGCGACGGCGGGCCAGCCAGCCATCACGCATCAGCGTGTACTTGTCCAGCGCCGCATCGTTGAGCGCCCCCTCGGCATCCAGCAGGCTGGCGCGGGTGTGGACCTTGTCCACCGTCCACAGCGACCACTTCAATGCCTCGTGACCATCCTGCCACATGTAGGGCTGCCCGTAGACATCCACCAGGCGGCTGGTGGCGTCACGAATGGTGGACGGCCCCAGCAGCGGGATCACGAAATACGGTCCCGAGGGCACACCCCACCAGCCCAGCGTCTGGCCTAAGTCCTCGTTGTGCTTCTCCAGCCCCATCTCGGTGGCCACGTCCGCAAAGCCCAGGAAGCCCAGCGTGGAGTTGACGAAGAAGCGCGCCGTATCGGATGCCGCCGCCTTGCCCTTGCCCTGCAACAGGTTGTTGAAGCCCGTCCACAGGTCGCCCAGGTTCGAGAAGAAGTTGCCCACGACGAACTGCACCGGCTTGGGCGTGATGAAGCGGTACGCCTTGGCCACGGGCTTGAGCGCGTACTGATCGGCCCGCTCGTTGAAGGCGAACATCACCCGGTTGTAGGCCTGCAGCGGATCCTTCGGATCATAGGTGGTCAGGTGCGAGAGCTTCACACCGCCCGTCACGTTGTCCACCGACAGATCGGTCGGCACACCCGCTGCCTTCAGCGCATCACCGGCAGCGGACGTTGCCGCGTCGCTGGCAGCGGAGGTGGCAGCAGACGCCGAGGCAGCCGAAGAAGCCGCGTCCTTGCCGGCCGCAGCTCCCGTACCGGCAGCATCACCGCCGCTGGTGCCCGACACCGATGCACAGCCCGCCAGGCTCAGCGCCAGCGCCACGCCGGCCAGCCGCAGATGCACGGGTGCCGTCATGCCGTCCGGCCGCGTCTCACCCGTCATTGCGCACCCCCTTCCCCTTTCTCCTGGCCCTTGCCGGCCTGGCCATACAGAAACTGGCTGATCAGGTTCTCCAGCACGATGGCCGACTGGGTCATCTCGATCTTGCCGCCGTCCTCCAGCTCCTCGGTGTCGGCACCCGGCTCCATGCCCAGGTACTGCTCACCCAGCAGGCCGGCCGTCATGATCTTCAGCGAGGAATCCTTGGGGAAGTGATAGCGCGGGTCCATGCGCATGATCACCTTGGCCTGGTAGGTCTGCGGATCCAGCGTGATGTCGGTCACGCGCCCCACCACCACACCGGCGCTGCGCACGGCAGCGCGGGCCTTCAGGCCACCGATGTTGTCGAAGTTGGCTTCCAGCTCGTAGCCACCACGGATGTTGGTGGAGTTGGGGTCGGAAGCGCGCACGGCCAGGAAGACCAGCGCCAGGATGCCCGCCAGCACGAAGCAGCCCACCAGCGCGTCCATTGATTTGCGTTGCATTGCCATCGAAGTAACCTGTCTTGGATCACAGACCGCCGAACATCAGCGCGGTCATCAGCACGTCACTGGCCAGCACGGCCAGCGAGGAAATCACCACGGTGGTGGTGGTGGCGCGGGCCACGCCTTCCGGCGTCGCGTCGGATTCATGACCGACGACCAGCGCAATGAAACCGCAGAGCAGCGCGAACACGAAGCTCTTGATCACACCGTTCAGCACGTCCGCCCGGAAGCTGACACCACCCTGCATCTGGGACCAGAACGAGCCGGGATCAACCCCGATCATCTGCACCCCGACGACCCAGGCCCCCACGATGCCCACCGCCGAAAAGAGCAGCGCCAGAAGCGGCAGCGCGATCATCACGGCCATGCGCGGCGCCAGCACCCGTTGCATCGGGTCCACGCCCATCATCTCCATGGCGATGAGCTGCTCGCCGCTCTTCATGAGGCCGATACCCGCCGTGATGGACGTGCAGGCGCGGCCGGCAAACAGCAGCGCCGACACCACCGGTCCCAGCTCGCGCAGCAGCGACAGCGCCACCAGCAGGCCCAGCGAGGACTCGGCACCGTAGCGCTCCAGGTTGTAGTAGCCCTGCAGCCCCAGCACGAAACCCACGAACAGGCCCGAGATGAGGATGATGGACAGCGAGCGGTTGCCCACGAAGTAGACCTGCTCACTGATAAGGCGGGGCCGCTTGAGCGAGAGCAGCGACGCCCACAGCAGCTGCATGAGGAAACGCCCGGCAAAGCCCAGGTCGTTGATGACGCGGCGTGCCCAGCGCCCCAGTCGAGCCAGCATGCCGATCATAGTCCGAGCTCCTTCTCGATGGGGCCGGCCGGATAATGGAAGGCCACGGGCCCGTCCCGGCGACCATTCAGGAACTGCACCACCTGCGGATCGGTGGAAGCACGCAGCTCGTCGGGCGTGCCCTGGGCGATGATCCGGCCGCGGCTCATCACATAGGCATAGTCGACGATCTCGAAGGTTTCCTGCACGTCGTGCGTGACCAGGATGCTGGTGGCATTGAGCGCCTCGTTCAGCGTGCGGATCAGGTGCGCGATGGTGCCCAGCGAGATCGGATCAAGGCCCGCAAACGGCTCGTCATACATCAGCAGCGGGGGATCCAGCGCCACCGAGCGGGCCAGCGCCACCCGGCGCGCCATGCCGCCGGAAATCTCCGAAGGCATCAGGTGCGCGGCGCCACGCAGCCCCACCGCGTGCAGCTTCATCAGCACCAGGTCGCGGATCATCGATTCGGGCAGATCGGTCTGCTCGCGCAGCGGGAAGGCCACGTTGTCGAAGATGCTGAGATCGGTGAACAGCGCGCCGAACTGGAACAGCATGCCCATGTTGCGACGCATCCGGTAGAGCTCCCGCTTGGACAGGCTGTGGACATCCACGCCATTGAGCAGGACGCGGCCTTTCTGCGGGCGTTCCTGGGCGCCGATGAGGCGCAGCACCGTGGTCTTGCCAGACCCCGAGCCACCCATCAGGGCCACCACCGACCCGCGCTTGAACGACATCGAGATGTCGTTCAGGATCAGTCGATCGCGTGTATAGCCAAAGCTCAGCGATTCGATGGACAGAAGGGTATCTTTATCCAAATCAGTCCTGTCAGGGGAAGAGGCAGCTGGCAAGCTAACACGAAAAAACCCCGCCAACCGCAAAAACACACATTCGGGCGCCCGATTCGCCATTCATTGATGCTGAATCGCCCCTCTGTCGGGGAGCGCCCCGCGCTCATTTGCGCCGCCTGCAACAGGGCTGCCCCCTGCATCTGCGTCGCTCTTAATGAACGACGGGTCAGTATAACCCAGATGTCCCGCCCTGCGACACCCTGCCCCACCTTCCAGCACCCCGCTCCTGCCGCACGCCCCGCAAGGATGTCACGGCGGTGCGGGCGCACGGGTTGCCCCTGACAGCACATGCCCCGCACGGCATCGGCGGCCCGCCCCTGACACTGCACGTCGCCAGATGCCGCGCATGGAATCGCGCCGCCGCCGCCAGACCCCAAACGTCACCACTCGCTCTATACTGAAAGCCAACTGTCGGTAGCTCCATCACCCGTTTCATTTCCCTGTCCGCGCATGACCTCCCAGCCCCCCGCCCAGATCGACGACAACGCCCTGCTCGACCGTGCCCGCCAGGTGCTGGCCATCGAGGCCGATGCGGTGCAGCACCTGCGTGAGACACTGGACGAGAGCTTCTGCCGTGCCTGTCGCCAGGTGCTGGCCTGCCAGGGTCGCGTCATCGTCAGCGGCATGGGCAAGTCCGGGCACATCGCCCGCAAGATCGCCGCCACGCTGGCCTCCACCGGCACGCCGGCCTTCTTCGTGCACCCGGCCGAAGCCAGTCACGGCGACCTGGGCATGGTCACGGCGCAGGACGTGTTCATCGCGCTGTCCAACTCCGGCCGCACCGACGAGCTGATGACCATCGTGCCGCAGGTCAAGCGCGTGGGCGCCGCCCTCATCGCCCTGACGGGGGATGCCGAATCGCCGCTGGCCCAGTACGCCGACATCCATCTGTATGCCGGCGCACAGAAGGAAGCCTGCCCGCTGAACCTGGCACCCACGGCCAGCACCACCGCCGCGCTGGCCCTGGGCGACGCACTGGCCGTGGCGCTGCTGGAGGCACGCGGCTTCGGCAGCGAGGACTTTGCCCGCTCGCACCCCGGTGGCGCACTGGGCCGCCGGCTGCTCACCCACGTCTCGGACATCATGCGCCAGGGCGATGAGCTTCCCACCTGCCGGCCGCAGACACTCTTCACCGACGCGCTGCTGGAGATCAGCCACAAGCGCATGGGCATGGTGGCCATCCTGGACGACGAGAACCGCGTGGCCGGCATCTTCACGGACGGCGACCTGCGCCGGGTGTTCAGCGGCAGCCAGCCTGACCTGACCCGCCTCACCATCGGCGAGGTCATGACCGCCAACCCGATCACCATCGGGGCCGAGGCGCTGGCCGTGGAGGCCGTGCGCATCATGGAATCACGTCGCATCACCCAGATCCTGGTCACCGATCGGCAGCGCCACCTGGTGGGCGCGCTGCATTTCCACGACCTTCTGGCCGCCAAGGTGGTGTGAGCCCGTCCCCCTCTGAAGGAGAGCGCTATGGACCTACTCGCCGCAGCCCGGCAGGTGCGCCTGCTGGCCATGGACATCGACGGCACCCTCACCGACGGCAGCATCTGGATCGGCCCCCAGGGTGAATGCGCCAAGCGCTTCTCGGTGCGCGACGGCTTCGGCATCAAGCTGCTGCAGAAAGCCGGCATCGAGCTGGCCATCATCACCGGCCGCCGCTCCGAGATCGTGGCCCGGCGCGCCGAGGAACTGGGCATCCGCCATGTCTTCCAGGACGTGTCCGACAAGCTGGTCGTGCTGAAGGAACTGGGCGCGCAGCTGGGCATCGGCCTGCAGGAGACGGCCTTCATCGGCGACGACTGGCCCGACCTGGCCGCCATGCAGGCCTGCGTGCTGCCGGCGGCGCCTGTCGACGCCGTGCCCGAGGTGCTGGCCGCCGCCCGCTGGGTGGCCCAGTCCCGAGCCGGCAACGGTGCCCTGCGCGAACTGGCCGACTTCCTGCTCGCCAGCCGTGGCGAGCGGGATGGCCTGCTGGCCCGCTATCGCCTGGCCCCTGCCCGGCCAGATGCGATGGCATGATCCTTCCTCTTTCCTGAATCTGCCGCATCGCCTGTCCTGACGGCCCGCCGGGCCGTCCCCGTGAACCCACCATCCCGCCTGCACTGCCCGCTTCATGAGCCCACGCCTCTTCGACCGCCTGGCCGCCGCCGCTTCGGTGCTGATCCTCATCGGCCTGGGCATGGTCAGCTACTACTTCGCCAAGCAGGCCGAGCAGAACCATGGTGCCCCCGCCGTCGAAGGACGGCCCGACCCCGACTTCTTCGTCGAGCAGATGACGCTGATGCGGGCCGACGCCAACGGCAACCCCTCGGTGCGGGTCGAGGCCGACCACATGCTGCACTACCCGCTGGACCAGCGGATGGCCTTCACCCGACCCCGCATCATCTCGCTGGATGAGACCCAGCCGCTCACCACCATCACCTCCCGCAAGGGCTCCGCGCCCGACAGCGGCGACTACGCCGACCTGCAGGAAGACGTGCAGGTGTTGCGTGCAGCCACGGCCGACGAGCCTCCCATGCAGCTGACCACCGAGACCGCCCGCGTGGACATGGTGCACAACGTCATTTCCACCGCATCCCCGGTGCAGATGCACGCCGGCGACAACCGGCTGGAGGGCGTGGGCATGGAAATCCGCGACCAGGATCACCAGCTTGAGCTGAAGAGCCGGGTACGCGGTCATTTCCCCGCCACCGCGCGCGGCGATGACACCAAAACCCGCTAAACTTGCAGGATCACCCTGGGAGCCTGGGCAGTAGGAAACCCGCACGCTGCAAACCGACCCTGGCGGCACATGCCGCCGGCCGCTGATCGGCCTGCGCCCCACCGCCCACCCTTTCTGGATTCCGATCGAGACCCGCATGATCCCCGCCCGTCCGCTGTCCGGCCACTCGTCCCTTCTGCCCCTGGCGCTGGCCCTGTCGGCCCTGCTGCTTGCACCCGCCGCCCACGCCGAGAAAGCCGACAAGCCGATCAACATCGAATCCAACCGGCTGGAATACAACGACGCCACCAAGGTCTCCACCTTCATCGGCAGCGTCGTGCTCACCAAGGGCACCATCCGCATCACGGGCGACCGCATGGTGCTCACCCAGGTGGGCCGCAACGCACAGACGGCCCGCGTCAACGGCACCCAGGCCAGCTTCCGCCAGAAGCGCGACGGCATGGAGCAGTACATCCACGGGGTGGCCGACCAGATCTTCTACGACACCCGCACCGACCAGGTCACGCTCACCGGGCGCGCACGGCTGCAGCGCCAGAACTGCAACCAGCCGGTCGACGAGATCACCGGCGGCCACATCGTCTACAGCGCCAGCACCGAGACCTTCTCGGTGGACGGCCAACAGCGCGGCGAACGCCCGGGACGCGTGCGCATCGTCATCCAGCCCCAGACCACCCAGGAAGGTGGCAAGGCCGCCAACCAGCCCTGCAAGCCCGGCTCGCCCCTGCCCCTGCAGCCCGAGAAGAGCCTGTCCAGGCCCACCCCTGCCCAGCCGACCTCCCGGAAACCCTGACCTCTGTTTCGACCGATGAGCGACATCCTCCACCACGAGCACGAACCCATCAGCCGCCTGAAGGCCGAGCACCTGATGAAGGCCTACAACGGCCGCGTGGTGGTCAAGGACGTGTCCATGGAAGTCTCCAGCGGCCAGGTCGTGGGGCTTTTGGGCCGCAACGGCGCCGGCAAGACCACCTGCTTCTACATGATCGCCGGGCTGGTGGCCACCGACGGCGGCAACATCGTCCTGGACGAGCACTCCATCAGCCACCTGCCCATCCACCGCCGCGCCCGGCTGGGACTGTCCTACCTGCCGCAGGAAGCCTCGGTGTTCCGCAAGCTCAGTGTCGAGGAGAACATCCTGGCCGTGCTGGAGCTGCAGGTGGACAAGCGTGGCCGCGGCATCAGCCGTGCCGAACAGAAGGCGCGACTGGAGTCACTGCTGAAGGAACTGCAGATCGAGCACATCCGCTCCAACACCTCCATCTCGCTGTCGGGTGGCGAGCGCCGGCGGGTGGAGATCGCGCGGGCGCTGGCCAGCTCGCCCCGCTTCATCCTGCTGGACGAACCCTTTGCCGGTGTCGACCCCATCGCCGTCATCGAGATCCAGCGCATCGTCAACCTGCTGAAGAACCGGCGCATCGGCGTGCTCATCACCGACCACAACGTCCGCGAAACGCTGGGCATCTGCGACCGCGCCTACATCATCAACGAAGGCGTGGTGCTGGCCTCGGGCAGCCCCGACCAGATCATCCAGGACGAGCGCGTCCGCAAGGCTTACCTGGGCGAAGACTTCCGGATGTAAGCCGCGGCGTTCTCGCCGCACAGGGCGTGTCGCCCCCTTTCCGCGCGCTGTGGCGTCCGCCTCCACGCGGCTGCCGCCGGCCTGACGCAACCGGCATCCGGGAAACCACTGGTCAGCCAGGTGCGCGCAAGCCGGGCATCCGATGGTAAAAACACGGCAGGACCTCACTTGCCCTGCCCTTTCCGTCGGACCCGATGCCCCGATGAAGCCCGCGCTTCAGACACGCCAGAGCCAGCAGCTGCTGCTGACCCCACAACTGCAACAGGCCATCCGCCTGCTGCAGCTGTCCACGGCCGACCTGGAGCAGGAGATCGAACGCGCCGTCGAGCAGAACCCCTTCCTGGAACGGGTGGAGCCCCCCCGCCACGACACCGTCAGCCTCCATGCCGACGGCAGCCTCCGGCATGAGCGGATGTCCAGCACCGACACCTGGCCGCCCGTCGGCAGCTCGGCAGCATCCGCACAGGACATCGGCGCGGATGCGTACAACGCAGGCACCGCCCGGCAGGACGTCGACCTGGCCAGCCATGGCGCCGATACCTTCGGCGAGCACGACCCCACCGCCTCATCCGACGAGCGGCCCGACATCACCCTGATCGACAGTGGCCCTGGGGGCGACGACACCTGGGGCATCACGCGCAGCGCCGGACCGGCCCCCGAGGGCGACGACGACGAACCCTACGGCAGCACGCTGACCGCATCGCCCTCGCTGCGCGAGCACCTGCTGGACCAGCTGGCCGAGATCCATTGCGATGCCCGCCAGCGCGCCCTCATCCACCTGCTCATCTGGGAAGTGGGCGACGACGGCTACCTGCCTGCCGGATTCTCGCTGGACGCCCTGGCCGAGGAATTCATCGCCAGCGCCCCTGGAAGCCAGGACACCAACGATGCCGCGACCGTCGGGGGACTTGCCCCCGCCGATCTCTCGGCCGAGCTGGAAGCCGCCCTGCAGACCTTGCAGGGTTTCGATCCGCCCGGTGTGGCTGCACGCACACCCGGTGAATGCCTGCGCCTTCAGCTGCTGCACCTGCAGCAGGACCGCGCCGACGCATCCCTCCGAACGGCCTCAGCCCACGGCGCTCCATCCGGAAGCCCCGTCACCGAGGCCACGCCCGAACCCACCGACCTCATCGCCCTGGCCTTGCAGCTGGTGAGCGACGACTGCCTGCCGCTGCTGGCAAAACACGAGGACGCCCTGCTCTGCAAGCGCCTGTCCTGCTCGCCGGCCGAGCTTCGGGCCGCCCGGGCGCTCATCCAGTCACTGGATCCGCACCCCGGCAACCGCTTCGACGCCGAGCCCTCCCGCTACATCATTCCCGACATCATCGTGCGCCGGACAGCGCACGGCTGGCGTGCCGAACCCAACCCCGCCACCCGGCTTTCGCTGCGCGTGCACGACGAGTACGAGGCGCTGTTGAAAAACCACCGAAAAGCCGCGCCATCACCCGCACAAACCGGCAGATCTGGGGCAGAATGGGAGCAACAGGTCACGGAAGACAGCCATGCCGAGTCACCTTCCGCTCCCGAACACAACCTGCTGCACCAGCTGCAGGAAGCCCGCACGCTGGCACGCAACGTCCAGCAGCGCGGCGACACCATCGTGCTCGTGGCCCAGGCCATCGTCGATCGCCAGAAGGCATTCTTCAATCACGGCCCCGAGGCACTTCGCCCCCTGGTCCTGCGCGACATCGCCGAAGTCGTCGGACGCCACGAATCCACCATTTCCCGCGCCACCAGCCAGAAGTACATCCGGACACCGTTCGGCACCTTCGAGCTGAAGTATTTCTTCGGCAGCCAGGTGGCTACCGACAGCGGCGGCGCCGCATCCAGCACCGCCGTCTGTGCACTCATCCAGAAGCTCATCGAGCAGGAGGATACCAACCAGCCCTTGTCAGACAGCCAACTCACTGAACTGCTTGGCCAGAAAGGCATCCAGGTCGCGCGCCGAACCGTTGCCAAATACCGGGAATCCCTCAAGATACTTCCTGCCGCGCAACGACGAAGCCGATGACTGCCCCACTGGCCGTGTGTGGAACCCTCTCCCAAGGAGTACCAGGCATGAACCTCTCCATCAGTGGACACCATCTGGAAGTCACCCCCGCCCTGCGCGAGTACGTCACCAGCAAGCTGCGCCGGATCCGCCACCACTTCGACCACGTCATCGACGTCAACGTCATCCTCTCGGTCGAGAAGCTGGTGCAGCGCGCCGAAATGAAGCTGCTTGTAGCCGGGCGCGAGATCTTTGCCGAAGCCACCCACACCGACCTCTACGCTGCCGTCGACACCCTCATCGACAAGCTCGACCGGCAGGTCATCAAGCACAAGCAGAAACGGCAGAACTACAGTGGCAGCGCGCTGAAGCGCATGCCCGAACCCGCCTGACAGGCGCTGCGGCATGGGTCGGCTCCGATCGATGCATGCCGCTTTTTCACCCCGGCGCGCCTCTGGCGCGCCCTGGCTGCACGGCATGCAGCCGTCCCGGCATCTATCGCCCACCCCTCCCGGAAAGCACGCAAGCCACTGAATCCAAACGGAAACCGCTTGCATGCCCATCCTTTCCCGCAGCATCGCGGCCTGCGCACGCCCCTGAGCCGCACTCGCCCAGGCTGCCCCCGCCCGGCGAAGCCGCCTATAATGACAGCATCGCGGGACAGACTCCCGCCGGTTCGCCCCTGTGCCAACCGCTGCAAAGTTCTATCACAGTCCCGCTGCACCAGATACAGGTAATTTCGGATGAACCGCATCTCGAAGCTGCTCACAGCACGCGACATCCTGCTCGACGTCCCTGCCACCAGCAAGAAGCGGCTGTTCGAGCACGCCGCCCTGCTGTTCGAGAACGAGCATCGCCTGGAGCGGCAGAAGGTCTTCGATTCACTGTTCGCCCGTGAGCGGCTGGGTTCCACCGGCCTGGGCAAGGCCGTGGCCATCCCGCACGGCCGTATCCGCAACCTCAAGACACCGCTGGTGGCGGTGCTGCGCGGCGAGAACGGCATTCCCTTCGACGCCCCCGACGGCGAACCTGTCCGGCTGCTGGTCGTGCTGCTGGTCCCCGAGCACGCCACCGAGGAACACCTCGAAATCCTGTCCGAACTGGCCGAGCTGCTGTCGGACGACGCCCTGCGCGAAACCCTGCTCACCCGCCTGCGGCTGCGTGCCGAACTGCTGCCCGAGGCCCAGCGCGCCAAG
>ERZ772942.418-NODE-418-length-17901-cov-2.847137_pt1 | contig 17901 bp, 12 predicted proteins | sample MGYA00511135_ERZ772942 | MGnify/ENA primary metagenome ERZ772942 (study PRJEB29015, sample SAMEA2738099) | human oral metagenome | biome: human oral; feature: human-associated habitat; material: saliva | place: China | collected 2265 ... | reverse complement strand
GGCAGCGGGTCTGGTGCCGCTTGCGGCGCTGCAGGACCTGGAGCTGGTGGGTGAACTGTCCCTATCGGGCGAACTGCGGCCGATACGCGCTGCCCTGGCCGTGGCGGCCGGCGTGAAAGCCGATGCCCCGGGCCGCACGCTCATCCTGCCCCGTGACAACCTGGCCGAGGCCCGACAGAGTGGCCTGCAGACCCTGCATGGCGCCCCCGACCTGGCATCGGTCATCGCCCACCTGCGCGGCCAGACGCTGCTGCCGCGCCCCACGGACAACGAATCCGTTCGGGACGAGCCCGACACCGAGGCACCGCCTGATCTGGCCGATGTACGCGGCCAGCCGCTGTCCCGCCGGGCACTGGAAATCGCGGCAGCCGGCCTGCACCCGCTGCTGCTGTGTGGATCACCCGGCACTGGCAAGAGCATGCTGGCTACGCGCCTGCCCGGCATCCTGCCGCCCCTCACGTCGGCGGAGGCGTTGGAGATCGCCGCCATCCGGTCGGCCAGCGGCCAGCCAGCCACGCATTCACGACGTGCGCCCTTTCTGTCCTGCCATGCCAGCACCAGCCCGGCAGGCTTGCTGGGTGGCGGTCAGCCGCCGCGGCCCGGCAACATCAGCCTGGCCCACCATGGCGTGCTGATGATGGACGAGCTGACCGAGTTCCGGCGCACCGTCATCGAATCGCTGCGCGAGCCGCTGGAAACCGGGCGCATCACGCTCAGTCGCGGCCCCTACAGCGAAACCTTCCCGGCGCGCTTCCTGCTGGTGGCCACCATGAATCCCTGCCCCTGCGGCAATCTGGGCGATCCGGCGCGTGCCTGCCGCTGCACGCCTGCGCAGATCCGCCGCTATCAGGCCCGGCTCTCCGGCCCCCTGCTGGAGCGCTTCGACCTGGGCATCGAGATGATGCGCGAACCGACCAAGGACGTGCCCGCAGCACCGGCACCAGAAAGCAGCGCCACTGTGGCCCGGCGCGTGCAAGCCGCCCGCCAACGGCAGCTGACCCGACAGGCCTGCACCAATGGCCATCTGCCCGTCGGGCGTTTCGATGACTGCCTGGCACTGCAACCCGATGCCCGCGCCCTGCTGACCCAGGCGGCCGACCGATTCGGCTGGTCATGGCGCAGCCAGCACCGCGTGCTGCGGGTGGCACGTACCGTGGCCGACCTGGCCGACAGCGCCACCGTCACACCAGCTCACCTGGCCGAGGCCATGGCCCTGCGCCGGCCACTGGACCATTTGGTCAGCGCCGAGGCAAACCCGGCATAATCGACGTGAGCCCTGCTCGCCCGACGCCCCTCCCGGCATGGGCGACGGTGCATCCCGAGAGGAGAGACGACATGCTGTACGAATTCCGCAGCCGTGCCACCGGCAGTGTCACCATGATCGGCAAGGCCGCCGAACAGGTGCTGAAAATCATCGGCAAGAGCCCGGACGCCACCGGCATCATCACCGTGGCCCAGATCCCGGCAGCCATTGCCGCCCTGGAACAGGCAGCCGAACGCGAGCAACCGCCCGCCGATCAGCCACAGGACGCCGATGACCAGAACCTTCAGGAAGACGCCCGCGAGCGCTTCGTCAGCCTGCGTCAGCGCGTCTATCCGCTGATCGAGCTGATGCGAGAGGCGAAGGCTGCGGACGTGGACGTGACCTGGGGCGTCTGAGCGCCGTGCCCTTGGCCACGGCAGGCGGGGGCACCACGTCGATGCCCTGCGCGCACAACGCCTCGTAAATCCGGAAGGCACCCCAGGCATCGTGGGCGGCATAGCGGCACTGGGCGGCCGACAGCGGCTGCCGCGACCAGTCCGAGGTGCCGATGGACTTGGATTTCTCGAAATACCGTCCGAAGGTGACGGCCATGGCCATGCGGATGCCCAGCGAGGCCCGATAGCCCAGCGCCCGATAGGTCTGGTCCAGATCCACCAGCCCCTGCGGGGCCACGCCAAAGCGCGCCAGCAGCTGGGCCCGATCACCGGCCAGGCCGAAACCCACCTTCAGCAGCTCAGGCCGCGCCAGCAGCCCGGCCACCGCCTGGGCACAGGCCGGATCCTGCAACGGGAACAGCCACGCGCGCTCTGCCGAGGCAAACTGCACCAGGTGCGGTCCATCCTGCGCCTGCCCCCGAACGAACACCGGTTTCGACTCCGTATCGAAGCCCACCACCGAAAGCACACCGATCTCGTCGGCCGCCTGCTGCGCCAGCTCGGGCCCCACCATCACGATGGCCTCGTCGGGCAACCGCTCGAAGGGAGGCAGCGCCCGCACGGCCTCGGGCGAGGGCAGCGGATGCGGCCCGACACCCCGCCGGGCCCGGGGAAGGCGCTCCGGGGCATGCGCCGTCGCCGGTGTGCTCCCGGGCACCGGGGCGTTCTTCTGAGCGGGCCCGCGCTTGGGCGCAGGAACAGACGCCTGCGCCGGCGTCGTCCGGGGTGTCTCCCGCTCCGGCAACACGTCCTGCAGCGGTGCTCGTCCAGCCGGAACATGCTCCGGCAGCCCCTGTTCGGGTGACGCACCCGCCGGTTCGGTCACCGGCGGCGGCCTGAGAAGCCATGCAATCTGCCGGGTCATTGGTCGGCAAGCCTCATCTGTTACTCGCGGGGTCCGTCGTCCGGCGGGGATATCAGCCACACATTCACCCGCCAGGGCGCGCCAGCATTGGCTTCACGGCCGTGCTCCGCGCAAAAACGGGCATTCTAACCAAGGCCCACATGGCGCATTGCAGCATTGCGGCTTATCCACATCCCGTTCTCCACCCCTGCCCCGCAGCCGGCACCAAACGAGTAACATCAGAGTTCAAGATGGTTAACATCCGTGTCACGGCCCCTGCCGGGGTCCGGGGAACATGTGTGCTGCCCAATCCCACAAGAGGCGACCAACCATGGCCAGAATACTCATCCCGATCGACGGCTCAGAGACCGCGTTGCGTGCGGTGCGATGGGTCATCGAACAGATCCGTGCCGGTGTCAACCACCAGGTCTCGCTCCTCAACGTGCAGCCGGAAATCCTCTCCGGCCACGCCCGCGCCTACTTCACCAAGACCGACCTCGATGCCTTCATGTCGGAACAGGCCCAGGAGCAGCTGGCGCCCGCCCAGAAGCTGCTGACCGAGGCCAACATCCCCTACGAATCCTCCTTCGAACGGGGTCATGCCCCCATGGTCATCGCCGACCACGCGAAGAAGCAGGGATTCGACCAGATCGTGATGGGCACCCGGGGCCTGAATCGTGTCAGCGGCCTGCTGCTCGGTTCCGTGGCCACCGGCGTGCTGCACCTGGTGGACATTCCCGTCACCCTGATCAAATGACAACCTGCCCAGGCCACAGGCGCCCCCTGCGACCCGGCCCCCGTTCGCGGAAATGGCCGGGCATGGCGGGGGCGTGGCGAGGACAGTGTCACTGACCACATCGACATCGCGCCGGGTCGCTCGGGCCGGCTGGACCCTTTTCAGGCTGGAAGAACCTTCATGAACACGACAACGCAATCCCCGGAAAACACCCCTGTCGAAGTCCAGCTAGCGGCTGCGCCCCGGAACCGCGACGACGCCGTGCGGGCTGCAGGCAGCCTGCTGATCCAGGCCGGCTTTGCCGCTGACGGCTTCACCGACAGCCTGCTCAAGCGTGAGCAGACCGCCACCACCTTCCTGGGACAGGGCGTCGCCATTCCACACGGCATGATCGACGACAAGCACCTCGTCAAGCGCACCGGCCTGGCCGTGCTGCAGGTGCCCAACGGCGTCATGTGGGGCAAGGACGCCGAAGGCAAGCCCCAGATCGTCAACCTGGTCGTGGGCATCGCAGCGGCCTCGGACGAGCACATCAAGGTGCTGCGTCGCCTCACCCGCCTGATGCGTGACGACGCCCGGCTGAAGAAACTCTTCACCACCACCAACGCCGCCGAACTCGTCGAGGCCCTGACCGGCGAGGCCCCTGCCTCCACCCCCAGCGCCCCGGCCATGAACGACTTCCCTGTCGGCAAGGAAATCACCCTGGGCTACCCCAACGGCCTGCACGCCCGCCCGGCCGGCCAGTGGGTCGAGAGCATCCGCCGCTTCAAGTCGCAGGTGCGCGTGCGCTGCGGCGACATCGTGGCCGATGCCCGCAGCGTGGCCTCGCTGCTGAGCCTGGGTGCCGGCAACAACGCGCGCCTGCGCATCTCGGCCCAGGGCGAAGACGCCCAGGACGCCATCAGCGCCCTGTTGGGCACCATCAAGCTGCTGGGTGATGAAGAAACCCGCCAGGCCCGCCTGGCCGCCGACAAGCAGGCGCAGGCCCAGGGCCTGGGCCGCGAACTGGGCAACTGGGAGCCCGAAGCCCGCAACACCTTCAGCGGCATCGCCGCCGCTCCTGGCCTGGTCATCGGCACCCTGGTGCTGGCCGAATCGCAGGAGCTGGAAGTCGAGGACAACGCGGACGGCGTGGCCAAGGCGGCCTCTGACCTGGACCATGCCCTGGCCAATGCCCAGCGCCAGCTGGCCACGCTCATCTCCAATGCCGAGCGCCAGAGCCAGGCCGAACAGGCCAACATCTTCAAGGCCCACCTCGAGCTGCTGCGCGACCCGAGCTGGCTGGGTGACGTCACCCGCTGCATCGTCGACGGTCACGGCGCCGCCTGGGCCTGGAAGCACTGCCTGACCGACCGCATCGAAGCCCAGCGCAAGCTGCAGGACGCCACCTTGGCCGCCCGTTCGGCCGACCTGGAAGACGTGGGCCTGCGCGTTCTGCGCCACCTGCTGGGCAAGGGCAACGAAGGCGGCAATTTCGCCCAGGGCCTGCCCGATGACGCCATCCTGCTGGCCGACGACCTGGCGCCGTCCGTCACCGCCCAGATCGACACCTCCCGCGTGAAGGGCTTCTGCACCGCCAAGGGCGGCCCCACCGCGCACACCGCCATCCTGGCCCGCGCGCTGGGCATGCCTGCCGTCGTGGCGGCCGGCCCCGGCGTCCTGGCGCCGGCCCTGTCCCAGAGCGGCACCAAGGCCATCCTGGACGGCTACCGGGGCAAGCTGTATGTGGCCCCCACCGAAGCCGCCCTGGCCGAGGCCCAGCAGCGCATCGCACGCCTAGGTCAGCTTCAGGCCGAAGAAACCAAGACCCGGATGCAGCCGGCCACCACCACCGATGGCCACCGCGTCGAGATCGGCGCCAACGCCAACCGGGCCGACCAGGCACGCCGTGCGCTGGAATCGGGTGCCGAGGGCGTGGGCCTGATGCGGACCGAGTTCCTCTTCCTGGAGCGTGACCACGTGCCGGACGAGGACGAGCAGTACGAGGTCTACCGTTCCATGGTGAACGTGCTGGCCGGCCGGCCGCTGATCGTGCGCACGCTCGACATCGGCGGTGACAAGCAGGTGCCACACCTGGCACTGCCGCACGAGGACAACCCCTTCCTGGGCGTGCGCGGCGCCCGCCTGCAGCTGCGCCGCGAGGAACTGCTGGTACCCCAGCTGCGCGCCCTGTACCGCGCTGCCAAGCACGGCCCGCTGTCGATCATGTTCCCCATGATCAGCAGCATCGAGGAAGTGCAGCTGCTGCGCGAGCGGCTGGAGGCCATCCGCGCCGAACTGGATGCCCCGAACGTGCCGCTGGGCATCATGATCGAGGTGCCGTCCGCAGCCGTCATGGCCGACCAGTTCGCCAAGTACGTCGACTTCTTCTCGATCGGCACCAATGACCTCACCCAGTACGCGCTGGCCATCGACCGCCAGCACCCCGAACTGGCCAGCCTGGCCGACGCGCTGCACCCCGCCGTGCTGCGCCTGATCGCCCAGACCGTGGCTGGCGCCCGCCCGTACAAGCGCCACGTGGGCGTCTGCGGCGGCCTGGCCGGCGACCCGCTGGGCGCCGCGCTGCTGGTCGGCCTGGGTGTCGATGAACTCAGCATGAGCGCCAGCGACCTGGGCACCATCAAGGCCCTGCTGCGTCGCCAGTCGCTCAGCGATCTGCAGGCGCTCGCCCGCAAGGCCCTGGAGGCCGAGACCGTCCAGGAAGTCCGCGCACTGGGCGCCGCCCTCAAATCCGCTTCTTCCCCCACTGCAGGAGATGCAGCATGACCCAAGTCCTGACCATTACCCTGAACCCGGCCATCGATCAGACCATTCCTGTCCAGAAACTGATCCCGGGCGAAGTGCATCGCGCCACCGGCCACAGCAGCACGCCCGGCGGCAAGGGCATCGGCGTCTCCATCATCCTGGCCTCGCTGGGTGTGCGCACCACCGCCACCGGCTGGCTTGGCGCCGACAACGACAGCCTGTTCGTCCAGGCCTTCGAGCGCAACGGCATCAAGGATGCCATGGTGCGACTACCCGGCAGCACCCGGACGAACGTGAAGATCGTCGACAACGAGGCCGGTGAATCCACCGACGTGAACCTGCCCGGCATCAAGCTGGACGCCGGCGAGCAGGCCAAGGACGAGCTGATCCTGGCCGAGCGCATCGAAGCCCTGGCCCGGCCTGGCGACTGGTGCGAATTCGGCGGCAGCCTGCCACCCGGCATCACCGTCGACATCTGGCTGCGTCTGGCCAAGCTGCTGGTGAACAAGGGCGTCAACATCGTCATCGACGTGGCCGGTTCCCAGCTGGGCCAGATCCTGAAGCGCTGGCCCAAGGAGGTGTCCTCCACCATCGGACCGGTCATGATCAAGCCCAACCGGCCCGAACTGGAAGAACTGGTTGGCCGCCCGCTCAAGCATGACCCCAACGAAGTGCTCAAGGCTGCCGAAGAACTGCGCGACGGTGGCGTGCAGCGCGTGGTTGTCTCGATGGGTGCCGAAGGCGCGCTGATCATCGGCCCCGAGGGCCGCTGGCTGGCCACCCCGCCCAAGGTCCAGGTCGCAACCACCGTCGGCGCAGGTGACACCCTGGTGGCCGGCACCATTGCCCGGTTGCTGCAGGGCAGTCCCTTCCCCGATGCAGCCGTCTTCGGCATGGCCTGCGCCGCCGCCCGCATTCAGCAGATCGAGTTCGGGCTTCCGTCGGTGCAGCAGGTCGAGACACTGGTCAAGCAGATCAAAGTCTCCCCGCGCTGATCATCCCAAGAACCCCCTAGAGGAGAGTCCCCGTGGCAAGCATCTTGGCGATTTCCGCCAGCCAATCCGGGCCCGCCCACAGCTTCATCGTCGGCGAAGCCCTGAAGTCTGCCGCCGCCCGGGCCGGACATAAGCTCGGCCTGAAGGTCATCAGCCATCTGGGTGAGCAAGGCAGTTTCTCGGACGACGAGCTGGCCAAGGCCGATGTGGCCGTCGTGGTGGCCGATGGTCCCGTCGACCTGTCCGACCTTCCCAAGACACTGCGCATCTTCGAGACCACGCCGCAGGCCGTCTTCGATGACGCCGATGGCGTGGTCGCCCAGGCCGTGGCCGGCAGCGGCGGAGCCGCCAAGGCTGCCCCTGCCACCAGCGCCGTCGCCCCGGGGGGCAAGCCCCCCACCGGCATGAAGGTCGTGGCCATCACCTCGTGCCCCACCGGCGTGGCCCACACCTTCATGGCCGCCGAGGCCCTGGAAGAAGGTGCCGAGACCGCGGGCTACACCATCAAGGTCGAGACCCGTGGCTCGGTCGGCGCGCAGAACACCCTCACTCCCGAGGAGATTGCCGCCGCCGACCTGGTGGTGATCGCCGCCGATACCCAGGTCGACAAGTCCCGCTTCGTGGGCAAGCGGCTCTACAGCACCAGCACCAAGGCCGCCATTCATGATGCCGGCAAGGTGTTCGATACCGCCTGGGCCGAAGCCACCCCCTGGGGGGATGGCAAGGCAGCCACCGCAGGCGCCAAGGAAGAAGCCAAGGCAGGCAGCGGCGGCCGCAGCGGCCCCTACAAGCACCTGATGACGGGCGTCTCGTTCATGCTGCCCTTCGTGGTCGCGGGCGGTCTGCTCATCGCACTGGCCTTCGCCATCGGCGGTCTGGACGTTCCGTCCGATCCCAAGCTGGAAGGCACGCTGGGCTGGTACCTGTTCCAGGTCGGCGCCAAGTACGCCTTCACCCTGATGGTGCCCATCCTGGCCGGCTACATCTCGTTCTCCATCGCCGACCGTCCGGGTCTGGCGCCCGGCATGGTGGGCGGCATGATCTCCTCGGCCATCGGTGCGGGCTTCCTCGGCGGCATCCTGGCCGGTTTCCTGGCCGGCTACCTCACGCAGTTCCTGGCCAAGGCCATCAAGCTGCCGCGCACCCTGGAAAGCCTCAAGCCCGTGCTGATCCTGCCGCTGCTGTCCACCGGCATCATCGGCGTGCTGATGCTGAGCGTGCTCGGCAAGCCCATGGTCGCCGCCATGGAAGGGCTGACCCACTGGCTGCAGGGCATGCAGGGTCAGGACATCGCATTGCTCGGCGCCATCCTCGGGGCCATGATGGCCTTCGACCTCGGTGGCCCGGTCAACAAGGCGGCCTATGTCTTCGGTACCACGTTGCTGGCCAGCAACATCAAGATCCCGATGGCCGCCGTCATGGCAGCCGGCATGGTGCCTCCGCTGGGCATCGCCGTGGCCTGCTGGCTCTTCCGCAACCGCTTCAGCAACGAAGAGCGTGATGCCTCCAAGGCGGCCGCCGTGCTGGGTCTGGCCTTCATCACCGAAGGGGCCATCCCCTTCGTGGCCCGCGACCCGCTGCGCGTCATCCCGGCCTGCATGATCGGTGCAGCCACCACAGGTGCCCTGGTGGGCCTGATGCACATCGAACTGGCCGCCCCCCACGGTGGCGTGTTCGTGATGCTGATCCCCGGCGCCATCAGCAACGTGCCGATGTACTGTGCCGCCATCGCCGCCGGTGCCGTCGTCACCGCGCTGGGTCTGGGCATCCTCAAGAAGCCCATGGCCGCCCAGGCACAGGCCGCAACGGCATAACGCCCCCAGGCAGCACAGGAAACGCGGCGCCACCCGTCGCGTTCCCCACCCAAAGCCAACCCCTCCCGGGTTGGCCTTTTTTATGGACGCGGGATAATACGGAAGCAGAGCAAAGGGTCCGGCAGCAGGGGCCCACCGCTCCCGGGCAGACCCGGGCCCGCCCCCTGGATGGATACGTCCACTCCTGGGCCTCAGGCCAGGGCCCTGCCAGGAAAACCGCCTGCGGCCCGGCCCGGAATGGCCGCCATCCCCTCCTCAAGAACAACAGCATGGAAACCGAATACAAGACGCCACCCGAGAAGTTCGCGGCCTTCCTGAAACGGCAACGGATGGTCTTCATTGTCGCCTTCCTGGGCTATGTCTGCGCCTATCTGGTGCGCAACAACTTCAAGCTCATGTCCAAGTCCATCATGGTGGCCAATGACTGGAACAAGGACGACATCGCCATGCTGCTGTCATGCCTGACCGTCTCCTACGGTCTGGCCAAGTTCTACATGGGCGCCCTGGGCGACAAGATGAGTCTGCGCAAGCTCTTCGCCACCTGCCTGGCCGCCAGTGCCGTCATCTGCATCATCATCGGTTTCTATCACACCTCCATCGCGGCCCTGGCCGTGCTGCTGGTGCTGTGCGGCGTCGTTCAGGGCGCACTGGCCCCCGCCTCGCAGAACATGATCGCCAACTACTTCCCCAACCGCACGCGCGGGGCGGCCATCGCGGGCTGGAACATCTCGCAGAACCTGGGTTCGGCCCTGCTGCCCATGATGATCGCCTTCATGACGACGCTGGGCTGGATCATGCCCAAGACGGGCGACGTGCTCTACGCCTTCGTCGTGCCCTCGGTGCTGGTACTGGTCGTGGCCGTCTTCTGCTGGAAGCACGGTGGGGACAAGCCCGAAGCCGAAGGCCTGGACTCGCTGCGCACCATGTACGGCGAAGCCGGTGAATCCAACGTGGCCAGCGAAGAAGAGAAGACCAACCTCACCTACTGGCAGCTCATCTGGAAATACGTGTTCTGCAACCCGGCGCTGCTGCTGGTGGCCTCCGTCAACGTGGCGCTCTACTTCATCCGCTTCGGCGTCGAGGACTGGATGCCCATCTACCTGCACGAAGTGGCCAAGATGGAAGATGCACATGCCCAGATGGCCATCTCCACGCTGGAATGGGTCGCCATCCCCGGCTCGCTGCTGTTTGCCTGGCTGGCTGCCAAGTACCCCAACAAGATGGCCCGCATCGGTGCCATCGGCCTGTTCATCATGGCTGGCGTCGTCTTCGCCTATGAAGCCATCACGGCATCGGGTGCGCCCAACTACGCACTCATGCTGGTGGTCTGCGGCATTCTCGGCGCCCTCATCTACGGGCCGCAGCTCATCGTCAACATCCTGACCATCAACTTCGTGCCGCTCAACGTCGCCGGCACCGCCATCGGCTTCGTGGGCGTCACCGCCTACCTCATCGGCAACATGGGTGCCAACTGGGTCATGCCCATCCTGGCTGACAACTTCGGCTGGTTCTGGTCCTATGTCGTGGTGGCGGGTCTGTCGGTCTTTGCCGCCATCGGCTACCTGATCCTGGCCAAGCGCGAAGAGCAGGTCATCAAGGCATGATCCTGGCAACTCTTGCCGTCCTCTGCGGCCTCGTCATGCTGGTCTGGAGCGCAGACCGGTTCGTCGACGGGGCCGCCCGAACGGCCAGCTACTTCAAGGTGCCCCCGATGCTGATCGGCATGCTGGTCGTCGGCTTCGGCACCTCCGCCCCGGAACTGATGGTCTCGGCACTCTCGGCCATCCAGAACAACCCGGGCATCGCCCTGGGCAATGCCTACGGCTCCAACATCACCAACATCGCCCTCATCCTGGGCATCACCGCCCTCATCAGCCCCATCACTGTCCTGCAGCAGGTCCTGCGCAAGGAACTGCTCGTGCTCACGCTCGTCACCGGCCTGGCCGTCTGGCAGCTGTGGGATGGCCAGCTGACCCGGGTCGATGCCATTGTCCTGCTGGTCCTGCTGGCCGCGCTGGTGGGCTGGACAGTGCGTGCCGAGCACAAGGCCCACGCGCCGGCGGCCTCCGCCACAGAGGAAGGCGCCACCGCGCCCTCTCTCGACGATGAGGCCGCTGCGCCCATCCGCCCCATCCTCTTCTGGCTGATCATCGACCTGGCGCTTCTGGTCATCAGCTCGCGCGTGCTGGTCTGGGGGGCGGTGGAAATCGCCCACGGCTTCGGCGTCAGCGACCTGATCATCGGCCTGACCATCGTGGCGGTCGGCACCTCGCTGCCCGAGCTGGCTTCGTCCGTGGCCGCCGCTCGCAAGGGCGAGGACGACCTGGCGCTGGGCAACGTCATCGGCTCCAACCTCTTCAACACCCTGGGCGTCGTTGGCCTGGCAGCCGTCATCCAGCCCATGTCCGTTGAAACCCAACTGCTGAGCCGCGACATCCCGGTCATGTGCGTGCTGACCCTGGCGCTGTTCGTCCTGGGCTACAACTTCGGCAAGTCCCGCCCGGGACGCATCAACCGGCTGGAAGGATGCCTGCTGCTGGCCGGCTATATCGGCTACACGGTCTGGCTCATCGAGAGCACCTTCATCCGGGGGGCGGCTTAGTCCACCCTCTGCCTTCAGCAAGGCCCGGCTACCGTGGCCGCCACGGAACGGCCGGGGACGCAGTCCCCGGCCCATGCAGGCCCCTGATACAGGCCACACACCGAACCGGATCCGTGCACACCGCGTGCCGGATCCGGTTGTCTTTTCCGGGCACCTGCACGGCCCCATGACGGCCCGATGAGGCCGCTCACGGGCGCTTCGGGTCACACCCTCACTGTCCCAGCGTGGCCGGGATCAGCTTTTCCAGCCCGGCCAGCGGGGCCAGAACCTCGGGCGACAGATGATGGCGCTGCGCCATCCAGGCCGCCGTGTTCATCGACGCATACACGTTGCCCTGGCTGTCTTCCCACACCAGCACCTTCGACGGCAGGTCAATCGCCAGCGTCGGCGACTGCACCATCATCGGCGTGCCCACCTTGGGATTGCCAAAAACGATCACGCTGGCGGCCGGCATGTCCAGCGAATGCTGCTGCGCCGCCTTCTGGTGATCGATGACGGTGAACACCGTCAGCCCCTTGGCCAGCAGTGCCTCCTGCACCCGCTTGATCGAATCCGACACCGAATACCGGCTCCGGATCGTCAGAAGCCCATCCACCTGGGCCGGAGCCGCCGCCCCGCCCTGCCCGGCAGCCTGTCCCGCCGCCGGCGTTGCCTCATCGGCCGCCATCACAGATCCTCCCGTCATCGTCAGGCCCACAACCAACCCGGCCAGCACCGACCGGTACCCCCATGCCTTTCTCATCCGTCTCATCGACGCTCCTCCGAAAGAATGGCCAAGAATGCTCCGATGGCAAGGCCAGGAAACCGCCCAGCCGCGGTCACGCAACCGGTCAGGCACCCCGAGCGCCTTGCCCGTGATCCCACAATCATACGGGAAAGCCGGCCAGCGTCGCCTTCCGTCAGCCCACGCCCCAGCCACCTGTCGGCGGCACGTAGAATCCTGCCCTTCGCCCCCGGCAAGCGCCGCGCAGCGCTGCGCGACCACCGCCCCGGGCGAACACGACTCCAGCACGGACCTGCTCCGACCTGCCCCTGCGCCATGATCGTCCGCTCCCGCCCTCATTGGCTGCGCATGCTCTTCGTGCTGCGCGGCTCCATCCTGCCCACCATCAGCCCGCAGCTCATCATCATCACGCTGTTTGCCACACTGGTCACGGCACTGCATGGCCAGATCCTGGACTGGAAGGTCTCGCTCAACTTCGTGCCCTTCTCCCTCATCGGCGTGTCGCTGGCCATCTTCCTGGGCTTTCGCAACAGCACCAGCTACGCCCGCTACTGGGAGGCGCGCACGCTCTGGAGCCAGATCCTCTCGGCCACGCGCTCCACCGCCCGCAAGGCGCTCACCCTCACCACCAACCCCGGGGCAGCCAAGCCGCTCGTACTCTACCTCTGCGCCTTCACCCACCTGCTCAAGCACCAGCTGGGCCGCACCACGCCCAGCCTGCTGCTGGCACGCTTTCTCGATGAGCACGAGGCCCGTCGTGTCACCAACGCCCAGTATCCGGCCTCCATGGCACTGCTGCTGGCCGGTGAATGGCTGGGCCAGCGCCTGCACGCCCAGGAAGTGGCACCGCCCGTGGCCGCCGCGTTCGAGCGCAACCTCGATGAACTCAGCACCGCACTGGCTGGCTGCGAGCGCATCGCCGAAAACCCCATTCCCTTTCCCTACGCCGTCATCATCCATCGCTGCGTCTATCTGTACTGCTTCTGGCTGCCCTTCGGCCTGCTGGATGCCATCGGTCTGATGACGCCCATCATCGTCTGCTTCGTCGCCTACACCTTCCTGGCCCTCGAAGCCCTGGGGGCCGAACTGGAGAACCCCTTCGGCCAGGATCCCAACGACCTGCCCCTGCGCCATCTCAGCTGGCAGATCGAGGCAAGCCTGCTGGAGATGATCGGCGAGCCGCCACGCACCGAAAAACCCGAGGTGAAAGACCACATCCTGCGCTGACCCCGGCCGCGGCGGCACGCCGCACCGGCTGCACACCACCACACCCCGGTGTGCCAGGGGAACACCATGAAGGTGCGCCATGAGCAGGCAATCACACGGGAGCCGGAAATCGCCCGGCGGCGGGGGGGCATCAGCCCTCCCATTCCGCATCACTGCCCTGCGGCATGCACCACGTTCAGCCACACGGCAGCCCGCCCGACATGATTGGTCGCCTGATCAGGGAAAGCCATTACATCCACCGCGGCCCCTGCGTACTAGACTGGCACCATGCCGTGATGCGTTATCCAGCCCGCGAGCCCTGCCGTCTACCGGCTCTTTGGCCCCGCTGTCACGGCACCCGTTGTGCCTGGACGGATCCCGCACACAGTACCCATGTATGCGCGGAAATGACCTCATGGCCATCCACGGACCCGTCCAGGCCCCCACCTACCTGCACGGAGACACGCGCCCATGGACGCCAACGACCTCAAACGCTTTGGCCTGGACATCGCCTTCCCCTTCAGGAAGCGCTACGACAACTACATCGGCGGAAAATGGGTGGCCCCCGCCGCCGGCAACTATCTGGAAAACATCTCGCCCATCGACGGCCAGGTCTTCTGCGAGGTGGCCCGCTCCGACGCCACCGACATCGAGCATGCCCTGGACGCCGCTCATGCCGCCAGACGGGCCTGGGGCAAGACATCGGTCACCGACCGCGCCAACATCCTGCTGGCCATCGCCGACCGTATCGAGCAGCACCTCACCACACTCGCCGTGGCCGAGACCATCGACAACGGCAAGCCGCTGCGCGAAACGCTGGCCGCCGACCTGCCACTGGCCGTGGACCACTTCCGCTACTTTGCCGGCTGCATCCGCGCACAGGAAGGCGGCATCTCCGAAATCGACGAGAACACCGTCGCCTACCACTTCCACGAGCCCATGGGCGTGGTCGGCCAGATCATCCCGTGGAACTTCCCGCTGCTGATGGCCGCCTGGAAGCTCGCCCCCGCACTGGCCGCCGGCAACTGCGTCGTCCTCAAACCGGCCGAGCAGACACCCGCCTCCATCATGGTCATGGCCGAACTCATCGGTGACCTGCTCCCGCCGGGCGTGCTCAACATCGTCAACGGCCTGGGCAGGGAAGCCGGCGAGGCACTGGCCACCAGCACCCGCATCGCCAAACTGGCCTTCACCGGCTCCACCCCGGTCGGCAAGCACATCCTGCATGCGGCGGCCGACAACCTCGTGCCCACCACCGTCGAGCTGGGCGGCAAGAGTCCCAACATCTTCTTTGCCGACGTGATGGACCAGGACGACGCCTTCCTCGACAAGGCACTGGAAGGCCTGACCATGTTTGCCCTGAACCAGGGCGAGATCTGCACCTGCCCCTCGCGCATCCTGGTGCAGGAATCCATCTACGACCGCTTCATCGAAAAGGCCATCGCACGCGTACAGAAGATCTCGGCCGGCCATCCACTGGACAAGACCACCATGGTCGGCGCGCAGGCCTCGCAGCAGCAGCTCGACAAGATCCTCGGCTACCTCGACATCGGCCGCGACGAAGGCGCCCAGGTGCTGATCGGCGGTGGCCGCAACACCCCAGCCGAGGGCCTGGACAAGGGCTTCTACATCAAGCCCACCATGCTGCTGGGCAACAACAGGATGCGCGTCTTCCAGGAAGAGATCTTCGGCCCCGTGGCGTCGGTCGTCACGTTCAAAGATGAGGACGAGGCCATCGCCATCGCCAACGACACCTTCTTCGGACTGGGTGCCGGCGTCTGGAGCCGTGACGGCACCCGCGCCTACAAGGTGGGCCGCGAGATCGAAGCCGGCCGCGTCTGGACCAACTGCTACCACCTCTACCCGGCACACGCCGCCTTCGGGGGCTACAAGCACTCCGGCATCGGCCGCGAAACCCACAAGATGGTGCTCAACGCCTACCAGCAGACCAAGTGCCTGCTGGTGAGCTACAGCCCCAATGTGCTCGGCTTTTTCTGACCACGCACTGGCCTGAGCACGTACCGGCACATTGCATCCTGAATGCAGGATGCAATGTGCACGCCAAGACCAGCCACAGCGGCTGACCCTTGCCCCAGCACCAGCCCTATCCCTATCTCTGTCCCTGTCTCTCTCCCTGCTCCTGTTCCTATCTCTGTCCCTTCCCGAACATCGGCATCCAGACAACCCAAAGCCGCGGCGCCACCGGAGCATCTCACCCCAGTTGCTAGAATCCCGGTAAACCCTCACGTGCCGGACAAGCCCTGCAAAAGCCTGCGAAAGCCGTGCAGGGCTGCCCCCAGGTTTCACAGGATCCATCCCCACGAGGAGCGCCCGATGACCACCCCCAGCACCGATACCCCCCGCCTGACCTCCCTCTCCCACGGTGGCGGCTGCGGCTGCAAAATCGCCCCGGGAGTCCTGTCCGCGCTGCTGGCAAAGAGCAGCCTGCCTGCCCAGCTCTTTCCCGACCTGCTGGTGGGTACCGAAACGGCTGATGATGCCGCCGTCTACCGCATCAGCGAAGACCAGGCCATCGTGGCCACCACCGATTTCTTCATGCCCATTGTCGATGACCCCTACGACTTCGGACGGATTGCGGCCACCAACGCACTGTCCGATGTCTACGCCATGGGGGGACAGCCCATCATGGCGCTGGCCGTCGTCGGCATGCCCATCAACGTGCTGCCGCACGATGTCATCGCCCGCATCCTGGAAGGCGGTCAGTCGGTCTGCCGTGACGCCGGCGTGCCCCTGGCGGGCGGCCACTCCATCGACTCGGTGGAACCCATCTACGGCCTGGTGGCCATCGGCACGGTCGATCCGAAGGATCTCAAGCGCAACAGCGGTGCCCAGGCAGGCGACGTCCTCATTCTCGGCAAGCCGCTGGGCGTGGGCATCTATTCGGCCGCCCTCAAGAAAGGCCAGCTCGACGAAAGCGACTATGCCACGATGATCGACGCCACCACGCGGCTCAACCGGCCCGGCCCCGAGCTGGCGCGGCTGCCCGGCGTGCATGCCATGACCGATGTCACCGGCTTCGGCCTGCTGGGCCACACGCTGGAAATGGCCCGGGGTTCAGGGCTGACGGCCCGCATCAACGGCCGTGCCGTGCCTTTCCTGAAGGACGTCATCGAGCTTGCCTCGGCCGGCATTCGCACGGGCGCATCGGGCCGCAACTGGGCCTCCTATGGCGCCGATGTCGACATGACCCCCGATGCACCGCCCTTCCTGCAGGACCTGCTGACCGACCCGCAGACGGCCGGCGGGCTGCTGGTGGCCTGCGCCCCCGAAGCCGCCGACGACGTGCTGAAGTGCTTCAACCGCTTTGGTTTCGCGCAGGCCACCGCCATCGGACACCTGGAAGCCGGCCCGGGCCGCGTGCAGGTACGCTGATTTCCCCCCATCCCTTCCGTAGGCCTCATCATGAAACCCGACTCCCTGCGCCGCCGTCTGCTCTCGGCCGGCGCCACCCTGCTGGCTGGCAGTGCGCTGCTGGCCGCCACGCCCGCCCATGCGGCCGACGACGCCCTGAACGCCGTCCAGCAACGCGGCACGCTGCGCATCGGCATCGAGGGCACCTATCCGCCCTTCAACTACCAGGACGAGAAAGGCCAGTTCGTCGGCTTCGAGATCGACCTGGGCAATGCCCTGGCCGAGGCCCTGGGCGTGAAGGCGCAGTTCCAGCCCACCAAGTGGGACGGCCTGCTGGCCGCCCTGGACTCCGGCCGCATCGACGTGATCATCAACCAGGTCACCATCACCGACGCACGCCAGAGGAAATACCGCTTCAGCCAGCCCTACACCGTCTCCGGCATCCAGGCCGTCACCCGCACGAAGGATGCCGACACGCTGCAATCCCCCAATGCGCTGGCCGGCAAGAAAGTGGGCGTGGGTCTGGGCACCAGCTACGAGGAATGGGCCCGTCGCACCGTGCCATCGGCTGAAGTGCGCACCTACGAAGACGACCCCACCAAGAACCAGGACCTGGCCGTGGGCCGCCTGGATGCCGTGCTGGTGGACCGGCTGGCCGCGCTCTACCAGGTCAAGCAGAGCAAGAACCGCTTTGCCCTGGGCGGCCCGGCCTTCTCGCGCCAGACCTCCGGCATTCCCACCCGCAAGTCCGATGAAAGCCTGCACCAGGCCATCGACCAGGCGCTGGAGAAGCTGCGTGCCGACGGCACCCTGACCAAGCTGTCCAACAAGTGGTTCGACACCGACGTGACCAACGCACGCTGACCCGCCCCCCGGCATGTCCGAAACCCTGTCTCTCGTCCTCGAATCCCTGCCCGATCTGCTGAGCGGCGCGCGCTTCACCGTGCTGCTCAGCCTGGGCGGCATGTTCTTCGGCCTGCTGCTGGGATTCCTGCTGGCCCTGGGTCGGCTGTATGCGCGCCGTCCCATCCAGTGGCTGGTGCGCTTCTACGTCTCGTTCTTTCGTGGCACGCCGCTGCTGGTGCAGCTGATGATTGTTTTCTACGGCCTGCCGGCCCTGGACATAAAATTGCCGGCCCTGCCCACGGCCATCATCGGCTTCTCG
>ERZ772942.416-NODE-416-length-17997-cov-5.204214_pt1 | contig 17997 bp, 11 predicted proteins | sample MGYA00511135_ERZ772942 | MGnify/ENA primary metagenome ERZ772942 (study PRJEB29015, sample SAMEA2738099) | human oral metagenome | biome: human oral; feature: human-associated habitat; material: saliva | place: China | collected 2265 ... | reverse complement strand
TTTCCAAATTACTGGTACAACGCAAGAAGATCTTCACAAGCAACATGAAGCTGATGCTGAAAAACGTACTAAGACAAACCTTGTGATTGAAGCTGTTGCAAAAGCAGAAGGATTTGAAGCGAGCGATGAAGACATCGAAGCAGAAATTTCTTCACTTGCAACTGACTACAACATGGAAGTGGAGCGTGTTCGTCAACTTCTTTCAACAGATATGTTGAAACATGATATTGTTATTAAAAAAGCCGTTGAATTGATTACAAGTACTGCAAAAGTAAAATAATCTAATGATACATAAGGCAAATTCAGTCGGAGATTCGGCTGAATTGCCTTTTTGCTTCTTTTATATAAAAGTAGAAGTCATTTTGATGAAAAAGAGTGATTTTCTTGATTGGAAAATAAAATTCTTTTTGACGAAAGAAGATTTTTATCGTACAATAAAAAGTAGCGAAAATTCAACAAATTAATTTTTAAGAGCAAGTCTAAAAAAGCTCTTAAACCTTAAAAGGAGATCAATTTTGGAATTAGAAGTATTTGCTGGACAAGAAAAAAGTGAACTTTCTATGATTGAAGTGGCGCGTGCTATTTTAGAGACACGTGGTCGCAATCATGAAATGTATTTTAATGACCTTGTCAATGAAATTCAAACTTATTTAGAAAAATCAAACAGCGAAATCCGAGAAGCTCTACCATTGTTCTATACTGAGCTAAATGTTGACGGAAGCTTTATTCCGCTTGGTGACAACAAATGGGGCCTTCGTTCTTGGTATGCAATTGATGAGGTAGACGAGGAAATCATCGCGCTTGAAGAGACTGATGAAGAAGATAATCCGAAATCACGGAAGAAAAAACGTGTTAATGCCTTTATGGATGGGGATGAGGATGCTATCGATTACAGTGATGATGATCCAGAAGATGAGGATTCATACGAAGCAGATCCTGCGCTCAACTATGACGATGAAAATCCAGACGATGAGAAGAATGAAGCAGACGCTTATGATGCTGAAATCAATGAGATTGCTCCGGATGATCTAGACGAAGATGTTGACATCAATGAAGAAGATGATGAATTTTCTGACGATGATGCAGAGGGCGAAGAAGAATAGAAAGAGAGACTGGGGCAAAAAAGCTCCAGTCTTTTTTGTCAGAATCGAATTCTTTTTTAAATACAAGTCAAGGAGAGAGTGTTCTTTGGCCTTGAAACAGACTTAAGAAAGTCGTATAATGATGGGGAATAAACAGAAAATAGCGACGACAGGGAGGGTGCTGCGATGAAATTTATCCTGGATCGAAGCCTAAGCGACTTAGGAATTGAAAGTGTAGTCATTGGTATTGCTAAAAATGTCAATCCGCATGCAGAATTATCTCCAACCTTTCTAAAAAAGAAAAAAGAAAGAGAAGAGTGGGCTCTAAACTGTGACCTGGATCAGGTTCTCCAATCACCGATTATTCAAGGCTATGAAGATATCCTGCAACGTGTAGGTCGCAGTGTCAAAAAAAATCCTCCAACTGTTCCAGCTCTGATTAAAAATATCCGCCATCGCGGGTCTCTTCCTTCTATCAATACGATTATCGATATTTATAATGTAGAAGCCTTGCAATCCCTGTTAGCTATTGGTGGACATGATTATAATAAAATTGGAGAAAAGATAGAGTTTACTGTCAGTCAAAGAGAAGATAGCTTTCTCCCAATTTTGTCTAAGGAGAAACACGTAGCTAAAACAGACTATGTCTATCGCGACGACAAAGGTATTTTAGCTTGGTTAGATATTCGAGATAGTGACCTCTATAAGTTTGATGATGATACCAAAGATGCAATTTTTATCATTCAAGGGAATGCGAATACTTCCGTTGAGATGCGTCTGGAAGCGTTGAAGCGAATCCAGTCTGACTTAAAAGAATGCATGCCAGATATGAAATTCGAGACATTGGTTATCAAGCAATCTGAAAATTGATTTAGTAGTTGGAATTAGCTTTAGTTTCAGATTGAAACCTTACTCTCCTCTATATCATATAAAAGCCTCTTGGTTGAAAGAGGCTTTTTATAATAAAAAGAAGGACAGATCTTTTGTTAGAGGAGGGAGAAGGAGAAAATGATACTACTGGTCAGAAAAAACTTGTCATTTTTTTATCTTGATTGCTTACTTTGGTACGTGAAATAAAAGTAGAGTTAAATTGTGGGAATGAATCAAAGAGAAGGCTTTATTTAGGTATAAAAATGCTTAAGTTTCTTGAAAGTTATAGGAGAAAATGCTATAATGAAAAGAACATTCTAAAATCAGAAAGATTATAAAGTAAGGATAAAAATGGCAAATATTTTAAGAACAATTATCGAAAACGATAAAGGTGAATTAAGAAAATTAGAGAAAATGGCAAATAAGGTCATTGCTTATAGTGACCAGATGGCTGCCTTGTCCGATGAGGAGTTAAAGGCTAAAACAGATGAATTTAAACAGCGTTATCAGAACGGTGAAAGTTTAGATGATTTGCTCTATGAAGCCTTCGCAGTTGTCCGTGAGGGTGCGAAACGTGTTCTTGGTCTCTATCCTTATCCAGTACAGATTATGGGGGGGATTGTTCTCCATCATGGTGACGTACCAGAGATGCGTACAGGTGAAGGGAAAACTCTTACTGCGACCATGCCTGTTTACTTGAATGCCTTGGCAGGAGAAGGAGTTCACGTTGTAACGGTCAATGAATACCTGACAGAGCGTGATGCGACAGAAATGGGTGAACTGTACTCTTGGTTAGGGCTTTCAGTTGGTATTAACTTGGCTGCTAAATCTCCAGCTGAGAAGAGAGAAGCCTATGCTTGTGACATCACCTACTCAACGAACTCAGAAATTGGCTTTGACTACCTTCGTGATAACATGGTGGTTCGTGCTGAAAACATGGTTCAGCGTCCACTTAACTATGCCCTAGTTGATGAGGTGGATTCCATTCTGATCGATGAAGCTAGAACCCCTCTGATTGTTTCTGGACCAGTTTCATCTGAAACTAATCAGCTTTACCACATGGCGGATAGCTTCGTTAAGAGTCTTAACAAGGATGATTATATCATCGACGTGCCATCAAAAACAATCGGCCTGTCTGACTCTGGAATTGACAAAGCTGAAAGCTATTTCAAATTAGATAACCTCTATGATATTGAAAATGTGGCATTGACTCACTTCATTGATAATGCCTTGCGTGCTAACTATATCATGATTTTGGATATCGATTATGTGGTTAGCGAAGAACAAGAAATTCTGATCGTTGACCAGTTCACCGGTCGTACCATGGAAGGACGTCGCTATTCTGACGGACTTCACCAGGCTATTGAAGCTAAGGAAGGTGTTCCGGTTCAAGATGAAACTAAGACGTCTGCTTCTATTACCTACCAAAACCTCTTCCGTATGTATAAAAAACTGTCCGGGATGACTGGTACAGCTAAGACTGAGGAAGAAGAATTCCGCGAAACTTATAATATCCGTGTTATTCCAATTCCAACTAACCGTCCAATTGCTCGTATTGACCATGAGGATTTACTGTACCCTAGTTTAGAATCTAAGTTTAAGGCAGTTGTAGAAGACGTGAAAGAACGCCATCTTAAAGGACAACCTGTTCTGGTCGGTACAGTTGCAGTTGAAACCAGTGACTATCTTTCTAAAAAGCTGGTTGCAGCAGGAATTCCTCATGAGGTATTGAATGCTAAGAACCACTATCGTGAAGCGCAAATCATTATGAATGCTGGCCAACGCGGTGCTGTTACAATTGCAACCAATATGGCTGGTCGTGGTACCGATATTAAGTTAGGTGAAGGCGTTCGCGAATTGGGTGGTCTCTGTGTGATTGGTACAGAGCGTCATGAAAGCCGTCGTATTGACAATCAGTTACGTGGACGTTCTGGTCGTCAGGGAGATCCAGGTGAATCTCAATTCTATCTATCTCTTGAAGATGAGCTGATGCGTCGTTTCGGTTCTGAGAGAATCAAGGCTGTCTTGGATCGTTTCAAACTGAGTGAAGAAGAGTCTGTTATTAAGTCTAAGATGTTTACGCGCCAAGTTGAAGCGGCTCAAAAACGGGTTGAAGGAAATAACTATGATACTCGTAAGCAAGTCCTTCAGTATGACGATGTGATGCGTGAACAGCGTGAAATCATCTACGCTGAACGTCATGATGTTATCACAGCTAATCGGGATTTGGCTCCAGAGATTCACGCTATGATCAAACGAACTATTGATCGTTTTGTTGATGGAAATAGCAGAGCTCCTCAAGAAGAAAAATTGGATTCAATTTTGTACTTTGCTAAGTATAACTTGGTTCCGGAAGAGTCGATTTCATTGAGCGATCTTCAAGGTTTATCTGATGAGGAAATCAAGGCTAACTTATATGAACGTGCTTTAGAAGTCTACAATAGTCAAATTGCTAAACTTCGTGATGAAGAAGCTGTTCGAGAATTCCAAAAAGTATTGATTCTACGTGTTGTAGATAACAAGTGGACAGACCATATCGATGCTCTTGATCAGTTGAGAAACGCTGTTGGTCTTCGTGGCTATGCTCAGAACAACCCTGTTGTAGAGTATCAAGCAGAAGGCTTCCGTATGTTTAACGATATGATTGGTTCGATTGAGTTTGATGTGACTCGCTTGATGATGAAAGCACAGATTCATGAACAAGAACGCCCACAAACAGAACACCATATCAGTACGACAGCAACTCGCAATATCGCTGCGCAACAAACAAGTCTTCCAGCTGATTTGGACCTCAGCCAAGTAAAACGTAATGACTTGTGCCCATGTGGATCTGGTAAGAAATTTAAAAACTGTCACGGTAAACAACGTTAAGAACGACTAATTTTCAGGCGGATGCCTAGTGAAAAGTGAATTTTCGCTTGGCGTCCGTTTGCTTTATAAGGAGATGAATAATGGTATTTACAGCAAAAAGCCCTAAAATTAATATTGAAGAAGTTCGTGGTTTGTCTAAATTAGAAGGACAAGCGCTGGCCAATAAACAGCAACGCGATCAAGAGCTTGAAGCGATTATTCGTGGTGAAGATCAGCGTATTTTGTTGGTGATTGGTCCTTGTTCATCTGACAATGAAGAAGCAGTTCTCGAGTATGCTAAGCGTTTGGCAAAGCTGCAAGAAGAAGTCAAAGACCGGGTCTTTATGGTCATGCGTGTCTACACTGCTAAACCACGTACTAATGGTGATGGCTATAAGGGATTGATTCACCAGCCAAATGCCAAAGAAGCACCTAGCCTCATCAATGGGATCAAGGCAGTTCGCCACCTGCACTACCGTGTTATTTCTGAAACAGGTATGACAACAGCAGATGAGATGTTATATCCAGAGAATCTTCCTTTGGTCGATGACTTGATTTCTTACATGGCAGTTGGAGCTCGTTCGGTTGAAGATCAACAACACCGTTTTGTAGCCAGTGGAGCAGATTTCCCAACAGGATTTAAAAATCCAACATCAGGAAATCTCAATGTGATGTTCAACGGTATTTATGCAGCGCAAAATAAACAAAGTTTCCTTTTCCTAGGGAAAGAAGTTGAAACTACAGGGAACCCTCTATCTCATGCCATTCTCCGTGGTGCCCTCAATGAATACGGGAAAAACATTCCGAACTATTACTACGATAATTTAATGGATACTATTGCCCAGTATGAAAAGATGGGACTTGAAAATCCATTTATCATCATTGATACTAACCATGACAACTCAGGCAAGCAGTATATGGATCAGATTCGCATCGTTCGTCAGACCTTGATTAACCGTGATTGGAATGAAAAGATTAAAAAACATGTTCGTGGCTTCATGATTGAGTCTTATCTAGAAGACGGTCGTCAAAATGAACCAGAGGTCTTTGGAAAATCTATCACTGATCCATGTCTTGGATGGGAAAATACTGAAGCTCTTGTTCGTGAAATCTACCAAAGACTAGGAGAATAATATGGCATTTATCGAGAAGGGTCAAGAAATCGATATTGAAGCGATTAAGGCGGAAACACAGCTATCTGCAGAAGCATTGCAACATAAGGAAAGTCGTGACCAGGAACTAGCAGACATCCTTTCAGGAAAGGATGACCGCATCTTGTTGGTCATTGGGCCTTGTTCGTCTGATAATGAAGAAGCAGTGCTTGAATATGCTCGTCGTTTGGCAGACTTGCAGAAAAAAGTGGCCGATAAGATTTTCATGGTCATGCGTGTTTACACAGCTAAACCACGAACCAATGGAGATGGCTACAAGGGCTTGGTTCATCAGCCAGATACTTCGAAGGCTCCAAGCTTGATTAATGGTTTGCAGGCTGTTCGTCAACTTCATTATCGAGTGATTACAGAAACTGGATTGACCACAGCGGATGAAATGCTGTATCCGGCCAATCTCGTATTAGTCGATGACTTGGTGAGCTATCATGCAGTGGGTGCGCGTTCAGTAGAAGACCAAGAACACCGTTTTGTAGCTTCAGGAATCGATGCACCAGTGGGAATGAAGAACCCAACCTCTGGAAATCTGTCTGTTATGTTTAATGCCATCTATGCTGCACAAAACAAACAAACCTTTCTCTTTCACGGCCAAGAAGTTGAAACTTCAGGAAATCCCTTGGCTCACGTAATCTTACGTGGAGCTATGAATGAATATGGGAAGAATGAGCCAAACTTCTACTATGAAACTCTTTTAGATGCTATTGGACGTTACGAGACTATGGGTCTTGAAAATCCTTTTATCATGATTGATACCAACCATGATAATTCAGGGAAACAATATATGGAGCAAGTTCGAATTGTTCGCCAATCTTTGCTCAATCGTGACTGGAATGAAAAAATCAAGAAGACAGTTCGAGGCTTCATGATTGAGTCTTACTTGGCAGATGGTCGACAAAATCAACCAGAACTTTTTGGTTGTTCGATTACAGACCCCTGCCTAGGATGGGAAAATACAGTAGCCCTGGTAGAAGAAATCTATACTACCTTAACAAAATAAGTGAAAAGGATGGAGTTGGGGGTATCTCAACTCCTTTTGATGAAAATGATAGTTGGACACGGAATCGATATCGAAGAATTAGCTTCCATACAAAATGCAGTTGAAAAAAGAGAAGGTTTTGCTCGACGTGTCTTGACAGACAAGGAAATGGAGCGCTTTTCCAGTCTCAAAGGTCGCAGACAGTTCGAGTATTTGGCTGGTCGTTGGTCAGCTAAAGAGGCTTTCTCAAAAGCTATGGGAACGGGAATTGGTAAGCTGAGCTTTCAAGATTTGGAAATTTTGAACAATGAAAGAGGAGCTCCCTACTTCAGCAAATCCCCGTTTTCAGGAAAAGTTTGGCTATCGATTAGCCATACAGATCAGTTTGTGACAGCTAGTGTTATTTTGGAGGAGAATCATGAAAACTAGTCCACATAGACCAACCAAAGCCCTCATCGACCTGGGAGCTATCCGCTACAATATCCAACAAATGGAAGCGCACATTCCCAAAGATACCCTAAAATGGGCAGTTGTAAAAGCCAATGCCTATGGGCACGGAGCGATAGCTGTTGCGACGGCTATCCAGGATGACGTCGATGGTTTTTGCGTTTCTAATATCGATGAAGCCCTCGAACTTCGTCAGGCAGGAATTTCTAAGAAAATTCTTATTTTGGGAGTATCTGAGGTTGACTCTCTTTCACTGGCTAAGGAGTATGCCATTACCTTAACAGTGGCAGGATTGGAATGGATCCAGAAACTCATAGCTACAGAGCCAGACTTATCAGGTTTAACCGTTCATCTTAAAATTGATTCAGGTATGGGGCGAATTGGTTTTAGAAGTGCAAGCGAGGCAGAACAGGCTCAAACTTTGCTCAAGGAACATGGGGCTAATGTTGAAGGGATCTTTACCCATTTTGCAACTGCAGATGAAGAGTCAGACAGCTACTTTAAGCAACAGTTAGAATGTTTCAAGGAAATACTCGCTGGCTTGCAAGAAGTCCCTGAACTAGTCCATGCGAGTAACTCTGCGACTACTCTATGGCATGCAGAAACGATTTTTAATGCAGTTCGTATGGGAGATTCTATGTATGGTCTCAATCCAAGCGGACAAGTTTTAGAGTTGCCTTATGAACTGAAGCCGGCCTTGACCTTAGAAACAGCTATTGTACATATCAAAACAGTAGAGGCTGGGGCTTGCATGGGATATGGAGCGACCTATCAGGCAGACAGTGAGCAAGTTATTGCTACTTTGCCAATAGGTTATGCGGATGGTTGGACACGCGATATGCAGAATTTCTCAGTTCTGGTGGATGGACAATTGTGCCCTATCGTAGGGCGCGTATCCATGGATCAAATCACGGTTCGTTTGCCTAGGCTTTATCCATTAGGTACCAAGGTAACTTTGATTGGCTCAAACGGGGACAAAGAAATTACTGCAACAGATGTAGCAGTCTATCGAGGAACTATTAATTATGAGGTAGTTTGTCTCCTCAGTGATCGAGTTCCGAGAGAATATTATTAAGAAACAGAAGGAAAGGAGAAGAGCATGAATTTACATCAACCCTTGCATGTCTTGCCTGGCGTGGGACCAAAATCAGCAGAGAAATATGCCAAACTAGGAATTGAAAACCTGCAAGATCTCTTGCTCTACTTTCCTTTCCGTTATGAAGATTTTAAAACCAAGCAGGTGCTAGAATTAGAAGATGGTGAGAAAGCAGTTCTGTCTGGTCAGGTGGTGACGCCAGCTAGTGTTCAATATTATGGTTTTAAGCGCAATCGCCTACGCTTTAGCCTCAAGCAAGGAGAGGTTGTGTTTGCCGTTAACTTCTTTAACCAACCTTACTTAGCAGATAAGATTGAGCTAGGAGCGAATTTAGCAGTCTTTGGCAAGTGGGATCGCGCTAAGGCTAGTCTAACAGGGATGAAGGTTTTAGCCCAAGTGGAGGACGACCTTCAACCAGTCTATCGTCTCGCACAAGGTATCAGTCAAGCAGGACTTGTTAAGGTCATCAAGACCGCCTTTGATCAAGGACTGGATCTCTTGATAGAGGAAAATCTCCCTCAGTCTTTGCTAGATAAATACAAACTCATGCCCCGAAGTCAGGCTGTGCGTGCCATGCATTTTCCCAAGGCTTTGGCAGAATACAAACAGGCCCTTCGTCGAATCAAGTTTGAGGAACTCTTTTATTTCCAAATGCAATTACAGACCCTCAAGTCTGAAAATAAGGTTGATGGAAGTGGTCTGGTCTTGAATTGGTCCCAAGAAAAACTAAGGGCAGTAAAAGAAAAGTTACCCTTTGCTCTAACCCAAGCCCAAGAAAAAAGCCTGCAAGAAATCCTAACAGATATGAAGTCGGACCATCACATGAATCGACTCTTACAAGGGGATGTTGGTAGTGGGAAGACAGTGGTTGCAGGTCTTGCCATGTATGCTGCTGTAACGGCAGGGTATCAGTCTGCCCTCATGGTTCCTACAGAGATCCTTGCAGAGCAACATTTTGAAAGTCTAGAAAGTCTCTTTCCTGATTTGAAACTAGCTCTCCTAACAGGTTCATTAAAAGCTGCAGAAAAACGTACGGTTTTGGAAACTATTGCTAAGGGTGATGTTGATGTAATTATCGGTACCCATGCCCTTATACAGGATGGGGTGGACTATGCTAAACTCGGTTTGATTATCATCGACGAGCAACACCGCTTTGGAGTCGGACAAAGGCGTATTTTACGTGAAAAAGGAGAAAATCCAGATGTCCTCATGATGACGGCAACTCCCATTCCACGAACCTTAGCCATCACAGCCTTTGGAGATATGGATGTTTCCATTATTGACCAGATGCCAGCTGGACGTAAGCCAATCGTGACACGTTGGATTAAGCATGAACAACTGCCACAGGTTTTGACTTGGTTGGAAGGTGAGATTCAAAAAGGTTCTCAAGCCTATGTTATTTCGCCCTTGATCGAAGAATCTGAAGCCCTGGATCTTAAAAATGCCATTGCACTCTCAGAAGAGTTGACGACTCATTTTGCAGGGAAAGCAAAAGTTGCCCTCTTACATGGAAAGATGAAGAGTGATGAAAAAGACCAGATTATGCAGGAATTCAAAGAGAGAAAGACAGATATCTTGGTTTCTACAACGGTTATCGAGGTCGGGGTCAATGTTCCAAATGCAACAGTCATGATTATCATGGATGCTGATCGCTTTGGACTTAGTCAACTTCATCAACTTAGAGGTCGTGTCGGTCGTGGGGACAAGCAGTCCTACGCAGTTCTAGTGGCCAATCCAAAAACTGATTCTGGGAAAGACCGCATGCGTATCATGACAGAAACGACCAATGGTTTTGTCCTTGCAGAAGAAGATTTGAAAATGCGCGGTTCGGGTGAGATTTTTGGGACCAAACAGTCAGGTCTACCAGAGTTTCATGTAGCTGATATCATCGAAGACTTCCCAATTCTTGAGGAAGCTCGTAAGGTGGCTAGCTATATCAGCTCCCTCCCTAATTGGCGAGAGGATCCAGAATGGCATATAATAGCTCTAAATCTACAAAAGAAAGAACATTTGGATTAAGTATTTTCTAAGAAAACTATAAGATATGTTTTAGGAAAGAGATCTATACTAGAGTCATCAAAAAGAAATGAGGACTCTCATATGATGATTAAAGTAAATTATCAAAAAACATTTCAAGTGAAACAAGTACCTTCTCATAAATACTAAGTAAAAGAGCGGAAACGCTCTTTTTTCTCTATAAAGTGAGCTTAGACTAGGAATTAAAATAATTATCGGACTAGTCTATTTACTATTGTGGCAAAGGTTGCTATAATGAAGAAAAATAATCAATATACTTCTGAAAGGAGTTCACATGACATTAGAAACAAGAAATGTTGCAATTCAGGATACATATGGGGAAAGATTTCAACACTGTTGGGGTTGTGGACCTAAGAATGATTTAGGATTGCATTTGAAAACTTATCCAAGTTTAGAGGGCACAAGCTGCATTAGCCGTATCAAGGTAGACCAGCAATATACAGGTGGTGTTCCTGCAAATCTCTTTGGTGGCATGATTGCTGTCATTTTTGACTGTCATGGAACTGCATCTGCCGCATGGTTCGCTCACCATCAAAAAGGTTTGGAATTGACAGCCGAAACAGTTATCGGACGTTTCATTACAGCTCATTTAGAAGTTGATTATCTAAGCCCAACTCCAATTGATGATGAGATTGTCGTTACTTCAACATTGGAGGAACTAGGGGAAAGAAAAGCCATTGTTTCTATGGAAATGTCAGTGGCAGGTAAAGTGCGTGCAAAAGCTAAAATGGTTGCCGTAGCAGTTAAAGACAACATGTAAACATATAGATAAGGAAATGAGAGCAAGGAATTGCTCTCATTTTTAGTTGTGTAATATAAACTCAAACAACTATCACGAATTTTTAAGAAAGAATCTGCTTGAAACTACTTTTAGTCTATCTTGGAATGAAAGAATAACGTAAAAAAACTTTCTGATTTAGGGTCATTCTTGCATTGCTTTTCTAGATATGATACAGTTATGATAACGTTTACAAAAAACAAGGAGAGTTTTATGAGAAATCCAGCATTAATAGAAGAAATGAAAACTTATAGAGGGCGAGATGAAGTTCCTCAAGATTTTGATGCTTTTTGGGATGGTGAGATTGGCAAGGTTTCGGTCTTGCCAGACTACCAACTAGAGGAACGTGTTTTTCATATTCCAAATGTAAAGTGCTATGAGTTAACCTTTAAAGGTACACGTGATGGCCTTGTTTATGCACGTGTAGTCTTACCAAAATCAGAAGAGAAAGTACCAGTCATTTTCCACTTCCATGGTTATATGGGACGTGGTTGGGATTGGACAGATATGCTTACCTATACCGTAGCAGGTTATGGTGTGGTATCCATGGATGTCAGAGGACAGTCTGGTTATTCTCAAGATGGCATGTGTTCTCCTCTAGGAAATACAGTTAAAGGGCAAATTATTCGAGGAGCTGTAGCGGGCAAGGACCAATTGTTCTTCAAGGATGTTTATCTAGATATTTATCAGTTGGTGGAAATTATTGCAAGTCTTCCTCGAGTTGATGAAGAACAATTATCTAGCTATGGAGCATCTCAAGGTGGGGCTTTAGCCATAGTTGCAGCAGCTCTGAACCCTAAAATCAAGCGTACAGTTTCCATCTATCCATTCTTGTCTGACTTTAGACGAGTGTTAGAGATTGGGAATACTAGTGAAGCTTATGATGAGCTCTTTAGATATTTCAAATTTCATGATCCTTTCCATGAAACGGAAGAGAGGATTATGGAAACATTAGGTTATATCGATGTGAAAAACTTTGCCCATCGTATTAAGGGTGAGGTTCGCATGATTACGGGGCTAGATGATGACGTCTGCTACCCAATCACTCAATTTGCTATATACAATCGTCTAACTTGTGATAAGAGTTATCGCCTTATGCCTGAATACGCGCATGAAGCTATGAATGTTCATGTCAACGACCAAGTTTATAATTGGTTATGTGGCAGTGAAATTCCCTTTACCTATGTTGGCGAGTAAAAGTTTGTGAGGTGAGCCTTGTCAAAGCAGGGCTCTTTTTGTGAGAAAGTTCAGAAAGTAGTTTCAATTGCTTCGAAGTCTAGAAACATATTTGAAAGTGAAATCTATTATATAGCAATGCTCAAAAAAGCAACATCTTTATTATATAATAAAGATAAGACGAAATTTGAAAGGAGATAAACTGTTATCGTTTTGTATGCAGGAAAAATGATAGATGCATATAAAATCAAAAGGAATGGGCAAGCATGAGATTGATACTTTTAACTTTCGATGTAGGAGAGTTAAAAATTTTAAGCAAAAAAGAAAGCGCTTTATTTTGTAAAAAGAAAGGAAAAATATGACACAGAGAGATTTTGAACGGAAAGAACGCTATGGAATTAGAAAATTTACAGTAGGAGCTGCATCAGTAGTCATTGGAGCAGTTGTTTTTGGTGTTTCACCAGTTTTAGCTCAAGAAGCTCCAGCAACCAGTGGTGAAACAACTGGACAAGCTTTGCCAGAATTGCCAAAAGAAGTAGAATCAGGAAATCTAGCTAACATAGATAAGGAACTTGCGGATAAGTTAGCAGCAGCGACAGATAAAGGAACTGAAGTAAACCGTGAAGAGTTGAAAGAAAACCCAGGTTCTGAAAAACCAACAGAAACGACAGCGACTACGGGAGCTGCGACGACTACAGAAACTCCAGCAGAGACTCCAGCAGCTGAAACGGATAAGACAGAAGAAACTGAGAAACAAGAAGCTATCGCTCGTGATTATTACTCAAGAGAATTGGAAAATGTTAATACTGTCGTAGAAAAAAATGACCTTGTCATTAATGCAGCTAATAATCAACGAGATGATTTGACAAGTGACTTAGAGGAACTGAAGAAACTTCAAGATGCAACAGTGCATATGGAGTTCAAACCAGATGCATCGGCACCACGTTTTTACAATCTTTTCTCTGTATCAAGTGATACCAAGGAAAATGAGTACTTCACCATGTCAGTCTTTGATAATACAGCCCTTATCGAAGGTCGTGATGCAAATGGTGCGCAATTCTATGATAAATACACCGATGCACCATTAAAGGTTCGCCCAGGTCAGTGGAATTCAGTTACCTTTACTGTGGAAAAACCAACAACTGAAGTCCCTACTGGAAGAGTTCGTCTATATGTAAATGGTGTCTTGTCCAGAACAAGTTTAAAATCTGGGAAATTCATCAAAGATATGCCAGATGTTAACCACGTTCAAATCGGAGCAACTAAACGAGGAAGCAAGACAGTTTGGGGCTCTAACCTACAAGTCCGTAATCTAACAGTCTACGACCGCGCCTTAACACAAGATGAAGTTCGAACACGAAGTCAATTATTTGAAAGAGGAGACTTGAGGCAAGAACTTCCAGAAGGGGCTGAAATTTCTAAAAAAACAGATGTCTTTACAGCGGGAAAAAATGGGCAGTCAAATCCAGATGGTATTAATAGCTATCGTATTCCAGCCCTCCTTAAGACTGACAAGGGAACTTTGATTGCTGGTGCTGACGAACGCCGCTTACACCACTATGACTGGGGTGATATCGGTATGGTCGTTAAACGAAGTGAAGACAAGGGCCAAACATGGGGGGATCGCATCACTCTTACGAATCTACGTGACAATCCAAAAGCCAAGGATCAAAACATTGGTTCACCAGTAAACATCGATATGGTTCTAGTCCAAGATACGCAAACTAAACGAATCTTCTCAGTTTACGATATGTTCCCAGAAGGTAAAGGAATCTTCGGAATGTCTTCTGAAAGAGAAGTTGCCTATAAGGAAATTGATGGAAAAACTTATCAAATTCTATATCGTGAAGGAGAAAATAGAGCCTATACTATTCGTGAAAATGGTGTTGTCTACACACCAGATGGTCAGGCAACGGATTACCGTGTTGTTGTAAATCCTGTCAAGCCTGCATATAGCGATAAAGGGGACCTTTATCAAGGTGAGCAACTACTAGGAAATATCTACTTTACAAGCAATAAAACTTCTCCATTTAGAATTGCTAAAGACAGCTACCTATGGATGTCTTATAGTGATGATGATGGTAAGACTTGGTCTGCACCACAAGATATTACTCCAATGGTCAAAGCTGATTGGATGAAATTCTTAGGTGTGGGACCTGGAGTGGGAATTACCCTCCAGAATGGACCTCATAAAGGACGGATTGTCGTCCCTGTCTATACGACTAACAGAACTAGCCACCTCAACGGATCTCAATCATCTCGCATCATCTATTCAGATGATCATGGTAAGACTTGGCATATGGGTGGCGGTGTCAATGACAACCGTACACTTCATGATGGAACAGTAGTTGATTCAAGCAACATGAACAATTACTACGCTCAAAATACAGAATCTTCTGTTGTTCAATTGAACAATGGTCAGTTGAAACTCTTTATGCGTGGTTTGACTGGTGATTTGCAAGTTGCGACAAGTAATGATGGTGGTATTACATGGGACAACAATGTAGCACGCTATGATGTACCTGATGTTTATGTTCAAATGGCGGCGACTCATACGGTTCAAGATGGTAAGGAGTATATCCTTCTAGCAAATGCCAATGGCCCAGGTCGTAAGAATGGTTACATTCGAGTGGCTCGCGTAGAAGAAGATGGCGAGTTGACTTGGTTGCATCATCATTTGATTCAAGAAGGTGAGTATGCTTATAACTCACTTCAACAAATTGGACCAAAAGAATTTGGTCTCTTGTATGAACATCATGAAGCGGGTGGCAATCCTTATACTCTATCCTTCAAGAAATTCAACTGGGATTATCTAACTAAAGAGAGACTTGCTTCTAAAGAAGTGAAAGTTACAACGGCTATGGAAAAATGGCCAGGCATTATTGCTATGGAATTTGATTCAGAAGTCTTGGTAAATCAAGCTCCAACTCTCAAATTAGCTAATGGTAAGACTGCAACCTTCATGACTCAGTATGATACGAAGACTCTCCTATTTACAATAGCTCCTGAAGATATCGGTCAAAAAGTTAAAGCTATTGAAGCGGGTGCAATTGAAAGTATGCATAACTTGCCAGTATCTGTGGTAGGTACTAAACTTACGAATGGTTTTAATGGTGACGAACCGGCAATCCATGAAGTCCCAGAATTTACAGGTGGTGTTAATGGCGACGAAGCAGCTGTAACAGAACTTCCTGAGTACACTGAAGCTATTGGAACAGTAGGCGATGAAGCAGCGATCTATGAAGTCCCAGAATTCACGGGTGGCGTCAATGCGGTCGAAGCTGCAGTCAATGAAGTCCCAGAATTCGTAGGTGGTGTGAATGCAGTTGAGGCTCTTAAGAATGAATTGCCTGAGTTCGTAGGCGGAGTCAACTCTGTTCTAGCTCTCAAGCATGAACTTCCAGAATACGTAGGAGGAATTAATGCGGTCGAAGCAGCAGTCAATGAAGTTCCAGAATTCGTGGGTGGCGTGAATGCAGTTGAAGCGCTTAAGAATGAACTTCCAGAATTTACAGGTGGATCTAATGCAGTCCAAACACTTGAGCGAGAACTTCCAGAATTCACAGGTGATGTCAATGCAGTCGAAGCGGCAGTCAATGAAGTTCCAGAATATAAAAGCGAGGAACAACCACTTGTAACTCTAGTAGCACAACAAGATAAGACTTACCAAGCTCCTGCAGCTCAACCACAACAACCAGCTCTCCCTGAAACAGGAAGTGAAGTTTCAACTTCTCTAGTATCTCTCGGTCTTGTTGGTATGTTCTTGGGATTGTTTGGAATGGCCAAGAAAAAAGAAGATTAATCTACTATTAAATCTTAAAGATATCTAAGAAAAATAGTGAAATTGAAAGAGTCTGTGACGGTGATTTGTTACAGACTCTTTCGTTTATAGAAAGCATAGAAAGTGCTGGAATAGCTAGAGCGAAGATGATTCGAGTGGAAAGTTTCCCTCTGAAACTACTTTCAGCAGAATCTGTTTCACAAAATTGTTTTGAAACTTCAATCTATTCTAGTACAAGTTATTGAAAGCGCTTTAAAAATGATATATAATAGGCTCATAAGAAAAAAGAAAAGGAGGAAAGTAGATGCCACAAATCACTAAAGAAGCTTTGATTGAGCAGATTAAAGATGGAATCATTGTTTCTTGTCAGGCACTTCCTCACGAACCGCTTTATACAGAAGCGGGAGGTGTTATGCCCTTGCTAGCCAAAGCAGCTGAGCAAGGTGGAGCAGTCGGTATCCGAGCAAATAGTGTTCGAGATATCAAGGAAATAAAAGAGATCACAAACCTTCCGATTATCGGGATTATCAAACGTGATTATCCACCACAGGAACCATTCATCACAGCTACTATGAAAGAGGTTGATGAATTAGCAGCTCTGGACATTGAGGTTATCGCTCTTGATTGTACCGAGAGAGAACGCTATGATGGTTTAGACATTCAAGAATTTATCCGTCAAGTCAAAGAAAAATATCCAAATCAATTGTTGATGGCTGATACAAGTACTTTTGAGGAAGGTCTTACAGCAGTTGAAGCTGGAATTGACTTTGTCGGAACAACCTTGTCAGGTTACACATCTTACAGTCCAAAAGTGGATGGCCCAGACTTTGAATTGATTAAGAAACTTTGCGATGCAGGAGTAGACGTTATCGCAGAAGGTAAGATTCATACACCAGAACAAGCCAAGCAAATCCTAGGTTACGGAGTGCGAGGAATCGTAGTTGGTGGAGCTATTACTAGACCAAAAGAGATAACAGAACGATTTGTTGCTGGACTCAAATAAGATAATAAAAACACGAGGAGAGTGGTTGATTCGTAGAAAAAAATGAAAACGTATACAAAGTTGCCAATACTCATTATCCGCTTCGGATACGCTTATCATCATTTAGGAGAATACTAATGAAATTTAAAAAACTAGCTTGTACAGTACTTGCAGGTGCTGCAGTTCTATCTCTTGCTGCTTGCGGCAAATCAGACGCTAAAAAAGATGCTGCAAGTGATTCAGGAAAAACAGAAATCACTTGGTGGGCATTCCCAGTCTTTACTCAAGAAAAAACTGGTGACGGTGTAGGAACTTATGAAAAATCTATCATCGAAGCTTTCGAAAAAGCAAATCCAGATATCAAAGTTAGACTTGAAACAATCGACTTCAAATCTGGTCCTGAAAAGATCACTACAGCAATCGAAGCAGGAACTGCTCCAGACGTACTCTTTGACGCACCAGGGCGTATCATCCAATACGGTAAAAATGGTAAATTGGCTGACTTGAACGACCTCTTTACAGACGAATTTGTGAAAGATGTTAACAACGAAAACATCATCCAAGCAAGTAAAGCAGGCGATAAAGCTTACATGTATCCAATCAGTTCTGCACCATTCTACATGGCTATGAACAAGAAAATGTTGGAAGACGCAGGAGTTGCAAACCTTGTAAAAGAAGGTTGGACAACAGATGACTTCGAAAAAGTTTTGAAAGCGCTTAAAGATAAAGGCTACACACCAGGTTCATTGTTCA
>ERZ772942.410-NODE-410-length-18146-cov-4.899287_pt1 | contig 18146 bp, 29 predicted proteins | sample MGYA00511135_ERZ772942 | MGnify/ENA primary metagenome ERZ772942 (study PRJEB29015, sample SAMEA2738099) | human oral metagenome | biome: human oral; feature: human-associated habitat; material: saliva | place: China | collected 2265 ... | reverse complement strand
CGTTGCGACTTTTACTCTTGCAGTAAACCGTACATTTAAGAGTCAAAATGGCGAGCGTGAAGCTGACTTTATCAACTGTGTTATGTGGCGCCAACAAGCCGAAAATCTTGCTAACTGGGCTAAAAAAGGCTCACTTATCGGGGTGACAGGTCGTATTCAGACTCGTAGTTACGATAACCAGCAAGGACAACGTGTCTACGTGACGGAAGTCGTGGCTGAGAATTTCCAAATGTTGGAAAGCCGTAATCAACAAAGTTCGAATGATACATTTGGGAATGGCAACCCGATGGATATTCAAGACGACGATTTACCGTTCTAAGGAGTTACTAAATGGGAATGAAAGAACATGCCTTGGCTTATCAAAAAAAAGGATTTTCGGTTATTCCTATTAGTCCTTCGAATAAGCAACCGATGATCAAATTTGCTGATAAACCAGCTTTGACTGCGCAAGAAATTGAGGATTTTTGGACTCAGTATCCGGATAGCAATATTGCTGTTCGGACTGACAAATTTTTCGTAATCGATATTGACTTACACGGTAAGCATAACGGATACGAGAGCTTGGCCAATTGGGAACATCTGAACTTGATAACTCCAACGCTGCAGGCAAGAACTGCAAGTGGTGGCAAGCATATTTTTTACTTTAAGCATCCAGATGTAACTATGACTCAAATGATAGGCTTTCTACCTGGAGTCGATATCAAGGCGCATCCAAACAACTATGTTTTAGTTGCTCCATCTAAGACCCCAAAAGGAGAATATGCCTGGGACTTAGAAAAATCTAAAGAGGGGGGCACGATGGTCACTGCTAGTCGAGCTCTTGTTATGGCTATTAAGAAGGAATACAACAAAAAGAACTCTGGTAGCGACCTGGATAATATATACTATCAAATCAGCAAAGGAGCTGGTAAACGAAACAGGACAACTGAATTATTTGAAATGGTTGTCCTAGGGTTCGGCGATGAAGGCAGCAGAAATGATACACTTGCAAAATTTGTAGGCGGACTCTTGAGCAGGTCAGTAGAACCGAACTGTATACTGCAACTAGCAGAAACAGCCAATAACAATTCAGTAGAACCTCTTAGTCACAAAGAATTAAGTAGGACTGTCGAATCGATGATCAAGAAACACATGAGGGGGGGTGGCCATAATAGGTGATGTTACGAATATTTCAATCAAGCAATTTTCGCGCAGAAAGAAAAAAATCTTAGATGAAGAAGGTGAACAGATTGAAATTGAATCTATTGTGGCTGACAGTCCTAGAAATGTTCTTCTTGCAATGAAGAGCGATAACAAGCTCGACGACTTTCTCAGACACAATGAATTTACTGGTGAACACGAAATCGTAGAGGACGTAAAACTGGATGCTATCCAGTTAAGGAAGGGGCAGCTACCTTCAGCCTTTGAATCCTACCTAAGCGTATATTTGGAGAATCACTTCAAGACAGTTTTCAAGGCTGGAGCATTAAGGGATGGTATTGAAGCATTTTTTGCAGAAAAAACCTACAATCCGGTTAAAGAATATATGGAAAATGCTTATGAGTCATGGGATCATAAAGAACGACTTGCCCAGGTATTTCAAACTTGGTTAGGTGCCGAGGACAGTATTTTCGTTCAAAAAATAGCCGTCATGTTCTTTGTTGGGGCCGTCTCCAAGGTTTTTAATCCATGGGTTAAATTTGACTACACGCTCGATTTGGTCGGTGGCCAAGGTGCTGGTAAGACCACTTTCTTGCAAAAGATAGCTGTTGATTGGTACACGGATTCGGCTAAAGATTTTATGGACAAGGACAACTATGAGATTATGCTGAAATCACTGATTGTCAACGACGATGAGATGGTTGCTTCCAGGAAGACCACTTTTGATGAGTTAAAAGCTTTCGTGACTAAAACAGAACTTTCTTTCCGTAGATCCTACGGTCGAAGGGCCGAAAAATTCCCTAAAAACTTTGTGATCGCAAGGACCAGCAATAAAATTGAGTACCTGGGAGACAAGACTGGCGAGCGGCGCTTTCTGCCTGTGCTGGTGGATGCAGGCCAGCAGTTTGTCAAGCCATTTGATATGACCGATCATGATGTGCTCCAGCTTTGGGGTGAAGCAGTCGCTATTTACAAAAAAGGATTTATCCTTACCTTTGATGATGAGTTCGAAAATGAACTTGCGGTCTATAAGGAGCGCTTCACTTATAAAGATGAAGCCGAATCGCAAGTATACGACTATCTTGAAATGTTGGTTCCAGAAGAATGGGAAGATTTCTCAGTCACTCAGCAACATCAATATACCTGGTGCTACTTCAATGATGGTAGCTATCGCAATGAGTCCGGTCTGCTATATGAAGGTGTGAAGCTTCAATCGAGTGTGTCTGCCAAACAGATATTAAAGAATATCTTTGATATCGATAGCGCGAGAGGTGAAAAGATTGCTAGGAAGATCAAGTTGATTATGGACAATAATCAGGATTGGGAATACAAAATAAAGAAGGTTAAAGGTAAGACAATACGTGCATATTTTAGAAAAAATATACAAACAGAAGTGATGTAACCTTAGTGAAAATGATGTAACCTTTTAGTCAAAAAACGGTCAAAAATCATGTTTTGGTTACATCAGGTTACATCATTGATGTAACCACAGGAAAAGTCAATTATATCAACGGTTTGAGTGCTGTTTTTGATAAAATTTTAAAAAAAGTGATGTAACCCTCCTAAAGCCTTGATAATACTGATGTTTTAGGGTGTCTATTAGTAAGGTTACATCATTTATATAAAATATTTAATAAGTAAAAATAGCAAGTGCTATAAACGTTGATATAACAGCATTCTTGTTTTTTATAAAATATGTTTTGCGAAAAGTGATGTAACCTGTAACCGTGTAAAAAGTATTCACAAAATAAGCATATTTTTTAATAAGTATAGGAGAAGAAATGTCATACACAGTAACACTATATTTTGACAATATGGTAGATGAAACTCACTTCTTTAAGAAAGTGGGTGATGCTGCTAAATGTAAGGCTCAACTAGAGAATAAGTATCGAGGGGAACGATTGTATAAAGTAGAACTTGAGGAGGTGGAGTGATGATTATCAATAATTATAAATATGATTATTCAAGTGGCAGAATCTGCTACACAATTGATGTTGATGGCTATGAAAAAGCCATGGAACACACAAAGACAGAATACGGAAGTGTACAAAGAAATGATATTGATGATTTCTTAAGTACGGTTGAGGAATACGACTTTCAAGAAGCTGAGATGATTGAAGCATTCGTTGACTTTCAAAATGATTTGCTCTTATATGGAATTGGTTTTGAATTGAGAAATGAGGTCACGAGATGAAACGAACTAAACGACACCCATCTAGATACTTCATTCCTGAACTTATTGAAGATGAAGATATTATCTTTAACAAAGATAGCGAATATCACAAGCAGAAGAAAAAAGAAAAGAAAAATCCCATTTTTAAAAGAAATAAGCCTAAAAGGTAAGGAGATCACAGAATGAAAAACACACTAATTCGCTTCTTGCTCGCATGGTCGCTTATCGCTACTTGCTTGTTATTCATGCAACAGAAACCCTTACTTGTCTATCACGCTGATAGTAAGTATCAGATTACTGGCAAGGTTACGGAAAAACGTAAAATCGGAAATCTATTCACTATCACGGTAAACGGGAATGTGTTTGTGGTGAGTGAACAGAAATACAATCATATAGAAATCGGAGATAATATCGAATTATGAACACACTAGAAAATGTAAAGCAATGGTTTATTGATCGTGACCTTGAAAACGGTGGACGGTTAGACAAGCAGTCACTTAAACTCAGTGAAGAGTTCGGAGAGTTATGCGCTGGGTATCTCAAGAAGAATGAGAAGCTGACAAAGGACAGCATCGGAGACTGTGCAGTCGTGATTGTTGGTCTGGCCTTACTGATTAAAGAGGATGTTCATAAGATTTTTAATGAAGTTTTTAGCGACGAATACTATGTCATAGAATGTCTGGTCTTTTTGAACAGAGCCATCAGTAATATTCAGTTATCAAATGGATTTACAAATAAAGATATATATATAGTCGATTTATCTCGTTCAATTTATTGGTTAAAATCAATCAGCAACGCTCTTGGTTATAACTTTGAAGAATGTTTTGAACTGGCATACCAGGAAATTAAAGACCGTAAGGGTAAATGGATTGACGGGGTGTTTGTGAAAGAGGAGGATTTATAAAATGAAAAGACTAGGAGTTGTATTAGGGGTTGTATTTGTAATCGTTGTATCTCCGTTTGTTGTTCAGTACGGATGGAATGAAATTATCACAACGATTGTTCCTGTCAGTAAAATTACAGTCTGGCAAGCATTAGGGATAGATGCACTACTATCTTTCATCTGGCCTGTGTTATCTAGCAAAAAAGAATCTGAAGAGGATTATTCATATGCTGTAAAAAGCAGTATTTCAAAAATCATTACATGTGCATTATTGATATGGTTAGCTAGTTTGTTTATTTAAGGAGGATTTGGGATGATACCGAATCAAAATTACATGTTGTCAATAGGATTTACTGCTATTTGAAGGAAAAATCATTTGAAAGGACAGACAATGAAACCTAAAAAATATCCGTATTCAGGAAAACTAAAGCTGATTAGACAGACATTGCCAAGGTTCGTCTTACTAGGAAATGCCGCCTTTAACAGCAATTTGGTGAAATACATTGATACAATAAAACAAGTGGCACCAAATCAAACGATCGTCTATTTTAAAATCCCTAAATTCCTTTCGCACGAGGAGAAGTATGTACGGGTACCTCTCAAAATCGGTGAGGTTGTCAAGATTTTAAACCGATGATAAACAAAAAAGCCAAGACATTCTCTGCCTCAGCTATAATTAACACACTATTATTATATCATAAAGGAGATAGAGAGTGAGCAAGGCGAAGGCTATTTTAAAAGATTTAAGGAATTTGGATCTATATATCGCGAGTTTGATTAGGCGAAGAGATAAAGTTGAAGCTTCGCTCTTGTCTAGTCAAAAATACTCTGTTGATAAAGTTTCGGGAGGAATTAAGAAAAAGCAAGATGATATCTATGTTGAGTTGCTAACAGCTAAAGACGAGATTGAACAAAAAACTGCTGAAGCTATCAGGAAGCAGAGAGAACTTCAGGGGTTAATTGACTCTCTGGATAATACTGATAGTCAGGCGATACTGAGTTTGGTTTATATTGATAAGATGACGAGGTGGCAAGTTATGGATGAGCTAAATTGTAGCGAGAGCACCTACTTTCGATTGTTGCGTATAGCAACAAAGGAATTAGATGCGGTGACAGCATTTGACAGTAAATTACAGTAATGACAGTGATTGACAGTGCATGACAGTTTTAACGTGGTATTATAGTATCATCAAGAATTAAGAGCTAGACAGTTGATGTCTGGCTTTTTTGATTTTAAAAAAAGGTGGTGATGGAAAATTGAATGAAAGACAAAGACGATTCGCAGATGAGTACATCATCAACGCAAATGCGACAGATGCAGCTATTAAAGCGGGGTATAGTGAAAAGACTGCTAGGAGTCAAGGACAAAGATTGTTGACAAAAGTTGACATTTCTGAATATATCAAAAAAAGAATGGATGAAATTCAGGACGAAAAAATCCTGACTCAAAAACAAATTCTTGTGATGTTGTCAGAGATTGCATCAGGTCAGGCAAAAGAGACAATTGTGGTCACGACAAAAGTAGCTGAGTTGATGACTGATCCCGTGACTGGTAAGTCTGTAAAAGTCTACAATGAAATCCCTCAACTTGTCGAATATCCAACAAAGAACAGCGATAGGAACAAAGCTTTGGAGTTACTAGGGAAACGACATCAAATGTGGACTGATAAAGTAGACATCAATGCCACGTTAACCGAAACTAAGAAGTTTGACGATATCGTTAGTCAGTTGGGCGGTGATGGACTTGACGAATAGTTTCCCTCTATCACAAAAGTACATTGATTTTTGCAATAGCTTTAATAATGTTGATGCGGACTTTTTGGAAGGTACGACGGCCGCTGGAAAAACAACGGTTGGTGTTGGTGTTAAGTTTATGCGAGCAGTCAGCAGGAGCACAAAGAAGTTTCACATCATTGCAGCAAAGACAGTTGGTGTAGCCGAAAAGAATATTATTAATCAGGATAACGGAATTTTAGACATACACAAATCAGCTGTCTACTGTGGTAATGGTGATAAAGATTCGAAGATTCCTCACATTAAGTTTGAGGGGAAAATCATTTATGTATTGGGGTATGACAATAAGGAAAAATGGAAGTTGGTTCTTGGTGGTCAGTATGGATGTGTCTATATTGATGAGGTCAACACGGCTGACATTGAGTTTGTTCGTGAGTTGTCCACACGTAATGATTATTTGATGGCAACGCTCAATCCGGATAATCCTGATTTACCAGTATACAAAGAGTTCATCAACAAGGCGAGACCGTACAAAAAATACGCAGGCGATGTGCCGGAAGAAATTATGCGAGACCTATCAGAACCAGCTAACCCTAAATGGCGTTACTGGTTTTTTACGTTTAATGACAACCTATCACTGACACCAGAAGCCATCCAGAAGAAAAAGGATGCTGCACCAGTTGGGACTAAGCTCTACAAAAATAAAATCCTTGGTCTACGTGGCCGAGCAACAGGAATTGTCTTTGTTAACTTTGATAGTAAAAGACATGTGTTGAGTAAGTCTTTTGTAAAGAATACGGTCACGTTCCAGCGGTTCACAGCTGGACTAGATACAGCTTACTCAGCAAGTAGTCCGGATACAATTGCAATGATTTTCCAAGGGATATCAGATGACGGAAAGTTATACACGCTGGATGAGGAAGTCTACAACAACGCTGAGCTTGATGTACCGATTGCACCATCTGATACTGTGGTCAAGTTCATCAGCTTCCTAGAGCGCAACCGTAGTGAATGGGGATTGGCGCGTGATGTCTTTGTTGATAGTGCGGACCAAGCAACAATTACAGAATTAAACAAATACAAGCGACAATACGGCTGTCTGTATATCTTTAACAATGCTTATAAGAAAACCAAGATTATTGACCGGATCAACTTCCAAATTGGTTGGTTAGCTCAAGGTTGCTACTATGTGTTAAGTCATTGTACGAATCATATCAAAGAGCTAAACACTTACTCATGGAAAGAAGGAAAAGATGAGCCGGAAGATGCAAACGATCATACAATCAATGCGAATCAGTATGCATGGTTGCCATACAGAAAAATAATCGGAAGAAAGGAAAACTAAAGTGGGAATAATGGACATGATCAGAAAGAGTATGAGAAGCTTTCTCAAACTGGAACAGGCACAGCCAAATGTCATCACAATTACAGAGGCAATGACGTTTGAAGATAATGCAGCAAAGAACCAAATCTGGTATCGCGGTGACTCATACGAACTGGACCAGCTCTACAAGCAATTGCCACACAGCAACATCAACTTTTGGGGAGCGACAAGCACTCCTGGGCAAGAAATTAGAAAGATTCACACAGGAATACCTGGTCTCATCGTTGATAGGTTGGTAGATATCACGCTGCACGATATGAATGATTTAGATTTTGCCGAGGAAATGCAAGGGGCTTTGTGGGAAGAGATTGCTGAAGATAGCAACTTCCACGATCAACTGCAGGAGGCGATTAAAGATAGTCTTGTGATGGGTGATGGTGCTTTTCGTATTTCATTCGATCCAGAACTTACAGCATTGCCTATTGTTGAATGGGTTGGTGGAGATAGAATTGAAATCATCTACAACCGTGGAAGATTGAAAGAAGTTATTTTCCGCACGCACTTCACAGAACACAGACGGAGCTATTTGCTCGAGGAAATCTACGGATATGGCTCATTAACTTATAAGCTCTACAGGGGCGAAACTGAGCTAGATATGAGCGCGACAGAGTACACTGCTAACCTTGTCGATGTGGAGTTCGATAAATCCGTTATCTTGTGCTTGCCGTTTAAGATTTACACGTCACCTAAAGTAAAAGGCCGTGGTCAATCTATCTATGATCGTAAGACAGATGCCTTTGATAGCTTGGATGAGTCTTGGAGTCAGTGGATGGATGCTCTTCGTTCTGGACGATCACGAGAGTATATTCCTGAGAACTTACTTCCCAGAGATCCCTACACAGGCGAAATTAGTAAGGGCAATCCTTTTGACCATCGTTTTATCAAGGTCGAGACGGCTATGGGTGAGGATGCCAAAAACACAATCACATTACAACAAGCCAATATTCCGCATGAAAGTTATTTGAGTACATATGTGACTGCACTTGATTTAGCTTTACAAGGTATTATTAGCCCGTCAACACTCGGTATCGATGTCAAGAAGCTAGATAATGCCGAGGCACAACGTGAGAAAGAAAAGGCAACTCTCTATACTCGCAATGCTATTGTGACAGCTCTGCAAGATTACCTACCAAAGTTAATCAGTATGGTTTTGAATGCTGATAGTGTGCTTAAGAAAGAACCACTACAGAAAGTCAAGGTCGACGTGCCATTTGGTGAGTATGCTAATCCTAGTTTCGAATCACAGGTTGAGACAGTTTCTAAGGCTAAGACAGGTGGTATCATGTCGATTGAAGCGAGCGTTGAGGAATTGTACGGTGACTCAAAAGATCAGAACTGGAAAGACCAGGAAGTGGCAAGAATCAAAGCGGAGCAAGGTGTGACAGAAGTCGACGTGCCATCATTGAATGAAGCTGCTAACGATTTTGAGATAGAGAAGGAGGTTGAAGATGCTGAAGACGGTGACGATAGGACAGAGGATCTATCACATGAGTCAGAAGGAAGCGCAGGGACTTCTACAGATAGCGAGTGATAATGTAGAGTTTGGTATCTATGCTGTTGAGAAGAACAATAAGTTGGATATACTCAACCTCAAAATGCCTAGTAAAACAGCTTTGAAACGACAATTGAGAAGTTTTAAAGCGCAAGGTTTTAAGGTGTACTGCAATGGCTTATGATGTATCTAAAGCATTTGAGCGAATTGAAAACGATCTGCTTGATTCCATGATTAGAAATCTCGGAAGGCATAAGGCAGAGGAAACTGCTGAGGGTTTTGAATGGGAACAATGGCAGGTCGCTCAATTGAAAGAGCTTGAACGATTTAAGCGAGCTAATGCCAAAAAATATAGCAAAGAGTTTGCCAATATCAATAGCAAGATTTCCACAGCTATCCAAGAAGCCTATAAGCAAGGCATGGATGATGAGGAAATGTCTATCCTGGAAGCTATCAAGAACGGTTTTGAATTTAACAGTGGAAAAGATAATCTGGGGGCTTCATTTTTCGCTATCAACGAACGAAAGTTGAATGCGTTACTCAACTCGGTCGAGCATGATATGAAGACGGCAGAGCATGCTGTATTGAGGTATACAGACGACCAGTACAGGCGCACAATATTTGATGCTCAGGTAGCAGCTAACACGGGAGCTAAGACATATGAGCAATCAGTGGATATGGCCACCAAAGATTTTCTAAGCCGGGGAATCACATGCATCCAATACAGTAACGGGGCCATGGTCAATATCGTATCGTACGCTGACATGGCCATTCGGACAGCAACCAAAAGAGCCTACCTAATGGGCGAGGGAGTCAAGCGCCAGGAGTGGGGGATTCATACTGTTATCTTAAACAAGCGATCGAATGCATGTCCTCTGTGTATGCCTTTTGAAGGTAAAGTATTGATTGATGATGTCTGGTCAGGAGGCAGTGCGGATGATGGTCCATATCCATTGTTAAGTTCTGCAATGGCAGCTGGTTTGTATCACCCTAACTGCAAAGATAAGCATACAACTTATTTCCCTGGGATCAGTAGCGAGCCAGAGAAAATATTTACAAATCAGGAATTGGACGACATAAAGGAAAGACAGTTACTGGACAACAAAGTTCAGCATGCTAAGCGACAGGAGAAACGCTTTAGCAGATTATCGCAGTTCAGTCTCGATGAAGACAATGTTCAGAAGCACACATCAAGGGCGGAAGAATGGTCTAAACTTAAGTCTAATGCAGGAGAAAATCTGAAATACTTTGAAGCAGAAAAAGGATACAAATTATACCAAGAGCTTTCACTCGAAAGTGATAGTGATTACAAGAAATTCATCAATCGTCAGAGATTGCCTAGAGATACTAGTGGCGTAGCTTCGAAGAAGATTGCTGCAGAGACACGACACATGTATATCGATGCGACTCGAAAAAAATTCAAGGGAGGTACAGAGCTTGGACAAGAATTGTTTGCAAGATTAGCCGACCAGTCGGCGATTGCAACTATTGCAGAAACAGGAGTTGTAAGATATGAATCTGGAAAACTCTTCCTGAACATGTATAAGGACGTAGACGACCCTCGCGGCCCTGGTACTGGTTATTTCCATGAATTTGGTCATCAAATAGATGAGAAACTAGGTTGGGAATTCACAAAGGATAAAAAAATTCTGCAACTTCTACGTAAAGACTTTATCAATTTATCTGACGATACTATTTTTGAAGCAATCCACATCAACGATAAAGCCTCTTCGGCATCTGATATATTAGGAGCGTTGAGTGAAGGTAGAATACAAGGTAAGTATTCGCACTCGCTCGTTTACTGGGAGAAAAAAGGAAATATAGAGAGCGAGTTTTTTGCGCATGTCTTTGAGGCACAATTTGATAGTGAACGAAGAGAAATACTTGAAAAAACCTTTCCTGAGAGTTATAATTATGTTATAAATAAACTAAAGGAGAGGTAGTCATGCGGATTATCGAAAGCTATCAACGTGTAGCAGAAAAAGCAGATACATTCAGCGACATCTTTGGATATCGTTTAGTAGCCCCGATTTTTCCTGTAGCGGCTATCTATGGACCACAAGAAGAGAGTGATATCTTTGAAGCAAAATTAGACAAATGTATCAAAGATCAATACGATTATTTTGCAGATGAGTACGGCTATGATTCAGAAGAGAAAAGACGTAGACTGCAACGTGAGAAGTATGTATTTTACGATTGTTAATATCACAGAGCACCGATAAGGTGCTTTTTTTGTACTCAGAAAGGAGTAAAATATGTTTATTTGGAATTGGATTGCAATCGCTTTTGGGTGGTTGGTATTCTTGTTGTTAATCTTTATTATTCTGGCCGTGATCAGCGGAATAATTGAAGGTGTAAAGAAAGGATTGAAAAAATGAAATACAGAAAGAAACCAGTAGTAATTGAGGCGGTTCAGTTCGTAGATACGGAAGAATCAATTCTGAAATTGTCAGAGTTGGGATTAGATCCAGTTCGTGTAGATTATGCTGATTTGGATAATCCAGTTTTAAAGATAGAAACACTTGAAGGATTGATGATTGCAACAGAAGGTGATTACATTATCAAAGGCGTGCAAGGAGAATTTTACCCATGCAAGCCGGATATTTTTGCAGAAACATATGAAAAAACGGAGGAATGAAATGTTAGAGAAAGCAAAACAATTGGCATCACAAGAATTTTCGCGCTTATCAGATCGTGAAATCAAAGCAGAAGACTGCTTTGTAGTTTGGTTTAGCAAGACCCTGCAAAATTGGAAAGCTCTTGTTAGTACGAACACAATTACATCAAGCGAGCCTTGCGGAAATTATGCAGAAATCACACATAACGGAGACAAGAAAGAGACTTATGTGGATGTTTACACCAAGGTTTCAAATCGTGCCATTAAAGATTAGGAGGTGATCCAACATCTTGACTTGCAGGAATAGACTGCTATAAATCACTGTAAATTGCTATAAACCGCCTCGAATTCGACGCGGTTTTTCTTATACTCTAATTTTTGTCCGAAGACTAAAAACTACGTGGAGACACCAGTGACAATAACTGAAATAGGGAGACACCCTTAAAACTGAAAGGAGAACGCTATGTTCAAACGCAAACTATTTTTCCATAATGCAGATACAGGAACCGGCTCTGGTTCTGCAGGTGGACAAGACACGTCAAGTCAAACTCAACCAGCTAGCACTCCTGAGATTGACTATGACAAAATCGCTAGCATTGTCGAAGGCAAGCAAAAGATTGCTGAAGACACCGTGCTAAAAAATTACTTTAAGCAGCAAGGATTGAGCGGTGAAGAAATGGCTCAAGCTATTACTGCTTTTAAGTCGCAGAAAGCTGATGCAACACCAGACGTCACATCACTACAGCAACAGTTAACGCAGGCGCAAGCAAGTGCATTGCAAGCTAATTTAGAGCGAAATCTACAATTAGCAGCAATCGAGGAAGGATTACCTGTTGGTGTATTACCTTATGTGATGAAATTGGCTGATACATCAACTCTCACACTTGAATCGAAACCAGAAGATTTCAAAGCTATTGTCGCAAAAGTGTTGGAAGACGTTCCTGCACTGAAGCCAAACAAAGAAGAGTCAACTGGGTTTCAACAAATCGGATCTACCGGTAAAACACAACAAACTAGCCAAACTGATGCCATTGCTGCAGCGTTTGGTCTTTAAAAAAAGGAGAATTAAATTATGACAGTTTATAACTACGCAGAACAATTCGAACAAGCTTTGCATCAAAAATATGCAAAAGAGCTTGCGTCTGTAGATTTGTTTAACTCAAATCCGCAAGTGAAATTTATCAACGCCCAAACAATCAAGCTGCCAAACATCACAGTATCTGGTTACAAAGACCACAATCGTCAAACTATCGGTTTTAATTCTGGAACAATCTCAAACGATTGGGAACCAAAGAAACTCGAACATGACCGCGACATTGAATTTGCAATCGATCCTATGGATGTTGATGAAACAAACCTTGTCGTCTCTATTGCCAATGTCCAAAACACTCTGGAAACTGAACAAGGTATTCCTGAAAAAGATTGCTACGTGTTCTCAAAACTCTACACGGAAGCTGGAAAGTATACTGCTAATGGTGCTACTATCGACACTACAACATTGACTGCAGAAAATATCTTGCAAAAATTCGATGACGCCATGGAAAAAATGGACGAAGCGGGCGTCCCATCTGAAGGTCGCATTTTGTACGTCACTCCAGCTGTCAATAAGCTTTTCAAACAGGCTAAAGACATCCAGCGTGTGCTGGGAGTGAATGGTTCAAATGGCGACGTCAAACGCTCTATCTATAGCCTTGATGACGTTAAAATCAAACAAGTGCAATCAGCTCGCATGAAATCACAATACAACTTTACAAATGGTTGTGTCGCAACAGATGAAGCGAAACAAATGAACTTCATCTTAATCCACCCATCTTGTGAAGTTGCTCGTGAAAAATACTCTTACATCAAAGTATTTACACCAGGACATGACTCACGTACAGCTGACAACTACTTGCTCCAATCTCGCTTCTACATGGATGCATTCTTGATTAAGAATAAAGCAGCGGGTATCTTTATCAACGCGACAGCGTAAGAAAGGATGGTGTAGTATATGGCATTAAAAGCAATTAAGGGCGCTCGCGTCTATGATATCGATGAGTCAGCGATCAATGATTTTGTTGGCCGTGGCTTTGAAGTTTACGAAGATGGTGAACTTAAATATGGTGAACCTGTAGACAAGGTGTCAAAAGAGGAGCACGAAAAAGTTTTGGCTGAATTGAAAAATGCTAAGGATGAGATCAAGAAGCTCAAAGGAGCTAAGGAGTAACAGTCATGTATGCTAGTCCAGATTATTACAAAAAGACGTTTGTTGGTGTGATTTCTGCTGATCCAGAAGTTCTGGCTAGCAAACTTAAATCAGCTTCTGACAAGATTGATATACTTACGTTCAACCGAATCCGTGGCATTGGATTCGACAATCTGACACCATTTCAGCAGGAAGTTATCCAAAAGGCTTGTTGTCAGATTGTTGACTTTGAGGAGGTTAATGCTGATTTGATAGCTACTACAGTTTCAAACTACAGCATTAATGGTGTGTCAATGCAATTTGGATCAAATTGGAATATTGCTACAGAGCAAGGTATTGTTATTTATCGCAAAACCTATGAACTTTTGAAACAAACAGGATTGACGAGGAGGGTTATTTGATGAAATTTCCACAACTTGTCTTACCTCAATTTTGCCAGATACCAATCACAATCACAGTCAACCAAGAAGGAGTTTCTGAAGACGGCGAACCTTTGGAGGCGTTTAGAGAAAATCTAAAATGCAATTATCAGGACGGTGTCAAAACAGTCCTAACTGAGCAGAAGAAGCTGGTCCAAATTACTGGGTCAGCCTATTTTGTTGGTGATATTGCACCGGATTTGGCTACATTAAGCGGAGGGACTGCAATTGTATTTGGTATTGCCAGGAGGATTGCCGATAGTCGGAAAGCTAGAAATCCAGACGGGACTGTTAACTATACTTACATCGGATTGGAGTGATGCTATGTTTGCGAAGTCTACAGTAAAGCTATATTTTGGCACTATCCGCAAACTGGAAAGAGCTCAAATCATAGCACTGGAACAGACTGCTGAATACCTGCATACAGAAGTTGTGCAGGCGCAGGTAGTGCCTTTTGATAAAGGTGTGTTGCAAGGAGATGCAATGGCTCCAGACTACTCACGTTCATCCCAAGGAGTAGTAAGCCTGGTACATTCTACTCCTTACGCAAGACGATTGTACTTTCATCCTGAATATAAATTCCAGACGAAAGAAAATCCTCATGCAAAAGGAAAGTGGTTTGAGGACTGGGTCGATGGTGGCAAGAAGTCACACAAAATAAAACAAGCCTACGGGCAACTTTACAAACAAATCACGGGGGTTTAAGCATGATTACACTAGCTGAAGTCCGTGACTGGATTAAAACATTTAATGCAGCTAACAACTACTACATTGGCAAGCTCGATAATAAGCAAGAAAACAGTATAGGAATCTATCAACGAAAGACAATCGATGGTCCTCGGGTAGCAATCGGAGGCAGATCACTGGCAAGCTATGATGTCAAATCAATCAGCATCTTAATTCACTGGAACAAGAATGCGAATGAGACTGAGAAGCGTGCTCAGTACCTCTACAATCGTCTATTTGAGGCTGAATCGGTTGTTATCGGTGAAACACCTATTAAGATGATTGCCTTGTTACAGAACGAGCCTGTGGATGTAGGAACAGACGATAATAACGTGTATGAGCATGTTATCGAACTTGATTTATATTACGAAAGAGAGGGCAACTAATGGCTCAGAAAACTGGGGTATTCCCCGTATATGAAAATCAGTTCCAAGTAAATAAAGGAACTGCAGGACTGGAATCACTTGTTAATATTGCAGATATGGAATCATTCTCAGTATCATTTGACAATGGTGTTGAAGAATGGAAACCATTTGATCAAGCAGGTTGGACACGTCGTTTGATGACTGCAAAGTCAGTTACAATTTCTGTTTCTGGTAAACGAAATGTAGGTGATGCAGGAAACGACTACATCGCAGGTCTTGCCTTCAAAAATGGTCGTGATTCTGAAGCGGACTTTCAATGGACTTTCCCAGATGGAACAAAAGTCAAATTTAAAGACGCGGTTATCAATCTTAAGGACTTTGCTTCAGGGGATTCAACTGGTGTTGCACCATTGTCATTTGACGTTATGTCAAATGGTAAACCGGAAGTGGTGCCAGCAGGTTAATTTAGAGGGTTTCGACCCTCTTTTTATTTTAAGGAGGAAATATGGTTGAAGCTGAAGAAACCAACGCAACAGCAATCGTCGCTTTTATTGATATCGATACAGGTATTGAATACAAGACTGGAGATACCGTTGATTTAAGCGGTAAATCCAAAGAGCGAATCGAAGCTATGGCAAGCAAAGAAAATCGAACTGGTCAAGTACTGATCAACATTTTATCTGAAGAAAAGGAAATCGAATAATGTCAAAAGTAATTGATATCACAGAAAAACTCAATTTTGAAGAGAATCCAAAATTGAAAATTAAAGATGCTGAAATTGAAGTCAATACAGATGCAACAACTGTACTGACTCTGATGCAGACTATCGGTGATGAAAAAGGCACTCCATCTGCCAAAAAAATGATGGAAATGTTTGAGCTAATCTTCCCTGAAAATAGTCGCAAAACACTTGATGAAATGCGCTTAAATTTTGCTGATTTAACTAAAGTTATTGAAGCAGCGATGACATTGGTCATGGGAGAAGAAGAAGTGGGAGAACAGTGAGCCATACTATGACCTATTTGAGGATTTCGATTTAATCGTCAGTTCTCTTAGGACACAGTATGGCTTATCTGTATACTCTAATGAATTTAAGAATATGAAGTGGAAAGAGTTCAAGGCTCTCTTAGCTGGTTTGTCCGGAGAAACACCGCTTGGTCGAATCGTCCAAATTCGAAGCGAAGATGACCCTAAAATGCTAGAAGTATTTTCAGAAGGTCAGCACCGTATTCGAAACGAATGGAGATTGAGACTTGCCAAGGAGAAAACTGAACAAGATCTGACTCAAGTTCTTGAAGAATTAAAACAAGCCTTTGTTGAGATGGCTAAGTAGGAGGTGATAGCTATTGGCACAGACAGTTGGTCAAATTGGTCTTGACCTTGTCGTCAACGACAAACAATTTAAAGGCCAGATGAGTGGCTTGCAAGGGATGGCAACGAAAGCTGCCAAGATGCTTGCAGGAGCATTTGCAATCAAGAAACTTGTTGATTTCGGAGCTCAAGCTATCAAGCTCGGCTCAGATCTCAACGAAGTACAAAACGTTGTTGACGTTGCTTTCCCACGCATGAGCAAGCAAGTCGATGACTTTGCAAAACAAGCTATGTATACCTCTGGGTTATCAGAGACCATGGCAAAACGATACACCGGTACATTCGGTGCGATGACGAAAGCTTTTGGTTTCAGCGAACAAAAAGCTTACGAGATGTCGACAGCTTTAACTAGTTTAGCGGGCGATGTGGCATCTTTTTATAATATTAGTCAAGATGAAGCCTACACAAAGCTGAAATCAGTCTTTACTGGTGAAACAGAGACACTTAAAGATTTAGGTGTCGTTATGACTCAATCGGCACTTGATGCGTATGCAATGGCTAACGGCTTTGGAAAGACGACACAAGAAATGTCTGAGGCTGAAAAAGTTGCTTTGCGGTTTGCATTTGTAACAGACAAACTTTCGCTAGCTAGTGGTGACTTCGCTAGGACATCGGATAGCTGGGCTAATCAAGTCAGGATCATGAAGCTACAGTTCGAAAGCTTTATGGCAAGCGTCGGAGCTGGTTTGATCAACATTTTTACCCCTGTCATCAAAGTCATTAACTTTTTGCTCAGTAAATTGCTTACAGTAGGTAATGCTTTTAAAGCATTGACGGAGTTATTTACTGGCAAGAAGTCTATGAAAGGCTCTGGTATTCAAGAAACAGCTGATGCAGTTGGTAATTTAGGAGAGGCTTCTGATGGTGCAGCAGGAGGAGCGGGCAATTTAGGAAAAGCAGCCAAAGGAGCCGGAAAGGCTGCGGATGGAGCTGGTAAAGCAGCTAAGAAAGCTGCACAAGAAATGAAATCTCTCATGGGATTTGACCAAATCAATAAACTATCTGACTCATCCGATAGCGGAGACGGTGGTGGAGATTCTGGAGGCAGTCCTGGTGGCTCTGGCGGCGGAGGTGGTGGAACACCTAAAGGCGCTGAAGTTGACATGGGAAAAATTGCTGAAGGCGGTAATCAATTAGACGGTCTATTTGATGGATTATTTAAACGATTGCTTGAACTCGTCAAATTGTTCCAGGACGGTTTCAATGCTTCATTTAGATTTGATGGCATTGAACGACTTCAGAGTGCTTTAAAACGAATCGGCGAAGTACTTCAAGAGATTTTTACAGATCCAAAAGTTGTTGCTTCATTTCAAACTATGCTTGATAAGATAGCTTATGCTCTAGGGCAGTTTGCTGGCTCGATAGGGACAGTTGCTCTCGGGATAGGAGTCTTTATCGCAGAAAGTATAGCCAATGGATTAGAACGCCAAAAAGAGCGTATTATCCGCTCTCTAGTGGCTCAGTTTGAGAACACAGGTAATATGTTTGCATCGGCTGGGAATATCGCTCAGGCATTCGCAGACGGCTTTTATGACGTCATAACATCGACTGGCGCTGTTCGTATTGGAAGTGCGATTACATCTGCTCTTTTGGCGATCCAATCTAGCGTTACTGAGGTTAGTTACAAGCTTGGTGGTGACCTTATGCAAGGTATCGA
>ERZ772942.404-NODE-404-length-18302-cov-3.842933_pt1 | contig 18302 bp, 17 predicted proteins | sample MGYA00511135_ERZ772942 | MGnify/ENA primary metagenome ERZ772942 (study PRJEB29015, sample SAMEA2738099) | human oral metagenome | biome: human oral; feature: human-associated habitat; material: saliva | place: China | collected 2265 ... | reverse complement strand
ACCTTCTACAACGATTATTGCTGCGGGTGGCGGTGGTACTTGGGGCTATCATTTTCCTGAACCCAGAGCCTTTACCAATCGTGAACGTGCAAGATTACAAAGCTTTCCTGATGACTTTGAGTTTGTTGGCTCAACGACGGAAGTTCGTCGTCAAATTGGCAATGCGGTACCACCTCAAGGCGTGGTTGAATTGGCAAGAACCCTCTTACCAATTTTTTCAGGCAACTATAAAAAAGTAGATTTGCATAAGAAATTGAAAGCAGAGAAGGACGTTTTATTTCATGACCGACTAAGCAAAATTAGAGGGGGAAAACGATGAATACTGTTTTTTCTAATATTGCTAATGCACGAATTACAGATAAGCCATTAAATAAAGTTTGGATGGATTTATTTATGTCCGCCAATGAAATTTTAATGGCAACAGGCTATGTTTCTAATGATGCAGTCAAAGAGTTACATAAAATTTTAGAAGATAGCGAACATAACCAGAAAATCAAATTATTAGTTGGTATGCATTATTTAGAAGGGTTTAGTCGTCCTCAATACAACAGTCTTTGTGAATTAAATTATTTTTTGCAAGATAAGCAACGTGGGGCAGTATATGTTTCTCCACGTGTGAAATTTCATGGAAAAATGTATTCGTTTAAGAATCAGAATGAAACTCATGGATTGATTGGTTCTGCTAATCTTACTTGCTTTTGGGATAATACTGAGCGCACCTATGAAACGATGGTTCATTTGAATGATGTTCAGACGGCATCTAAATTACATAAAAATATAGATCAGGTTATCCAGCAATTGGGTGTGATTATTAATCAAGTAGCAAAACCAACTGATTTTAAAGAACATAATGTTCATTTAGAGAATTGTCTGGGAGTGAAAAAAGTGAATGATTCTATACTTGAGCAACTTTTTTCACAAATATCGACTTATCACTTTGACTTACCAGTTAAAACTTTCCCAGAAAGCAGTTTAAACCGATTTTTTGCCAAAGGCCGTAAAAATAAACGTGGATTTTATTTACCTAGGCCATGGTATGAAGCAGAGTTGATTGTATCAACAAAATTTTTAGGTACAGAAGGATACCCAAAACAAAAAGAGTTTACTGTCATCACGGATGATGGCTGGAAATTTGAATGTAATACCACAGGACAAAATGGTAAAAATTTCAGTTCAAAAGGTGATCAAACCATATTTGGTAAATGGGTTAAAGGACGTTTAGAGGCGGCTGATTGTTTAAGAACAGGGGAACCTGTCACAGAAGAGACTCTGAATAAATACGGTAACGATCATTTTGAGTTCCGTTCAACCGACAACCCTGATGTTTGGCTACTCTCATTTAAGGGGAAAAACTAAATGTTGCAAACCTACTTGAATCAATTAACCCCGCCCGAATTAGCTGATTCTGTTAAAAATACCGTTGATGGTTTTATGGGGAAATTATCACAAACCGAGCCGAAAATCGCTCAAAATGTTTTATTGCTAGGCAATGTTCAAAGTGGCAAAACGGCACAGGTTTTGGGTGTATTAAGTGCGCTGGCTGATGATGGCGACCACAAAGTTTTCTTATATCTCACTACTGACAGCGTAGATTTGCAGGAACAAACAGTCAAGCGTGCCAAAGACAATCTGAAAAATTTTATTGTTTTGTCTGAAAATGATGACCGAAGTTTTATGCAGGTAATGAAGGCAAATAATCCCATCTTGGTCGTGATTAAAAAAAATGCCCGTGTATTGAAACGTTGGCGTAATTTGTTTGCCAGTCAAAGTAGCCTGAAAGGCTATCCTTTGGTTATTGTGGACGATGAAGCAGATGCGGCCAGCCTAAATACTAATGCTGATAAGCCGGATAAAGATGTCAGTACTATCAATAAACTGCTAAATGACATTAAGAATTCCTGTTGTCAAAGCCTATTTATTCAGTTGACCGCCACACCTCAATCGCTTTTATTGCAACATGAAGAATCTGATTGGCAACCTGAATTTATCCATTTCTTTGAAGCTGGTGAAAAATACATCGGTGGTAACTTTGTCTTCTCTGATCCTCCAAGCTATATCGTTCGCTTTATTGACAGTGAATTAGACGATATGAAAGATGCGAGTGGTGAAATTGCCGAAGGGGTAAAACAGGCATTGCATAGTTTTCTGCTTACTTGTGCAGAGTTTGCTTTATGCGGTAAAACCAATTGTAATTTTGCTTTACATCCAAGTTATAAAATTCAAGATCATCAAGCTTTCTCTCAAAAAATCCAAGCCTTTTTGAATGATTTGGTACAAGCGATTAATAGCGGGGAGAATTTTGCAGACAGCTTTAAAGAAGGCTATTTGGATTTGCAAAAGACTAAGCCTGATATTCATCATTTTGAGGAAATTTATGAAAAACTAATAGAACTTTTAGAAAATAAGCAAATTTATACTCTCGTCGTCAACTCGCAGACAGAATCAGATTTTGATTTAGAAAGAGGCTTTAACATTATTATTGGTGGGAATGTGATTGGACGAGGCTTAACTATTCCGAAACTACAAACGGTTTATTATAGTCGCACTGCCAAAAAACCGAATGCAGATACTTTCTGGCAACATTCGCGTATTTTTGGATATGACCGTGATAAATCATTATTACGGCTTTATATTCCGTTTGATGTCTATTATTTCTTTGTACAACTCAATCAAGCAAATAATTTGATTATTGAGCAGGCAAAAAATTCAGACGGAAATATTCAGGTTATTTATCCGAAAAATATCAATCCGACTCGAAAAAATGTATTGAAATTCGATAGTATCAATCAAATTGTGGGTGGTGTGAATTATTTTCCACTTCACCCAAACGAGGTTAATTTGTCGGAGATTAACAAAATTTTGCCTTCTATTTTGAAAGATGAAATTGAATCTGATTTATATCAAATAGATATAGAGGATTTATTCTTGGTTCTAGATAAATTGGGTCATTATGTTCCAGATGACTGGAATAAGGAAAAATTTATTGCTGGTGTAGAAGCATTAAAGGCACAACGTCCAAGTTTTAAAACCTATGTTTTGATCAAAACCGGACGTAAACTTTCTCGAGCAACTGGCACCATGCTTTCGGAAGACGACCGTAAATTAGGAGAAAAATATCCCAATGATTTATTCCTTACACTTTATCAAGTAGTAGGAAATAAAGATAAAGGTTGGCAGGGCGAAAATTTTTGGTTGCCTAATATTAAGTTGCCATATAAGGGACTGGTGTATTGGGGGGTGAAATAACATAAAAAAAGTCGTCTGAAAACAATCATATCGTTTTCAGACGGCCTTTTTTATTGAGAAATAACAGGTTTATTTTTTGCTGTCTTTATCCGCATCTTTTTTCGGTGCAGGTTTTTTCGCTGCCAAGCCTAAAGATTTTTGCCATTCGGCTGGATTTTTCACCAAGTCCAAGGCTTTACGGAGTTGATCGTCTTTGGCCGGATTTGGAATGCGGCGGCTGGAGATGTCTTCGTCTTTGTCTTTTTTGGACTTGTCTTTATCGGCTTTGGTTTCTGTGTTGGCAGGCGTTTCAGTGCTGCTGTTGACGTCTTGGCCGCCCAGCGGATTGCCGATATGGCCGACCAAATCGGCTTCGCGGCTTTCAAAGGTGCGGTCTTTGTCTTTGACTTCAACGTCAGGAACAATGCCTTGCGCCTGAATCGATCGGTCGTTTGGCGTGTAGTAAAGGGCAGTGGTCAGTTTGACTGCGCTGCCGCCGGAAAGCGGAATCAGGGTTTGCACTGAGCCTTTGCCGAAACTTTGTGTGCCGACGACGACGGCGCGTTTGTGGTCTTGCAATGCGCCGGCAACGATTTCGGAAGCGGAGGCCGAGCCTGCGTTAATCAGGACGGTCATAGGAATGGTTTTCAGCTCGGCAGGCAATCCGGCCAACGGGTCTTTGCCGCTGGTGGTGATGTAGTCTTCGGCAGTTGCTTTGAGAACCATGCCTTCTTTTTTGTTGCGGCCTTTGGTGCTGACAACGGTGACGTCAGGTTGTAAGAAGGCTGCGGATACGCCGACTGCACCGTTGAGCAGGCCGCCCGGGTCATCGCGCAAGTCGAGGATGATGCCTTTGAGCGGGCCTTTGTTTTCTTTGACGAGGGCTTGTGCGGCTTCGTTAAGCGCGGCAACGGTGCGCTCTTGGAATTGGGAGACGCGGATGTAGCCGTAGTCTTTTTCAAGCAGGTGATGGCGCACGCTTTTGACTTTGATGATGGCGCGGGTCAGGTTGACGACGATGGGTTTGTCGGCATTTTTGCGTGAAAGGGTCAGGGTGATTTTGGTACCCGGTTTGCCGCGCATTTTTTTGACGGCTTCGCTGACGGTCAGGCCGCGCGTAGAGGTATTGTCGATTTTGACAATGAAGTCGCCGCTTTTCACGCCTGCGCGTTCTGCAGGTGTGTCTTCAATCGGGGCAACGACTTTGACGAAGCCGTCTTCTTGTCCGATTTCCATGCCCAGGCCGCCGAATTCGCCGCTAGTGGACTCTTTCATTTCGGCATAGCCTTTTTTGTCCATATACTCGGAATGCGGATCAAGATCGGATACCATGCCTTTCATTGCGCCTTCAAAGAGCTCGGCGTCGGGTTTGTCTTGGTAATAGTTGGCTTTGATTTGGCCGTACACTTCTGCCATGGTGCGGATGGTTTGCACGGGCAGGGCCTCGTTGTCTTTTTTGTCTTTTTCGGCGGCAAAACTTTGTACACTCAGACTGAGGGCGATGCCGCTAAATGCGCCGAGAGTGTAGATTGCAACTTTTTTCAAAGTGGATTTTGTTGACATTCGTTTGACTTTCTTTTTGTGCACGGTAAGCAAAGTGGTTTTTGTTTTCTCTGAACCCGTTGACTTTATGTGATTTAAACGCTTGAAACAATAAGTTTAAGGTAAAAGTTTGTTGTTTAATGTGCTGAACAGGCGTGAAAATCGTGTTTTATTGTAGTTTATGATGAAAATTCAGACGGCCTGAAGGGGAAAATTCACTCAGGCCGTCTGAAACATCAGTTAATCCATGAAAGCGGATTCATGACTTGTCCGTTGTAGCGGACTTCAAGGTAAAGGCCGGTTTCGCCCGACGGCAAAGTGCCGCTGGTGCCAATCTTGCTGCCGGCATTGACGGCGTAGTTTTGGGCGGTGTCGATTTCGTTCAGGCCGGAGTAAATGCTGACATAGCCGTCGCCGTGGTCGAGGACGACTACTTTGCCATAGCCTTCAAGTTCGCCGGCAAAAGTAACCGTGCCTGAGGCAATGCTGCTGACCGGAGCAGGAACGGTATTGTAGAACACGCCTTTCCAAACTTCGCCATCGCCGCGGTCTTGACCGAACAGGCCTGCCAGTGTGCCGTTGACCGGTTTTTTCAGACGGCCTTGCATACGGCTGAAGCTATTGGCGTTGCTGACGGTAAAGCCTTGGGTGTTGGGGGCTTGCAGTTTCATGTCTTCGTCAGTCAGCGTGGACATGGCGGCGCGTTCGGCTTCGACTTTTTGTTGGGCGGCAGCCTGCTCTTTGCGGGCTTTTTCAGCGGCGGCCAAACGGGCTTCGGCAGCTTTTTTACGTGCCTCGGCTTCGGCTTTGCGTTGCTCGGCTTTGCGTTTTTCCAAATCTTTCAAGAGATTGTTGAGGCGTTGCTCGTTTTCTCTGTGGTTGATTTTCTTTTGCGCTTCTTTGGCCATTTGCGCGTTTTGACGGCGGCTTTCGGCTTGTTCTGCGGTATTGGTTACGCCTTGTTGACGCAACGAAGCTTGGATATTGGCTTGCAGTTTTTTCAGGTAAGCCAATTCATTGTTGATTTTTTGCTCTTGCGCTGCCAGCTCTTTCTGTTGTTTTTCCAAGTCTCTCATGACTTGGTCGTTGGCGTTGTTGATATAACGCGTGTAACGCAGGAAGCGGGTTTTTTGACCGGCATCGGCGTTTTTCAGGAAGAGGGCAACCGCGTTAGGCTGGCTGTTTTTATAGTTGCCGGACACAAAGCGCGAAATTTGGGCGCGCGTGTTGGAAACTTCGGCTTTCAACTGGTTGGCATCGGCATTGAGCTTTTGGAATTTTTCCCATGCGTCGCGTTGTTTGCGGTTGATGCCGGAGAGGTTGTTGCGTGTTTGTTGCAGCTGTTTGAGCGTGGCATTGACATGGATAATGAAACCCTCGTTGCGTTTGGCAAAGGATTTCTTGGTTTCCATATCGTTGGCGGCGGCAGTTACGGCTGCTTTGAAATCGTTGTCGGCTGAAGAAGCGGCTTTAGGCTCAATTTTAGGCTCGGCTTTTTTGTTTTGCTCTTTGGCTTTTGTGTCTTTTTTAGCGTCTTTTTTGTCTTCAACAGCTTTTTTTGCAGGTTCTTTGGCTTCTTTAGCGTCGGCCTTTTTGTCTTCGGCTGCTTTTTTTACGGGCTCTTTGGTTTTTTTGCCGTCTTTTTTATCCTCGGCTGCTTGTTTAGCAGGCTCTTTGGCTTTGCTGTCTTTTTTATCTTCAACAGGTTTCTTGTCTTGTTCTTTGGCTTTGCCGGATTTTGTGGCTGCGGCTTTTTTGTCTTTTGCCGTTTCTTTAGGCTCTTCGGCTTTACGGTTGGCCTTTTTATTGTCGGCCGAGGCCTCGGCAGCTTTAGCCGGTTTGTTTTTGGCTGAAGCGCGTTCGTTTTTGTCGGCGGTTTCCTTTTCTTTGGAGGCTTTGGCTTTAACCGCTTTTTTGTCTTCCTCTTTTTCTTTTACTGCTTGTTTTTTTGAGGTTTCTTTTTTGATATCTGCCTTAGTGGCTTCTTTCTCTTTTTTCACGGGCGCAGCTTTTTTGACGGTGGCCGCTTTTTCTTTCGGCGCGTCTTTGGCAGCATAGGTTGGCAGGGAGAAACTGAGCAACAGGGCGAGAATGAGGGGTTTGTAACGCATGGTTCGATCTTGCTATCAAAGTAGGAACAATAGGACGGATTATACTGTCTGTCAGGCCGTCTGAAAATAATATCGGGTTGCAATATGGACGAACGGTCTTATATAGTAACGATAGAGTAGGCGGACGGGGTTTAGTCTGCCTGGAAACTGACAGTCTGCATCGACAGGATATTATGAAAAAATATTTATTAGTAGTGTTGGGCGCCATGGTTTTGGCGGCTTGCGGTGACAATACCGATAAAATCGGGAGCGCCAGTACGGTGTTTCATATGCTGGGTAAAAACGACCGTATTGAAGTGGAAGGTTTTGACGATCCTGATGTGCAGGGGGTTGCCTGTTATATTTCGTACGCGAAAAAAGGCGGTTTGAAAGAAACGGTCAATTTGGAAGAAGATGCCAGCGACGCATCGGTTTCCTGCGTGCAAAGTGCGGAGGTCATCCGTTATAACGAGGCTGCGGTTTTGAAACCGCGACAAGTGTTCAAACGCAGCGCCAGCATAGCATTTAAGAGCCAGCAGATTATCCGCTATTACGACCCGAAACGTAAGTCTTTCGCTTATTTGGTGTACAGCGATAAAATCGTTCAAGGCTCGCCGAAAAACTCTTTAAGCGCGGTATCGTGTTTTGCCCATGCGAAAACCGATACGCCGGTACCGGCAGGCGGCGCGGTTTACGGTGCGTGCGTGGTGGATGCGCCGGTTGCCGACGGACAAAAATAATAAAATCAGCTTATAGATTAAAAGAATATGAATTTAGCCAACCATTTCCTGATTGCCATGCCTCATATGGACGATCCGTTTTTTACGGATACGGTCATTTATGTGTGCGAACACGATGAAGAAGGTGCGCTGGGCATCATCATCAACAAACCTTCGCCGATTACCATGGACATGATTTTTGCCGCCGCCGACCGCAATATCCCGTTGCGCCTGCAACATGAAAACGTGATGATGGGCGGGCCGGTTCAGATTGAGCGTGGCTATGTCGTGCATACGCCGATTGGCCGCTGGCAAAACAGCATGGTGGTAACCGATAACGTCGCGCTGACTTCTTCGCGCGATGTGATTGAAAACTTGTCTAAAGAAGGTGCGGTGGACAAGGCTTTGATCAGTATTGGTTATTCCAAATGGGGTAAAGGGCAGTTGGAGCGCGAGCTGGCAGAAAATGTTTGGCTGACCGTCCCTGCGGATGAGCATATTCTTTTTGATGTGCCTTACGAACTCCGTTATGCTGCCGCTTTTGAAAAATTGGGTGTCAATCCGAACGCCTTGGTTTCAGGAGTCGGCCATGCCTGATGCACCAAAAGGCACGGTTTTGGCCTTTGATTTCGGCGAGGCGCGTATCGGCGTAGCGCAAGGCGATGCCGAGTTGGGCATGACCCATCCGCTGGCGACGGTAACCGGCAACAGCAATGATGAAAAATTCGAGGCCATTGCCAAGCTGGTCAAAGAATGGCAACCCAAGTATCTTGTGGTCGGCCTGCCGACGCATACCGATGGAACGGAGCATGAGTTGACCCGTTTGAGCCGCAAGTTTGGCCGCCGTTTGCACGGACGTTTTAACTTGCCGGTTTATTGGGTGGACGAAAGGATGTCTTCCCTATACGCGGAAAGCTTGCTTGCTGAAGCCCAAGTATTTGGCCGAAAACAAAAATCCGTACTTGACCAAGTAGCGGCGCAGGCGATTTTGCAAGGGTTTTTTGAAGGTGGGGCGGCCGAGTATTTCAATGGCCGCGAAGAATAGCATTATTCATTATAAAGGCCGTCTGAAATCCAGTTTCAGACGGCCTTTGTTTTGTTACGGCTTTGGGATAAAAGAAGTTTAGTTTAGTTAATCCTGATTTTTTTCAGTACAAATTTTGCTACACTCCGTTTTCTTTTTTAGACACAAATATAAGGAAAAAGTCATGGCACTCATGGACAATCTTTTGAATGCGGCTACTCAAATGTTGGGTGGCAACAGCGAAAACGGCGCACAAGGTTCTCTGACCGATATGGCGATGGATTTGGTGAAACAGCAAGGCGGCGTGGGCAACCTGATCAACCAACTGCAACAAGGCGGTTTGGGTGATGCCCTGAGCAGCTGGGTTTCCAACCAATCCAGCAACCTGCCTGTGTCCGGCAGCGACCTGCAAAATGCTTTGGGCAGCGATACGGTAAACCAAATCGCGCAAAAATTCGGCATGGATGCCGGTCAAGCAGGCGATTTGTTGGCAAAAGTATTGCCTGACTTGGTCGATAAAGCCACGCCTAACGGCACGGCTCAAGATGCGGATGGCTTCGGCTTGGACGACATCGCTTCTATGTTGCTGAAAAACTTTATGAAATAATGAGTTGAATCATTTGATAAGGCCGTCTGAATCCGTTCAGACGGCCTTATAACTTTTGGTTCGCGGTAAATAACCAATAAGTCTTTTTCTGATGGAGGCGGATGGCTTATGATGGACACTTCATTTCACCAAATAAGAAGGTTATACACATGTCCCGCTTGACCATACACACAGTTGAAACCGCTCCTGAAGCTGCTAAACCACGCGTTGAAGCCGTATTGAAAAACAACGGCTTTATTCCTAACCTGATCGGCGTTTTGGCCAATGCGCCTGAAGCTTTGGCGTTTTATCAAGAAGTTGGCAAGCTGAATGCCGCCAACAGCCTGACTGACGGTGAAGTTGAAGTTGTCCAAATCATCGCCGCCCGTACCAACGAATGCGGTTTCTGCGTTGCCGGCCACACCAAACTGGCTACCCTGAAAAAACTGCTGTCCGAACAATCCATCAAAGCCGCACGCGCATTGGCTGCAGGCGAGTTTGACGATGCCAAACTGGGTGCTTTGGCGACATTCACCCAAGCTGTTATGGCGAAAAAAGGCGCGGTATCAGACGACGAGCTGAAAGCTTTCTTCGATGCAGGCTACAACCAACAGCAAGCCGTTGAAGTCGTCATGGGTGTTGCTTTGGCAACCTTGTGCAACTACGTCAACAACCTTGCCAAAACTGAAATCAATCCTGAATTGCAGGCATTTGCCTAATCTCATCAAAGGCCGTCTGAAAATTCAGACGGCCTTTTAGTCAAAAGCAAGGGATATCCTTGTTGCCAAGAATAATTCATGAGTAGAACCATCTACGCTTCAAACCTTATTCAGAGGAAAAAATAATGACACGCGAAGCTTTACTGAACAATGTTGCCGCACTCGTTAAAAGCAAGCTGAAACCATTGGTGGACGACATCGACCGAAAAGGCCTGTACCCGAAAGAATTTATGCTGGAATTGGGAAAAATCGGCGGTTTTGCCGCGACCGGTACGGTTGAAGAAGGCGGTAACGGTTTGGGTTTGGCAACGCAAATCGCCGTATTGCGCGAAATCGGTAAAGAATGCGGCGCCACTTCGTTCAGCGCATGGTGTCAGGCGGCCTGCGCGTGGTATCTGCACCAATCGCCCAACCAAGCGGTCAAAGACAAATATTTTGCCGGTATTCTGCAGGGTAAAGTTTTGGCCGGTACGGGCATGTCCAATACCGTCAAACACCTTGCCGGCATTGAAAAACACAACCTGCAAGCCGAGCGCGTCGAGGGCGGCTACACAGTAAACGGCGCTTTACCTTGGGTATCCAATATCGGCGAAGACCATATTTGGGCGAATACCGCCCAAGTCGGCGACAGCTATGTGATGTTTATCACCGGCGGCCAATGGGAAGGCGTTACCCTGCAAGATTGCCCTGAGTTTTGCGGTTTGGAAGGCACGCGCACTTACAGCCTGAATTTTAAAGACGTGTTTATTCCCGATGAAGATGTGATTGCTACGCCTGAGCAGTTCCAGTCTTATATCCCAACCATTAAAGCCGGTTTCATCTTGCTGCAAATAGGTATCGGCGCCGGTGTGATTGACGGTGCGCTCGGCATTATCCGTATGGCCAACGTGGTGAATGCGGAAGTGAACGCTTATCTCGACCACAGTTATGATGATTTGAAAGCCGCGTTGGACGGCGCATGGGCGGAAACCGAACGCCTTGCCGATGATGCGTGGAACAATAAACCTGATACGCTGGCAACCTTGAAACTGCGTGAAGCGGCTGCTGTGTTGGCATTGAACGCCACTCAATCTGCTGCATTGCATGCAGGAGCGAAAGGTTATCTGATGCGCAGTCCGGCGCAACGCCGCGTCCGCGAGGCCATGTTCGTCGCCATCGTAACACCGGCCATCAAACACCTGCGTAAAGAAATCGCCGCTTTGGAAGCAGCGCAATAAATCCAAAATATCAACAATAAAACACACGAAAGGCCGTCTGAAAATACGGTTTCAGACGGCCTTTTAAAATAGAAGGAACACAAAATGGCTCAATATATGTGCGGCCCTTGCGGCTGGATTTACGACGAAGACCTCGGTGACCCCGAGCATGGCCTGCCTGCCGGAACTAAGTTTGAGGACATTCCCGACGACTGGAAATGCCCTGAGTGCGGCGTAGGCAAAGAAGATTTTTATTTGTTGGATTTCGTGATATAACTTAGTTGATTTAAAAAGGCCGTCTGAAATTTCAGACGGCCTTTGTTTTATCGGCGGTATAAAGCAACCATGGTTTCAGCTGCTTTGACGCAGCTTTCCACATCGGCAACCAAAGCGATGCGGACGTAGCCTTCGCCCGGATTGCCTTGTTCGGTATCGCGGGCGAGGAAGCGGCCGGGCAACACTTGGATAGCGGCTTTCTGCCACAGGTTGCGCGTGAATGCCAAGTCGTCGCCATCGGGGACTTTCAGCCAAATGTAGAACGACGCGTCAGGCAGTTTGACATCGAATGCCTGTTGCAAAATAGGGATGACGCGGTCGAATTTTTCTTGGTAGAGTCGGCGGTTGTCAATAACGTGTTCTTCGTCGTTCCAAGCGGCAATGCTGGCGCGTTGGACGGGAATGCTCATCGCGCTGCCGTGGTAGGTGCGGTAGAGCAGGAAGTTTTTGAGCAACTCGGCATCACCTGCGACAAAGCCGGAACGCAAACCGGGGACATTGGAGCGTTTGGACAGGCTGGTGAACATAATAATGTTGCGTGTGCCGCGTCCTAATTGCGCCGCAGCCTGCAGGCCGCCGATTGGTTTGTTGCTGTCAAAATAGATTTCGGAATAGCATTCGTCAGAGGCAATAACGAAGCCGTATTTGTCTTGCAAATCAAAAATTTCTTTCCAGTCTTCTAATTGCAGGACGCTGCCGCTCGGGTTGTTGGGCGAGCAGACAATCAGGACTTTGGTGTGCTGCCATACGTCTTCGGGCAGGCTGCTCCAATCGGGGTTGAAGCTGGGTGCAGGACAGTTGGCAAAATGGATTTCGCCTCCGCCCAAAATAGTCGCGCCTTCGTAAATTTGATAGAAAGGATTGGGACTGATAACGACCGGTTTAGGGCCGTCTGAAGCCGGATTTAAAACGGTTTGGATAAAAGAGAACAAAGCTTCCCGGCTGCCCAATACTGGCAGGATTTCATTGTCGGGATTGAGGCTCAAACCATCATAACGGCGGGCAACCCATTCGGCGCAGGCTTGGCGCAGTTCGGGCAGGCCTGCGGTCAGCGGATATTTTTCCAGCTCGTGCAGGGAGGAGGTCAGTGCGTCGGTGATGACTTTGGGCGTTGGGTGTTTCGGCTCGCCGATTTGCAGATGAATGGGCGTCATGCCTGCGGGTGCATAAATGCCTTGCATGGCTTCACGCAGGCGGGCGAAAGGATAGGGTTTGAGATGGTTCAATAATGGGTTCATGATGTTTCTGCTGATAAATTAAGGCAACAATCTTAGCATTTTTTAGATGGATTGGGACAAAAAGGCCGTCTGAAAACAGGGTTTAAATGTTTTTCAGACGGCCTTTTGAATATTGATGCGTTTATTTGGCAGGGACGGCGGGCAGGGAACCGTTCAAGAGATAATGAATGGTTTCTTGAACCGTGCGGATGGCATTGCCAAACGGCAGCGGGTCTTTGCCTCGGAAAAACAGGCCTTTATCGACTTCGCCGCGGAATGCCGCGGAAAGTTGGATGTCGATACAGAATTGGCCGGCTTTGGCCAAACCGTCGCGCAAACCGCAGCTGGTTAGGCAGTTCAGGCCTTGGGTGCAACGGCGCGGATCGTTTTTGGCATTGGCTTGCAATTTGGCTTCGCGTTTGATGTAGCTGTCGAGGAATTTGGTGCGCACGCCGCGAGCAGGCAAACCGGCAACAGACATGAATTCAACCACTTGTTCGGTTTCCGCACCGGTCAGCGTTTTCTTGAAGTTGATGTGGGCATCGCCTTCTTCGGTCACGGCAAACGCGGTACCGATTTGAACAGCGGATGCGCCCCAGTTTTTCAAGGCTGTTTTGACTTTTTCAAAGTTTGCCATGCCGCCGGCGAGTACCAACGGGATTTTTTCGCTTTCCAAGCCCAAGTTTTTGAATACTTCAAACGTTTCTTCAATAACGCGTTTGAACTCGAATTTGGCATCGTTCACGCCGTCAACGGTTGCCGCACCCAAGTGGCCGGCTGCGTGGGCTGGGTGTTCGATAACGATGGCATCGGGCAAGATGCCTTTTTTCATCCAACGTTTCAAAACGATGTTGATACCGCGTGATTCGGACAAAATAGGGAAGAGGGCGACATCTTTGTGGTAGCCCTCTGCCATTTCTGGCAGATCCAAAGGTAAACCTGCGCCCATCACAATCGCGTCTGCACCGGATTCGCAGGCCTGACGGACGTAGGCGGCATGGTCTTTGACGGCTTTCATGACGTTGACGGCAATCATGCCTTTGCCTTCTGAATCGGCTTTGGCTTTTTTGATTTCACGGTCAAGCGCGATGCAGTTGAGGCGGGTGTATTTTTCTTCGCTGGAATCGATTTTTGATTCGGCCAGCAAATCTTCGTGCAAGTGGCGCAAATCGACGCTGGCAATCGTACCCACGCCGTTTTCGCGCGCAACCGCGCTGGAGAGTTTTGATGCGGAAACGCCTACACCCATACCGCCTTGTACGACGGGAATCAGTGATTTGCCACGGATAATCAATGGGTCAAAGTTGTTTTGCATGGATGCTCCTTCATAGATTCTGGATGGTGCCGTCTGAAACCCTATGAAATGGATTGGATAACGGACTGATGTGTATATCAATAAGTGTGTTTTCGCCGCCGTTTTTCAGACGGCATGAGGCGTGTTTTTAAAATTTTAGGAATTATACTCTAAGTTAGTGTAAAAATTAGAGTATTAATACAGTTTTTTTGAAGGAAAAATTGAAAAGTCTTGTTAATAAAGGAATAAATTTTATGATGGATTGAATTGAGGAGGAGAAATTGCAAACAAAATCTACAAAGAAAAAGGCCGTCTGAAATTTCAGACGGCCTTAAGTATGGGAATCAGACAGATGTCGGATTACATTTGTTTTTTAGCGGCATCAATGGCGCGTTGGTCAGGGTTGATTAAGATTTCAACGCGGCGGTTTTGTGCGCGGCCTTCAACAGTAGCGTTGGACGCGATGGGTTGACGGGAGCCGTAACCGAAAGTACTCAAACGAGTGCTGCTTACGCCACGGGATTGCAGGAAGGTGGCAACAGATTCGGCGCGGTTGCGAGACAATGGTTCGTTGATGGCGTCGTTACCGGTGTTGTCGGTGTGGCCGTTGATGGTCAAAGTGGTGTCAGGATATTGAACCAAGGTTTGCGCAGCGGCAGACAAGGCACTTTGAGCATGGCCGCTCAGGGCAGCGCTGCCGGTAGCGAAGGTTACGTTTTCAGGCATAACCAGTTTGATTTGGTTGCCTTGACGTTCAACTTCGATGTTGGTGTTGGCCAGGCTTTGACGCAGTTTTTTCTCTTGGTAGTCCATGTAACCGCCGATACCGGCACCTACTGCACCACAAGCCAATGCGGAGTTACGCGCGCCTTTACCGCCGTGGGTCAGCGCACCCACGATGCCACAAACAGCCGCACCGCCCAAACCGTACATAGCGGTTTTGCTGGCGGATTGTTGACCGGTAGCAGGATCGGTCACACAGCCGGTGAGTGCCAAAGGAATGGCAGTAGCAATAACGGTCAGGGGTTTCAAGAATTTCATGTCGTATCCTCTTTTTAGATGACGGCTCGGGCCGTCTGAAAAAAATGAATAAAAACCGCGTGGGTCATTACGAATTAATGATACCGAATATCTGAAACGCAAAAGAATGGGTTTAACCCGATATTACGCAAATATTTGTCAGTTAACATAATACTGAAACATTTCTGCATTTGTCTGACCGTTTGGCCACTTTGTCGCCAGATAAAAAGCAGGTTTCTTTACGATTTCTTCCGTTTTTTCTTTTTACGGCGATACCAGCTGACAAATGCCCATTTCAATCTGACTTTGACATCGTATCCCACCGAGCCTGCGCCCAGTATGAACAAAACGGCGGAAACGGGCAGGGCGAAATGATGGCCGACCAAATGATAACCCCATACGCCAACGATGCCGCCCAGTAAAAACGACAGCATCAAGCCGCTTAAAAGCCACATTTTCGGTTTGTTGACGCGGACGTGCGGCAGGCGCGGATGATGTTGTTTGGAGTAATAAAGCGCGCGTGAAATTTCAATGCCCAAGTCGGTCGCCGTGCCGGTCATGTGGGTGGAACGGATGGCGCCGCCGGAAAGAAGCGTGATAACCGTATTATGCATACCCATAATAAAACACAATAAAAACAATGCCAAAGACGGCATAATAAAATCAGAGCCACCAAAATCCCATTCCATCGCGGCAATGCCGAACAAGCCGAAGATCAATAGATAAACCGCTTCCAGCCACATGGAAAAACCAAAGCTGCCACGGAAGCGCATTTGCTGCGTCCACAAAATCACCCAACCCGAATGCGCGGCTCCGGCAACAAAACATAACACACTGATTGTGGCAATAATGGCCACACTCCACTCTTGAAGATACAAAACATCTGCCAATAGCGACATTGAGCCGGTAACGTGGGAGGTATAACGTGAGAATGCGAAGTAACCACCGGCATTAATCGCACCGGCAAGAAAGGCCATGATGTAACCAAGCCGTCTGAAACGGGCATCGGAAATATTGTGTTCGTGCAGGTACGGACGGTCTGCCTGCCAAAACGGCGGCGTGTGTTGCCTATGGTGGCGCGGTCGGTAAGAGTGGGGCCGTTTGTCGTCGTTCATTGATTTGAGGATAGGGGCGAGTGTTTATACTGGGTGTATTTTATATGCAACTGCCTGTTGCCAAGAACAAATAATATAAAGTGTCCCCAAGTTGCCACACTTGCCCATTGCAAGATGAGGGCGTACATTAATAGCCATACATGAGTATAAGGAAACATCCGATGAATCCTATTCGCCTGACCTTATTGATTGGTGCTGCCGCATTGCTTGCCGCCTGTGCCACCACGCCTGAGCAAAAAGCCGCACGCGCCCAAGCCCAGAAACGCTATGAGCAGGATCTTCAAGTACATCTTGCAGCCCAATGCGATCAGGAAACTGCCGCGCTGATCCGCCGCAAATTTGACGAAGAAGGCAAACCCGGTGCCGCAACTGCGGAACAAAAAGCCTTCCGCCTCAAATATATCGACAAAGTTTCCGATCCGATGTTCCAAGCCTGCTACAAAATGGCATGGCAAAACTATATTTCCCAAGAACAGCTGCGCGAAGCCCGCTACTATCGCTATTACGACGATTGGGGCTATCCGTTTGGCCGTTATCCTTGGTGGTGGTAAGGTATTAACAAACTTTAAGGCCGTCTGAAAGCATATATTTATTGGTTTCAGACGGCCTAAGGTTTATTGAAACGGCAATAACGTTTACAATAGCCGCCTATTCAAACACAATACCACCACCCATGAACATCTGGCTTGGACAGCGACACGCGCCCAAATTTCCGCAAGGAGCCGCCGTAACCATCGGCAACTTCGACGGCGTACACCTCGGGCACAAACACATTCTACAAAAACTCAAACGAGAGGCAGACCAGCGCGGTCTGCCTGTTGTCGTTGTTGTTTTTGAGCCTCAGCCCAAAGAATTTTTTGCGCGCAAAGCCGGGAAAAAGCTGCCTTATCGCATCAGCCCGCTGCGTACCAAATTGCGCCTTTTGCGTGAAACCGGCTGTGTGGATGCTGTTTGGGTCTTGCGTTTTAACCAAGCTTTCTCCGATATGAGCGCACAGGCGTTTATCGACCTGCTTTTGCGCCAAACACTCAATACGCGGTATCTGCTGATTGGCGATGATTTCCGTTTCGGTGCCGGCCGTGAAGGGTGTTTTGAACTCTTGGCACAACAGCCCGATATGCAAACTGAGCGCACGCCGTCCGTTATCGTTGAAGACATCCGCACCAGCAGTACCGCCGTCCGCCAAGCCCTTTCAGACGGCAAGTTGGAATACGCCAAAAAACTGTTGGGCCATGATTACGTGTTAAGCGGCAAGGTCAAACACGGGCAAAAACTCGGCCGCACCATCAACGCGCCTACCGCCAATGTCCAGCTTCCTCCGTATCATTATGCGCTAAGCGGCGTATTTGTCGTTGAAGCAGACGGCACATTCGGTACGCGCCGAGGCGTTGCCAGCTTTGGTTTTAACCCCACTGTCAGCAACAACCGCTCGCAAAAGTTGGAAGTCCATCTGTTCGATTTCAACGGCGATTTGTACGGCCAGCGTATCTTCGTCCGTTTCCTGCACAAACTGCGTGACGAGAAAAAATTTGAGAGTATCGAAGCATTGAAAACCCAAATTTTGCAAGATATGGAAGATGCGAAGGTTTGGGAAGCATAGAAACGCTTCTAGAAGCTTATAAAATCAAGACAATTGGGCTACAATAAGTCCTTTGAATTTTTTCAGACGGCCTGTTCTTTTCAAAATGAGCAATCAGGCCGTCTGAAACCGAAATACCGCAACAATAGAGATCAAAAAATGACCGATTACAGTAAAACCGTAAACCTGCTCGAGAGCCCGTTTCCAATGCGCGGCAATCTTGCCAAGCGCGAGCCTGCATGGCTGAAAAGCTGGTACGAGCAAAAACGCTACCAAAAACTGCGCGAAATCGCCAAAGGCCGTCCGAAATTCATTCTGCACGACGGTCCTCCGTATGCCAACGGCGACATCCACATCGGTCATGCCGTCAATAAAATTCTCAAAGACATCATTATCCGCAGCAAAACCCAAGCCGGTTTTGACGCGCCTTATGTACCGGGTTGGGACTGCCACGGTTTGCCTATCGAAGTGATGGTAGAAAAACTGCACGGCAAAGACATGCCTAAAGCCCGTTTCCGCGAATTATGCCGCGAATACGCCGCCGAACAGATTGCCCGTCAGAAAAAAGACTTTATCCGCTTGGGCGTGTTGGGAGACTGGGACAATCCTTACCTGACCATGGATTTCAAAACCGAAGCCGATACTGTGCGTATGCTCGGCGAAATCTACAAATCGGGCTATCTCTACCGCGGCGCGAAAC
>ERZ772942.398-NODE-398-length-18348-cov-4.898923_pt1 | contig 18348 bp, 10 predicted proteins | sample MGYA00511135_ERZ772942 | MGnify/ENA primary metagenome ERZ772942 (study PRJEB29015, sample SAMEA2738099) | human oral metagenome | biome: human oral; feature: human-associated habitat; material: saliva | place: China | collected 2265 ... | reverse complement strand
TGACCCTTAGTTGAAACTCAATTGATTAAAGCACCCTTTCCAGGAGCATATTTGACCCTTAAGCCAGAAATCTGCTCCATTTTGCATTCTTTATCGTTAGCGATAGGAAGTAATTGGAGTGAAGTTCGTAAATTTACGCCACCAATACAAAACACATGAAACACTCATTTAGGCATCGTTCTCTCCTATTGGCGACCCTGTTCGTCATCACTCTTGCTGCCTCTGCAGGGTTTACCAAAAAAATCACGATGAAATGTTACGATCAGCATGGTACATTTCTACTCACCGACTCGATTGTGCAGCCGATAGAAAATTGTTTTTTTCTGATTCCTCCCAAGATACCTTATTATGTTTGCACTACCTACGATCCGAAGGGTACAAATGCTTGTTTGACAGGGGGGGAACTCAATGTGGAATATAAGGCATTGGGAGGTACTGGATTTGATACGCTCACCCAACAACCGATTGAAATACGCGATAACATGAGTTTCGTGATCACCGAATTGCGCGATGAGGTGACTTATGTCTGGGCAGCGAAACCCAACGAACATTCGCTGCTTTCGCTGACCCCGATGAAGGAGGCGACGCACAATCCTACAGAAACGTGGGTGTTTGAGCGCGGCGTAGTAGGCTGGCAGATCCACAATGAGGTGACGGGACTTTATGTTTCGGGTATTACCGCGAAAGGCGAGCTTTCGGTGTCAGAAGATCCTGTGGACTTCTTGTTGCAAACGAGTCTTGTGACGGGAGAACCTTGGCAAATCACGGACCCGCAATCGCAGCGCACTTATCGTTTCGTGCCTCGCCACTATGCGGTGCGTCCATTCTTCAATCTGCAGGAGAATTTTGTCGATGATAAAGGCAATGAAATCGCAGCTTCTCGCGAGTCTTATGTGAAGGCGGGTGACACTTTTGCGCTTGCTAAAAAGGATTTTCAAGATTATGCTTTCGAGGCATGGAGATTGGATGATCGTGCCACGGACGAAAGCACGAAATTGCCCAATATGGAAGCGCAGCATACCATCGATTATGTGTATAAGCACGTGACGGCCATTTCCTCTCTGCGTCAATCGGCTAGAAATCTGCTTCCGGTGGATTTGAGCGGCAGAAAGGTATCGCCTGATTATCGAGGATGGGTGATTGTCAACGGCCGTGTGAAGTGGCAATAACGATTGAGCAAACAACTTGAAAAACGATTAGAAACCAAAAAGACCGTGATGTAGGCGAATACATCACGGTCTTTTTGGTCTGGAAATTTGGGGATGAATCAATAGCTGCAACTCACTACTGCACGCTATTGCGTTTGCGCGTTATTGTGCGCGGAGTATAAGCTGGAGTTGTTGAGCCTTGGTGCGCGCTTTTAGCCAGTCTTGGAGGCGTGTGCGCTCTGCTTCGGAGAAACGTCCCTTGTGCGTGACAACTGCGAGAACAATGTGCGGTTTTTGACCATCGGTAGGGGCAGAAATCGTTGGAGTATCAGGCGATATCACACTATCTGTTGGCACTTCCACAGCTTGCGACAGACTTATGCTCTGAATGTTGGGCCACAAAGTCTTGATTTCACCACTGATGCTGCGACTCATCGTCTCATATTGTGTGTAGGACTGGAGTTGCGCTTCGAGATGTTGTATGCGACCAGACTGTTCTATCAGTTTTTGGTTGTTAACTTCTGCGGTAATACCCAATTTTGAAGCATTGAGAAGTAACAAACTATCGGATTGTGCACCTTGGAAAACTTGGAGTTTATATTCTCCTAAACTATACTCTTCCAACTTATTTTGTGCATCTTCAATGTTGCTCGCAGAGATTGGATTACCCACTGCCACGACACTCAATAGTTTTTTCTCGCCATCCTTCTGGTGAGACACGATTTGCGTACCCGGATAGTGGAGTTCATGTTTTAGGAATCTCGCAATGTTATTGTCGAGCATGCTTTCGCGAATAATGCGCACTGTCATGATTGTAGCTGGAATCATGGTGACAAATACGATGCCAATAATAGTGCGATTCACCACTCTTATACGTTCTTTGCTCACGGCTATCTTAGGACGGAAGCGCAGCATGCGCACCCCGATGTAGGTGGCGAGAGCAATGAACACCGTGTTGATGAAATAGAGATAGAATGCGCCGAAGAAAAACGACCATTCTCCCATTGCCAAACCGTAACCAGCGGTGCAAAGTGGAGGCATGAGAGCGGTGGCAATGGCTACACCCGGCAGCACATTGCCCTTGCCACGTGTGGAAAGCGCCAGAATCCCCGCTGCACCACCGCATAGCGCAATCAACACATCGTAGAGTGTGGGAGAGGTGCGCGCGAGGAGCTCAGACTGTGCCTCGGTGAGCGGAGAAATCAAAAAGTAAATCATCGCCGTAAGCACACTGATTACCGTGGCTACAAAGTAGTTTTTGATAGAACTTTTGAGCAAGGGCAAATCTCCGATACCAATCGCCAATCCCATGCCGATGATCGGTCCCATGAGTGGGGAAATGAGCATCGCACCGATGATGACAGCGGTGGAGTTGACGTTGAGCCCGAGTGAAGCGATGAAGATGGCGAAGACCAGCACCCACAAGTTGGAGCCGTGGAAGGAAACCCCACTGCTGATTTGTTCGATGGTCTCAGCCTCATGCTCTTTGTCGGGCAGTGCATTAAAGTATTGCTTGATGGTTTTCCACAAAGTTTGGGAAGTTTCCGCCATAGTTTTATTTTGCTGTGAGGGTGTAGGAAGTTGAAAGTCGAGAAACTGCTTTTATACTGTCACAAATCGCGATTAGAACGACAGACCAAACGCTATGTGTGGGGCAATAGTGGAATGTTGACTCACAGAATATTTCAAATCTTTGAAGCCAGAAAGGAACGCCATACCCACTCGGAAGAAGAGACCTCGTGGTGCTTGGTATCGATAGCTCACTCTCAAACTGCTATAGTAACCAAAACTTCCTTCTTTTTGAAGGGGATCGCTAATCAGGTTACGCATCCCCTTTTCGGTTACTGAGCTCCCGTCGTTATTCATTTGCATCAAGGCCCATGAATATGTGGTTCTATGCTGGTAATACCCCAAACTCAAGCCGATACCGAGGTCGAGGAAATTACGTCTTCCACCAATCAACGTGTTGATTTCTAGAGGAACCGCAACTCCATCGCACATGTAGGAATCGTCGTTGAGAATATCGAAGGGAGAGTCTTCGCCGCCATAGCTAAGACCAACGCTATAACCCAAACCTTTGTTGCCGTGAAAACGAGTATCATAGCTCACGGAGAAGGTGTTGGAGATGCCACCAAATTCAGTATATACAGCGTGTTGAGGCTTTTTTTCTGCAGCCATAGGGAGAGCGATGCAGAGGAAAAACAAGAAACCTAAGAAGGATTTCATAGAAGTTGAGAATTTAGAAGGAGAAACTAGAGAAATACTCGGAAATACAATCGGTGTTGAGGCACCGTTGGCGCAAAAAGTTGCAGAAAACTCATCGTCTTTGCGCAGTGGAGAGCATGATATTCTAAGCTGACGATTGGCAATCATTGTCTTTGTGAATGCAGTGCACTTCAGAAAAGCAGACGTTGCCTACGCCTAGCCCAAATTTAGAACGAATAACCGAGTGCAATATAAGGTTGAATGACGTAGTCGTCATTCTCGCGATCGTGAGCATTGATGCAAAGCCCCGTGCGGAAGATTAACCCATGAGACATCTGCAAGCGATAGCCCATGTTGAGGGTGAGATAATAGCGAAACTGCTTAATGTCTGCTTGCACATAGCGCATTCGGCTTTCCTCTTGCGTAGTGTATTTCTCGGTGTATTGAGTAAATCCAGGTACTACTCCGATGCCAGATTCAAAGAAGTGCTTCTTCTTGCCGGTCAGATAATACATGCGCAAGGGCAAAGACACGTGAGAAAGAGAATAGCGATTGGGTGAAGCGTAGGTATTGTTGCTATATCCCAAACCTACATCAAAACCCCAGTGAGAACGAGGGGCAAGGCGTGAGTCAAAGTTGAAGGAAAATCCATTGGACGCACCATTCACTTCTGTGTACACTGCGCGCTGTTGGGCAGCTGCTCCTAGTATCGTCAGGGAGAATACCAAGAGGACAAGTAATCTATTCATAGGATGATAGAGCTTTTGTTGATAAAGTTAAAAGGTAATCAATTTATTAAGCCGAAATATGTATGCAAAAATAGAACATTTTGTAGAATCAACAATAGTGATTCGTCTTTTTTTATGGTAAACTTGTTATATTCTAGGCTTTTTCTAAAGAAGAGTTGGAAAATCGCTGTCAAAGTCGTATTTTTGTGGTCAATATGTGCGTCAAAATCAGCAAACACTGCATCCATCAGCAGCATGGTTTCCCCTTTGGGCGACATCGCACGATAACATTTTCACAGAGGCTCACCATGTGAGGGGATTTTCGCCTCACGATCATCATAGAAACTAGCAATACTCCATATATTTCAATGAAAAAATCGCTCCTCTTCCTCCTCCTGTTCGTCATGCAACTTACGGTGCATGCTCAAAATCCATTTGAAGGACCTAAACGCGAGATGCGCGGTGCTTGGATTCAGTGTGTCAATGGACAATTCCAAGGCATGAGTCGCGAGCAGATGCAAGCCAATCTCACCCGCCAACTCGATGTTTTGCAAGCCTGTGGCATCAATGCCGTGATGTTTCAAGTGCGTGCAGAAGCCGATGCCCTCTATCAGAGCAACTACGAACCTTGGAGCAAATTTCTCACCGGACGTCAAGGTCAATATCCAGGTTGGGACCCACTCGCGTGGATGATCGACCAATGTCATTACCGTGGCATGGAGTTGCACGCGTGGATCAATCCTTTCCGTGCCAAAACCAAGGGTACGAAAGAACTTGCCACCACACACCCCTATTTTAAGAATCCCGAACGCTTCTTGCGCTATGATGGACTGCTGCTCTTCGATCCTGGCATCATGGAAAATCAGCGTTACATCTGCGATGTGGCTGCCGACATCGTGCGCCGTTACGACGTGGATGGTCTCCACATCGACGACTATTTCTACCCCTATCCTGCAGCAGGTCACGTCATTCTCGACGATGCCACGTATCTTGCCAATCGCAATGGCTTTCAAGACCGTGCAGAATGGCGCCGATATAATGTGAACACCTTCGTCAAGATGCTCTATAACACCGTGCATAGTGTCAAACCATGGGTGAAATTTGGGGTATCTCCCTTCGGCATCTACCACAATCTTTCGGCAGGAAGCAACGTTCCTGGTAGTGACACTCGAGGACTTCAAAACTACGACGACCTCTACGCCGATGTGCTCTATTGGGTAAACCAAGGTTGGGTGGACTATGTAGTGCCACAACTCTATTGGGAAATCGGACACAAATCAGCCGACTACGACCGCCTCATTCGTTGGTGGTCACGCTACACCAATGGTCGTCCTTTGATCATCGGACAAGATGTGGAACGCACCGTTCGTGCGCGCGATGTCAACAATCCCACCGTCAATCAGATGGCAGCTAAGTTCGAGTTGCAGCGCAATTTGCCCAATGTTGCAGGTAGCTGCTTGTGGTATTCTGCTGCTGTGGTGCGCAATGAAGGAAACTTCGCTTACGAACTTCAAAACAACTACCACCTCACCCCTGCACTCCAGCCGCTCATGCCCTTCATCGATGACAAGGCTCCAAAGAAGCCACGTAAGGTGAAGAAGCTCTGGATGCCCGATGGATATTACCTCTTCTGGACAGCACCCAAGGCAAAAACAGAAATGGACGATGCGAAGCGTTATGTAGTCTACTGTTTTGAAAAAGGGCAAAAGATCGATTTGAATTCTTCTACCCACATCATCGCCATCACCGACCAAACGATGTATAAACTCCCTTATCAGTTTGGTAAGGAAAAATACACTTATGTCATCACGGCGCTTGATCGCTTGCAAAACGAGTCGAAACCCGTGAAAGTCAGAGTGAAACTCTAAAGACGTTTAGCGTTGCGTGCCGCAGCTGTGCACTTGTACTCCCTGCGAGAAAGTCACGCCTCGGCACGCAACGTCTTTTATATAGTAGATGTAGACAGTAGTTACGCGATGTGTGTCCATTATTGCCCTTCTTGTTTAGGCAAATGTAGGGTGGATTTTGCATAGATCACCATGCACCGTAACGACTTTCTACATACATAGAACTTATTCCTTCTCTCCACTTTTTATTCAGACAGCCCATGAAAGTACTCAAATTTGGTGGTTCTTCTGTCGCCACACCACAAGCCATTCAGCAAGTCAGGCAAATCGTGCAGCACACTGCTGCCCCCATGGTGATAGTGGTTTCTGCCCTGGGTGGAGTCACCGATCAGCTCATTGCTCTTTCTCATCAAGCCACCAAAGGGGGCGATGATTATCTGCCTGCACTCGAAGCCCTCCATCAACGTCATTGCGACATGGTCAAAGCGGTGGTCGAAAAGGCTGAACAACCTGCTCTATTAGAGTTGGTCAATCGCCGCTTTCGCGAATTGGGGAGTTTGCTTCAGGGCATCAGTCTTATCCAAGAACTTCCCCCTCGCATCGCCGACACCATCGTGGCTTACGGCGAACTCCTTTCATCGGCTATCGTGGCACGCGCCATCGACAAAGCCATCTACATTGATGCACAGAAAGTCATCAAAACGCGCAAAGAAGGATCTCGTCAAACTGTAGATTTTGAAGCCACTCATGCAGCCATCGAGCAACACATGCACGCGCTGCCACAAATCACCGTTGTTGGTGGTTTCATTGCGAGCGATGTCACCACGGGGCACACCACCAACCTCGGACGTGGGGGCTCTGACTACACCGCTGCCATCATTGCTGCAGCACTCGGTGCTGAGGTGCTGGAGATTTGGACAGATGTTGATGGATTCATGACAGCCGACCCAAGAGTCATCCCCACGGCTTTCACCATCGACGAACTCACCTACGATGAGGCGACAGAATTGTGCAACTTCGGGGCTAAAGTCATCTATCCCCCCACCATCTTCCCTGTGTGCAAGGCGGGTATCCCCATCCTCGTGCGCAACACGTTTAACCCCACTGGTCGCCACACCATCATTCGCCAAGATGCAGCACCTGGAGAGCGACTCATCCGCGGTATTTCTTCCATCAACCAAACTGCACTCGTCACCGTGAGTGGTATGTCCATGGTGGGGGTAGTGGGTGTCAATCGCCGCATCTTCTCCTGCCTCTCCGATGCAGGAGTGAGCGTGTTCATGGTGGCGCAATCCACTTCCGAAACCTCCACTTCTCTCGCCGTCACCCCTTCGCAAGCGGAACAAGCCTGCGCTATCCTCGACCAAGAGTTTGCCAAGGAAATCGAGTCTGGAGCCATGAATCCTGCGCAGTGCAACAACGACCTAGCCACTGTTGCCATCGTCGGTCAAAACTTGCGCTTCCACACGGGCACAGTTGGTAGACTTTTCTCTGTCTTAGGACGAAACGGTATTGGGGTCAACGCCATTGCTCTCGGAGCACTCGAACTTAGTGTGTCGCTTGTCATCCCCCAAACTCAGTTGCGCAAGGCGATTGGTGTGCTCCACGACAGCTTCTTCATGGGCAATTACGAAGAGTTCAACCTCTTCCTCTGCGGTGTCGGCACAGTGGGTAGTCAGCTCATCGCGCAACTCCAATCGCAGGCGGAGACCCTGCGCCAAGAACGTGGTGTCAAAATCAATCTAGTCGGCATCTGCGGACGAACTTCCGCTGTTTATGTGCGCGAAGGTCTAGACACTGCGCACTACCGTGAACTCCTCGATGCTTCCCCCGTTTCTGGAGGAATTGAAGCCATGCTCGACACCATCGAAGAGATGAATATGTTCAACTCTGTCTTTGTCGATTGCACAGCTTCGGCAGAGGTGGCAAAGCACTATGCGCGCTTGCTCGATCATCACGTCCATGTGGTCACTGCCAACAAAATCGCGGCTTCGGGTGATTACGACAACTATCAGCATCTCAAATCGCTGGCTCGCCAACGGGGTGTGAAATTCCTCTTTGAAACCAATGTCGGTGCGGGCTTGCCCATCATTCACACCATCGATGACCTCATGGCTTCGGGCGACAAAATCAAGAGCATTGAAGCGGTACTCTCTGGCACGCTCAACTATGTGCTCAATGCTCTCTCTTCCGAGGTGTCTTTCTCACAAGCGGTTCGCCAAGCGCAGGAGGAAGGTTACAGCGAACCCGATCCACGCATCGACTTGAGTGGCATCGATGTGGTGCGCAAACTCACCATCTTAGCACGTGAGAGCGGTTATCGTGTCGAGAGCAGCGACATCGAAGCGCGCCGCTTCTTGCCCGACCATCTGTTTGAAGGTTCGCTCGAAGATTTTTGGGCACAACTTCCTTCGCTCGATGCGCATTTTGAAGAAGAACGCCAACGTCTCGTGCGCGAAAACAAGTGCTGGCGCTTTGTGGCAGAGTGGCACGAAGGAAAGGGTAAGGTCGGTCTCAAGGAAATCCCACAAGGTCATCCCTTGTATCATCTCGAAGGCTCTAACAACATCCTTTGTCTCACCACCGAACGCTACGACACGCCCATGATCATTCGCGGTTATGGCGCAGGAGCTGCCGTCACTGCCGCTGGTGTCTTTGCCGATGTCATGCGCGTCGCTCATCTCTAATCTCTAATTCCCTTTGTCACTACCATTACCACCTTCCTAGGTAGGGTAATCCCTCATTTCATCGTGCCCGTCCGCATCAGAACACAAGTTTTGATGCGGATGCGCCGTTTCTAGTGCAACCATCTTTCTTTGCTGCTTCTTTTCGCCTTCTACCTTCTCTTCCTTCACTCTTCCTTCATTCTCTTTTCTTGCATTCGCTCTTCTTTCGCTCTTCTTTCGCTCGCTTTTTTGCCTCCTTTCTTCCTCCTTTCACACCTTTTGTTTGTCGTTTTCCCTTGTTGTACATCCTCTTTATTCATCCGTTCTTCTTTCTTTCTTTCTTTCCCTCTGCCCCCCTATAGTTATATGGGAGGATATGAGGCGAAAGTGAGAAAAATCGACAGAAAAGTGACATATTTTCTTTGAAAGCCTTTTATTTGACAAGTCTACTTTTCAAACTGAGTAGAATCGCATCGCAGTACACAGCGCCCTTCACGAGCTCTATTTCTTTTAGTGGTTTCTACATCAGACTTTGTCTATCCGTTTTCCTCCATTTTCCAAAATTGTGATAGGGTAGCGTAGAAGAGAGCAAGATTCATTCGTCGCACTGTGGAAAACTCCCTCCTCGCGCGCACGTACGCGCGCCCTACAGCAATTTTGCACTTTTTGCTTTCACAACCTTCACACTCTCTCCGTTCATCTGCCTTAATTTCCCCTTGATATCAAGGCATTATCCTCCTAAAATCTCCCACGTTTTTTCAAAAAACTCCGACGTTTTTGGAGAAATCTCCCACGTTTTCTCGAAAACCTCCGAGAGTTGTGGATAACGCTCCGATTTTCCCTTTTTTCTTCCTCTAGCCTACTCATTCCCCCAGTTGTCCCTATACCGCTTTTTTCATCCCATTTTCCTTGATATTCTGCTCTTCTCGCTCACTTTTCTAAATGAATGCAAATAAATCACTTGCATCTCTTTGTGTCCCAGTGTATTACAGCGAAAACTGTGAAGGTTGTGAAAGCAAAAACCACTATTTTGCTAGGTGCGCGCGTGCGCGCACGCGCGAGAAACCTTGATTTTACATTTGTTAGGGTGAACGAAGAAGTTATGGGGAACGACTTTCGTTATGTTGGTATACCTAGCGAGGATATACAAGAAGTTACTTCGTACTTTCAAAATCGAAGTGTGTAGAGTCTATCCGCACTTTTCGTGAATTGAAACGCAACAGCACTAGGTCGGACAAGGATATTTGGTTCAAGGTGTACGACAAGGCAATGGAACGTCGCAAGCATTCCACACACAATGCTGCCCTTGCTCCCGAATTTGCCGCACACAAGCTCATTACAAAGTATTTGGTAGCCGTCGTCTATTTCGCAGACCCTTATGCCTCATGGCAAAAGGGGACGATAGAAAATACAGATAGACTCATCAGACAGTATATACCAAAGCACACCAACTTCGATGAAATTTCAGATAAAAAGGTTGCGAGCCTACAAAAGAAAATAAACAGCAGACCAAGAAAAAAATAATGTTTGAAACACCAAAAGCAGAGTTCTTCAAACGAATAGCCTAATTTTGCACTTGCCGGTTGACTCTACGTATTACGTAATTTTTTTTGTCTCATAACACAAAATACCACGGAAAAATCTTTGTAAGTGAAAAAAAATGTGTAGATTTGCTGTTGTTTTTCAGCTTAGTATCTATTGTATGGATATTGTACTGCTGTGAAAATGTAACTTTCAGGAGATATTGGTGCTTGCTTATATAGTTGTTTATACATCTATGTTGACGTACCTCTTTGCAAATCAATAACATAAAAAGTTACCCGACTCTAATTTGCCAGGAAAGGCGTATATTATACGCTATTATATTTTATCCCTCCATCCTTATGTATTCAAACAGGTTCTTTCTTACATTATTGGCAATTTTCATTACTGCTATTTCATATGCGCAAGAGTCCACTGTTACGCTGCAAGGCGGTATCCAAGATGTCTTCTTGAAGCGCGGTCTCTTTGATTGCCGTGTCGCCCTCTTCAACTCGGACAGTATTGAGGTGAAAAGCGATATCAAGCTCTATGAGATAGGAGAAGACAGCATGCACGTCTCCACCATCTATTCCATCCATACTCCCAACGTGGCAGGCAACTACCTGATTCGCGTCCAAAAGCAGGGATACGCAGATGGATGGGCACAGGTCGTCATTCCGAAAGACAACCAGAAGGCAACGATAGCTGTACCTATGATTTCATTGCGCAAATTGATGCACGAAAAGCAATTAGGAGAGGCGGTGGTGCAAGCCACACGTATTAAGGTGAAGATGCGCAACGACACCTTGGTTTACGATGCGGCAGCGTTCAATCTTCCTTCGGGTTCAAAGCTCTCTCACTTGATAGAGCAACTTCCAGGAGCCACGATGAATGCAGCAGGCGAAATATTCATCAATGGGCGAAAGATTGATGAACTTACCCTCAACTCGCGTTCCTTCTTTCGTGGGAACGAAGCCGTGTTGCTGGAAAACTTGCCCTACTACACTGTGAAAGAGTTGAAAGTCTTCGAGCGCCAACGCTTAGAGATGGTGATGCGTGGGCAGAAAGACGACAGTCCCGAATATGTGATGGACGTGAACCTGAAGAATGACTATTCCTTGGGAGCGATGGTCAATGCAGAAGCGGCGGGCGGTACGCACGAAAGGTATCTTACTCGTATCTTCGGATTGCTCTTGACGCCTACCTCGACCGTGGGAGCTTTTGCCAACTTCAATAATACCAACGACGTCAGTCGTGCAATAGCGAGAGGATGGAACCAAGGGGAAGGATTTATGATGGGCAATCAAAACAAGCCCTCCACGCGCAAAGCCGCAGGACTGACTTTCGAGTACCAATCGACGAAAAAGGCAATGATGGGCTATCCAGCCTTGATGGAGTCTGCACAATTGTCATTCGATCACTATCAGAACTTGGACGCCTCGGGACGCTACAAAGAGAGCTTCCTGCCTTCGGGGAGTACTTTCGAGCGTATGCAGCGTAACCTGCAAACGACCATCAAAGCCGCGCAGCTCATCAATAAGTTCAATTACTTGCCTTGGTCTCTTAGCCACTATTTGAGCATAGGATACAAGGAAGACAAGGAGGCGTGGGACAAAGCTACGCAGCAGTGGAATGCACAGCAAACAATGGCGAGCCAACAAATCGATGCTTTGGGCAAAATAAAGCATTACAGTATGCTGTCTATGCTGGGATTTTCTATACCCCATCTTCGCCAACTGAGTGTCGGTTTCAACAGCTTGTGGGAGCGTTCTAATCGAGATTATTTCCACCGCCAAACTACGGCTTTGGCTCATCAGTCCAATGATTATCGCCACGAGTACACCGATGCTCGCACTACGGAGTATCGTGTAGAGCCTTCACTGTCCTTTTACCAGAAGTTATCCTCGCAATGGTCGCTACATTTCAAAGAGCAATACAAACTGAGCGGTAAGCGTAGTGATGACCAATACTTCCTGTTGAGCGATTTGAAAGGCTGGGGCTTGGAAGATAGCGTGCAGGTCAATCTCTTGCCCTCCAATCGCGAGAGGCTTTGGCAGGCTTACGACAAGACGAATAGTACAGCGTCGCGCAGCCAACGTCACGAAAACGAATTTTCAGTTGCCTTGAAACGGAGCAAGAGTGAGCACTTCCCCATCGACCTCACCTTGGCTTTGCCACTTTACTTCCAGCGCGAACGCTTGGACTATCATCGTGGGGCGGTGGACACGCTTGCCCATTACACGATGGTTGCACTGCATCCCTCTTTTTATCTCAGGCACAAACTGTGGTCGCTTCGTCTCGGATTTACTTCATCCACTCCTGGATTGATGAATATGATTCCCTATCGCGATGCCCGCAACAGCTTGGAGATTATCGAGGGTAATCCTCTCTTGAAAACCAATCAGCGTTGGAATGCCAGTCTTTCGTATCAGCCCCAATGGCAAAGCCGTAGAGTCGGTATGACTTCTGGGCGGGCGGAAACCTCCTTCGTTTATCACCTCCGCTCCGTGGCGCAAGGATTTACCTACCAGGCACAGACTGGAGCAACGACCTATCGACCAGAAAACGTACGAGGTAATTGGGCGTGGCAGTCGTCCTATCACACCACCATCTCTCTGCATCAAAATCAGCAGTGGTGGGTGGATAGCCATACCGCGGCGGATGTTTGGCACTCGGTGGATTATGCCGCCCTTGATGGGATGACGCATGCTGCGCTCAACAAGGTTGAAACCGTCAATCTCAACGAGTCGCTCAAATTCAGCTACAAAGATCGTCATACCAAGGTCGACTTGTTGGGAGGACTGCTTTGGCGCCGTACTTGGGGGCATCGCCCCACGCAAACCTCTCTCTCGGCTTTCGATTTTCGCTATGGTTTCAACTTTCAGCAAACCATCCCACAGTGGAAAACGGCGCTAAATGTCGAAACTACGGTGTTGAGTCGCCGTGGATATGGGAGCAGCGCGTTCAACAAGACTGAGTGTGTGGTCAATGCCTCCCTCACCCAATCGCTGTGGCGCGATAAGTGGGAACTGACTTTAGAGGGACGTGACCTTTTCCACCAGCTTTCCAATACCACTTACGAGGTCAATGCACAGGGGCGCACCGAAACGTGGTATCGTGTCATCCCCAATTACCTCATGCTCCACCTCGTCTATAAGTTCAGCCTAAATCCAAAACGATAGATTCATCCCCTAATAACCTCGTGTAAGCCCGAGACTGACAATGCAAGCTGTTCGATATATATCAGACATAAGTAAAGATAGTAATATGAATATTGTGTGAGTGATTGAAATTTCTAAATATTACTGTCTTACTTTCAGCAAAAATTGGGGAAGTTTTTCGTATCACCTGGTGAGTTCTTTCAACTTCTGTCAACAGAGGAGCATAAAGATGAACAGAGTAACGGTCTCCATACTCGTCGTTGGCGCGGTCAGGGTTGTATTTTCAATTATTGCTGTCCGGTAAACTTCCAAACGATACAAGAAAGTTTACCGGACTGCAATAGAAAAAACGAACAAAGCACAAAATAACAGCTTGGGATGAGGGTATCAGTAGCAGGCTCTTATTTCCACAACGAAAACTCCCCATCGTTCATAGAGAAGAGAACGATGGGGAGTTTTTGGTGATTGTTGCCGTAGAATCAGAAAGTATGCAACTTTCCAACCACGCGATAGAGTTGTTGGATGCGACTGATGGGGTAGCGTTCCACACCATAGTCGGGGTTGCTAGCAATGAATTCTAGTAATTCGGGATCGCCGGGTACGCGACGTAGTTTTTTGACCGTGCGTAGGTCGTCGAGGACAACGGCATAGATGTGTCCGGGTTCGAAGCTCTCGAGCGAGCACTGGCGGAGCGCAATTTTGTCGCCAGGCTCAAGATCGGGCAACATGCTCTTGCCTTGCACGGAGCACCAAAGATCAGCTGAGCGGTTGAGTGGCGTGTCCATGTAGTAATTGGGCACTGGAGGTTGCTCATTGTTCACTTCTTCAAATCCGCAGGTAAAATCGTTGTCATACACTGGAAGTGCCTCAAAACGATTGGCCCTGTGTGCATCACTCTCTGCCGATTCGCGATCAGCCTTCATCATTTCTCCCTCACCTGTGAGCAACCAATCCACCGATACCCCCAAACGCTCGCTAACGGCAGCTAGAAAATCGTACTTGGGTAAAACCGTACCCGTGAGATACGATCGAATGCGCGCTTCGTTCGTATCGAGTAAACTTGCAAAGCGCGTGTTACGCCCGTCTGCAAATTTCTTGATCAAAAGTTGGAGTCGGTTTGTCATAACATATCGTTGTTTGAGATGCGACAGCCACATCTTTCATGATTAGATATAAGGCGCATGCTCCGCAAAAGGCGGAACTTGTGGGGAAAGGACCTCGCTGCACCGTATGGCTTGTATGCGAGATTGGCTGATTTTATATCTGCAAATATACGATTTATGAAAGGATTTTCAAAGTAAAGCATTGAAATTTGCTTGAAAAAATGTGGAATACGCAACAAATCTAGTGATTTTGAACAATGTCCGTGTGGTAAACGCATATTCTTGCGACTGTTGTGCGCAAAAAGCAGGAGTTTCCTATGTGAGGAGGCTCCTGCGAAGAGAAAATAGTCTATGGACGGTGTACTGAAAGAATGTATAGAAATACTGACTATTAGAACATTCTGCCACGACCACCAGGAGGCATGGAGGGATGGAAGTTGCCAGGTCCATGATGCTCGCCAGGACCTCCAGGTCCACCTTCGGGAGGAGTGGGAAGTTTGGTACCTCCGAAGACATTGAGTTTGAAGATGGCGTGGAGCATGATATAGGTGTTGAGGATATTGCTCCAGGTGTCGGTGCGCATCAAGGCGGTGAGTGAACGACTGATGTTGTTTTGCTGATTGAGCAGGTCGAAACCTTCAAGGCGCATGGTGAGTGCATTGTCTTTCAAGAAGGATTTTGAGAGAGAGGCGTTCCATACGAGTTCGTTGGTGTTGAGCTCCGAAGCAGCAAATCCACGACGAGAAGTCATGCGCAAATCGGTGGAGAAACTGATGCTCCAAGGCAACGTGATGTTGGTGGAAACACCATAGTCGTAGCTCCAAGTGTCGAGATTCAGACTAGGGTTGAGCGAGGAGCGTGAGTGCTGATAAGACACACGACCATCGAGGGTCACGTCCCACAAGTTGCGGCGGTAGGAGAAATCGAGCTTTTCGGAAAATCCACTGATGCGGTTGGTGCTCTTTTGTGTCACTGCACCTGCAAATAGCTGGTTCACCTGTGACAAATTAGGCGCATCGGGGAGGGTGATGGGTTGTGAGGTGGTGGCAATGTAGCCAACAGAGCGTGACAAGTTCAGGTTGGTCGATGTGGACATCGTGAACATTTTGGAGGCATTGAGGGGAGTGTTGAAGGTGAATCCTCCATTAGCGCTCCAGTTGCCATTGATGTTCTCGGGACGTGTGAACTGGCGACCGCTGGCATCGTCGTAGATGAGCATTTGCGTCACAGCATTGCGCTCGTTGGTGAAACTGAGATTACCCATGATGCCACGTTGCGACTCGGTGTTATAGCCATTATAGAACAAGCGGAAATTGTCGCTCCACGAGGGTTTCAAACCAGGATTCCCTACTTTGATGTAGAGAGGATTGGAGTTGTCCACTACACTGAGAAGATTGGTCATCGAAGGTTGGTTCGTTTCTCCACGATAGAAGAAATCTAAACGCTGCGTCTTAGAGAATTTGACACGCAAACGAAGGTTGGGCGCAAAGGTTTGCACGGTGCGAGTGGTGTCGATATGTCCCACAGAGCCATGACTGTAGTCCAAACGCGTGTTCTCGGGCATATAGCGCAGACCCACATTGAGGTTGATGAGATTAGTGTTGTAGCGGAGTCCGATTTCTGTGCGGTGGGTGTTGTAGTGGTAGGTGGCGGATTGCGAATTTGCGGCATCACGCGCAGCGGCATAGAGGTCGTTGGCATTGATGCGGTCGAGCAACTGTGCTGGATCTACTTGAGTTTGCACAGCTTCGCTACTCAACTTATATAGGGCTTCGGGCAAACTCCCGTTGGCGGTGATGTAATCGTTGAGGGTGTTGTAGCCCGATAGGGGAGTGAGGTTGTAGAGTTCGCGACGACCATCGGTGACACGGTGCTGATAGGAATAGCGAAGTTCACCATAAAGTTTTCCCACAATGGGTTCTACATACGACGCCCCCAAACGATAGTTCCAACTGGTGGAAGGACGGTTAGAAAATTGGTGCGTGCCGTTGGGAGCAAGTACCGACTGACTATTGTCTTTGCGAAGACGGCGATGAATGTCTGCAAAACTATAACTAGTGGAGCCAGATTCCTCCCATTTGCCTCGCGCTTCTACGCTCAAACTGCGACCTGTGCGGCCTGGGAGCTTGCGCGTTACATTGAGTTCTCCTTCAAAAGCATGACTCCAGGAAGTGCCCAACTTGTTATTGTTGTTGAGGTTGACCAGATAGGGGAGAGTGCTGACTAAGGTGTCGGCAGTGCCGCGTGTGGTGCTTGCGTAGGTGCGGTTGAGCACTTCGTCGGTGCTGCTCACACCCAAAGAAGCGAAAGGATCGCTGTCGAAAGTGGTAGCTCGCTTGTTGCTACTAGAATTTCCCTTGCTCCAGTTGAAGTTGGGGCGGAAGGTAACAGAGGTCATGGAGTCTGGGCTCCACATTAGACGCAAAGAAGCTCGAACACTTTGACTGAGGTTATTGGAAAAGCTATGTGTGTTGGAAAAACTGGGTTTGCGTCCAGCTGTGAGGAAGGTTTCACTATTGGTGATGCTCTCGGTGTTGTTGTCGTTGCGAAAATAGAGGGCATTACCCCCAATTTCAAATGCTCCCGACTTGAAGCGCTTGATGCCATTGTCCCACGAGAAATCTAAACCAGCCATGGTGGAGGTGGTGCGGCCATCATTGTTGGACATGAAACCACGAGGACCTCCAAAACCGCGATCGCCGACGTTGTTGTGCGACCCAAAGAAACCCAAGCGGCTATTGTCGGTGAAACGCATCAACATCAGTTTGGTCTGATAGAGATTGTTCTTTTCGTCATCGCGTCCACCCGCTACTTCAATGTTGCTTAGCAGTGTTTGGTTGAGTTCGCGCTTGGTGGAGATGTCGAGAACAAAACTTTCTTCGCCATCGTCTATGCCGGTTTGCTCTGCTAAATCGCTCTTCTTTTCGTAGCTCTTTACCTTAGAAACCAAATTGACGGGAAGATTTTTCATCGCGATTTTGGTATCTCCTTTGAAAAAGTCCTTACCATTGATGAGCAATTCCTTCACGGTTTTGCCATTCACCTTAATGCTACCATCGGCACCAACTTCCGCACCGGGAAGTTGTTTGATGAGCGCTTCCAAGGAAGACCCTTCTGCTGTGCGGAAAGCTGCTGCGTTGAACACAGTGGTGTCTTCACGTTGTTCCATACGCGCCAGTACGGCTTTTACTTCGGCTGCACTAAGGAGGACGTCACTATTTTTGAGTAATACTTCCCCAATGTGCAAAGTGTCGCCGTGATTCTTCAGAGCCACCGCAAAGGATTGAGATTCGTATCCCAAAGCACTTGCAGTGAGATGCAGACTGTCGGTGGCATTGGTTTCAGTGCGCAGGGTGAAGCGACCCAAACTGTCGGTGGTGGCTACGGAAGGGCGTGAACCTTTGGTGCGAACGTCGGCATTACGAATGGGAAGATTGTCCGTCTTTCCAACGAGGGTGCCGACAATGACACGATGTTGGAGCGCATTGGCTGCATAGATTCCGATGGGCACGACAGCACAAGTCGACAAAAATAGGGGAAGTAATGATTTTTGCATACGCTTAGGGTTGTGAAAGTTCTGTGATGGGAAATAGCGATTGCACTTGCCTAGTAATTTTCCGTAGTTTTGGTGCAATGAAGATAAGCGAGTGGTTGCCTATGCTCTCTTTCTTTCTTGTTTTTATCATGCAAAAACAAAGAGTAAGTCTAATTTAGGTGTCACGATATAGCTAAGTCCATACGCAAAGATAGTTTATTTTCAAACAATGACAAGAACAAATATTTCTAATGTGCGGAAATCAAACGATATTTGGCACTTTTTTTGTTTTGAAATTGTCATTTGTCTATATATGATGCCGATAGAAAAAGTGGAGTGTCGAATGATTGTAAGAATGCAAAGTCGTTTCTATATAAAGTTGTATAAGATGGTCTTGTCATTGCTTTAACCCAAATCAGTCATTAGGCCGTTAT
>ERZ772942.396-NODE-396-length-18378-cov-3.692136_pt1 | contig 18378 bp, 10 predicted proteins | sample MGYA00511135_ERZ772942 | MGnify/ENA primary metagenome ERZ772942 (study PRJEB29015, sample SAMEA2738099) | human oral metagenome | biome: human oral; feature: human-associated habitat; material: saliva | place: China | collected 2265 ... | reverse complement strand
GCTGATTCTGAAGGAACTGCCCGCCGGCCAGGTGCTGACCGACCTGGGCCTCAAGCGCCCCGAGGCGCAGGACCGCAACGGCCAGGGCCACTCCGAACCGGTCTCTCTGGAGAACCTGGCAACCATCGACGCGGACTACATGTTCCTCGGCACCCTCGGCGGCGCAAGCCAGAAGAACCCGAACGCACAGGGTACCGCAGGTCTGCAGGGCGCCGAAGAAGCACTGAAGAAGGCCAAGGAAACCTCCGGCTTCACCAACCTGAAGGCTGTCAAGGATGACCACGTCATCCTGGTTGAGGGCTCCAAGTGGACCTCCACCGGCGGCCCCCTGCTGCTCAACGGCATTATCGAGGACGTCAAGAAGGCCCTGCCCCTCTAAGCCCTCACCCCTCTCTGGCTTCCCGTAGCGGCTCCGTCGCTGCGGGAAGCTTGCATGACTCACCACCTCGCAAGGAACAACCACCATGACCGATCACCGCCCCGCCCGTGCCGCCGCACGGTACGGCGCTGTCGTTGCGCTTGCCGGCGCGCTTGTGGCTCCCGGTGCGGCCCTGACGGCACCGACCGCATTCGCGGATTCCAAACTGCCGATTGGCGTAGCCTCGGATCCGGCGGCCACCCCCTCGGCAACCCCCAACGCCGAGCAGAGCAAGACCGCGGACCCCAGCGCAACCGCAGACCCTACCCCCGCACCCAGCGAAGACTCGAAAACCTGCGCCCCCGCTGACGACTCCTTCACCCCGCGCCTGACCATCGAGAACCCCAAGGCGGTTCAGGGCGGCAAACTGCACCTGACCGGTGACGGCTGGTGCAACCCTGAGGATAAGAAGGCATCCGTTATTGGCCTGAAGATTGACGACGGCAAGGTATCCCGTAACGACGCCACCGCGGTCCACGACAACCGCACCATCTGGGCTATTGTCACCCCCGATGAAAACGGCCATATCGACACCTGGATTGACCTGCCCACCCGCGCAAACGCAGCCTTCAAAAATGATGAAGACGCCGCCAAGTACGCCTCCGGTGAGCACACTCTGCGACTGCTGACCGGTAGCCTGCGTGAGGGTGACCGATCCGGAACCTACGGCGGCGCCAACAGCCAGGGCGGCATCAACACGACCTTCACCATTGGCGAGTACGCCCCCGGTGACGCACCCGAGCCGGTCAACGCCTCCGATCTGACCGATGGTCACGGCGTGCAGGTGAGCCGTGACGGTTCCACCGTGACCGTGACCGTGCCGAACGCTGAACCGGGCACCTGGGTGTACGCCGCGACCTACCTCGGTAACTCCCCGCAGACCCTCTACGGCTCCGGCTGGAAGCGCCTGGATGGTAACCGCAGCTTCAGCTACGAAACCAGCGTGAGCATGCCCGCCGCCACCTACCGTGTGGTCGTGCACAACGGCAACCAGGGCGCTGACAATGCGGTGCTCGGTTTTGCAGACATGACCGTGGAACGTGCTATTACCCCTCGTCAGGATTTTTCCCGCGATGAGCAGGACGCCTCCGACCAGCTGGTCGAAGAGCTGAACGAGCACCCCTCAACCGCAACCTCCACGGCACCTGTGCCCATGCGTAACGCGGGCGGCCGCATCAGCACCCGCGCTACCGACGTGGACGCATCCCTCGCCGCCCTCTCGCAGAGCACCGCTCCGGTTGTGAACCGCGTGCAGGCTAAGGCGAAGGTTCAGGGCGCGCAGAAGAACCTGGCAGCCACCGTGCAGAAGACCGAAGCCAACGCAAAGAAGGCTGTGAAGGCAGCCGCTGGTTCGCAGAACTCGCAGAACGCCCAGGGCTCGCAGAGCTCCGCCGCAGGCACCAAGGCGCAGGGCCCGGTCATTGAGGGTACCGAGCTGACCGGTCTGACCAAGTGGCTGGTCAACAACGCCAATAACCTGCTGCTCTCGGCGGCTGGCCTGGTGGTTTTGGCTGCGGCTCTGCTGTTGCGCACCTCCAAGAAGTAAGCTCTCTCAAGAAGTAAGCTCTGACCACACATTCATATCGGCACCGGCTCACGCCCCGCACTCTTGACCTTGCACCCTTGAACAGGGGCGTGGACCGGGTGCCCCCAACCACTCGGGTCGCAACCTACCGAACTGCACTGACCTACTGAACTGCACTGACACGAACCCGGTAGCGTTCAGCTTCGACCCCGGTAATTTTGAAAGGACCACCATGCGTGCACCTTTTTCGGGAGCCCCGAAGGCATCCCTGACCTCTAAGGCGCTGACCGCCTGCGCCGCCGCAACCCTGGCGCTTGGCTTGGGCGTTGGCACCGCATCCGCTCTGCCTCCGGGCGGTGCGAAGGCCTCTACCCCCGGCACCTCCTCGACCGTTTCCTCCTCGGTGAGCGAGCACGGCGTGATTTCCTTTAGCGTGAGCGGTTTCCCCGCGAACACCGTGGTGTCCGTGAAGGTGGACGACGGCGACCTGTGCCCCTCCGATGCGGCTCAGGGTGCGTGCGTGGTGCACCAGCAGAAGACCGATGGCAACGGCAACGTCTCCGGTTCCTTCGTTCTGCCGGATGTAGGCGCTGGCACCCACACCCTGCGTTTCCTTGCGACCGGCGAGAAGCGTGACAAGGACGGCAAGTACCTGGGTACCGAGGCGTACACTAACCGCAGCCCCGAGTTCACCGTGGTGGGCGAGGGTGGTTCGGATAATTCCTCCTCGAACTCTTCGGGTTCTTCCTCGAACCGTGGCTCGTCCAGCTCGAAGAGCAACGGTGGTTCCTCGAATGGCGGCTCGAACTCTAATAGCTCCGACTCTGCAGATGAGGCTCAGGGCTCTAACGATTCCAACGAGTCCTCGTCCAACGGTGGCTCGAACGGTTCCTCGAATGGTTCGGCAGGCGGTGCGGCTGAGGCTGAGACCGTCTACACCGACGCTGACGGCAACACCATCACCAAGGAGGAGTACGACCGCCTGAACGCGGAAGCTGGCTCTTCCGGTACCTCCGCTTCCTCCGGTTCTTCCGCCGCTCCCGCTGCTTCGGCGTCTGCAAATGCCCAGAAGAAGGCGACCGCTTCGGCGAGCGCGTCCTCTTCGGCTGTTGCACGCGGTACTGCGTCGAGCCCGAGCGCTTCGGCTTCGGCTAACACCGCATCCACCGTGCAGACCGTGACTTACGGTGCTGCGTTCCCGTGGATTGGCGTGGTGGTTCTGGGCGTGAGCGTGGTGGCTGCCGCTGCGCTGCTGCTGGCCCGCAAGCGCTAAGACTTAACGTCGGATGCGGGTGGGGGAGTACCTCGCCCGCTCCGGCGTTTCTCTCATTATCTACCGGTGTGCCGGGTGCCCCTCCTGTGGGGTGCCGGGTGTGCCTCCCTGTTTTCTTGTATCGAGCATAAGGAGCATAGTGGCCCGCACGAGCTCATTGTCCCGAGATGTTCAGCAGGAGAGTACGTCCCGTCAGGGTTCTGTGATTCAGGGGCAGAAGTTGGGTAAGCGCCTGGCTTTTCTGTTCTTGTTTGCGGTGCTTTTGGTGGGGGCTGTGGCTGCTTCGTTGCTGTTCGGATCGAATAATCTTCCGCCGGATCAGGTTCTGGCTGTTTTCAATGGCACTGCTTCTGAGCAGGCGCAGACGATTGTGATGGAGCAGCGTATTCCGCGTACCCTGGTGGGTCTTGCGGCGGGTGCCGCGTTGGCGGTTGCCGGTTCGTTGATGCAGTCGTTGACCCGTAACCCGTTGGCTGAGCCCGGTCTGATGGGTGTGAATGCCGGTGCTGCGGTGGCTGTGATTGCTTCCGTGGTGGTTTTTGGTGTGATGGGTATTTGGCAGTACATGGTTGCTGCGACGATTGGTGGCGCGTTGGCTGCGGTGCTGGTGTATACGCTGGGTCGTGGTCGTGACGGGTCGATTGTGAAGCTTGCGTTGGCGGGTGTGGCGATTTCTGCTGCACTGTCGGCGATTGCGCAGGGCTTGATTTTGGCTGATCAGGATGCGTATAACGAGTTCCGTGTGTGGGTTGCCGGTTCGCTGGAGGGCCGCGGTATGGATATCGCTTCGACGGTGGGTCCGGTGATTGTGCTGGGTGTGCTGGTGGCGTTCTTTGTGGCTCCTGCGATTAATGCTCTGAGTATGGGCGAGGAGGCGGCGACCAGCCTCGGCGTGAGTGTGCGTACGACCCAGAATTTGACGTTGCTGGCGGTGACGGTGCTTGCCGGTGCTGCGACTGCTGCGGTGGGTCCGATTGGTTTTGTGGGTTTGGCGGTGCCGTTTGTGGTGCGTGCCCTACTCGGTAATGATGTGCGCTGGGTGAATTATGGTTCGGCGCTGGTGGGTCCGGTGTGGCTGCTGTGTGCTGACGTGTTGGCGCGTGTGCTGGTGGCTCCGCAGGAGACTCAGGTGGGTATTGTGGCGACTCTTGCCGGTGCCCCGGTGTTCTTGTTCTTGATGACTCGTCGTAAGGTGGAGGCTCTCTAATGTCGAATTCTTCCGCTCTTTCGATGGCGACCGCCACCACCCCCGCTAATCGTTCGGCGCGTCGTCGTGGCCGCGATTTGGGTGGCCGCCCGGTGCTGACTGTGCGCGGTCCTGTGAATGCCCAGGTGCCGTGGCGCGTACTGATCCTGAATGTGGCGTTGGTGGTGCTGATTGCGGCACTGGCGTTTTGGGGCATGTTGCAGGGTGACTACAATATCGCCTCGGATAAGGTGATCCCGGCGCTACTGGGTGAGGGCAAGCAGATTACGGTGGCTTTCGCTCAGCAGCGTGCGGCGCGTATTGTGGCGGCGCTTCTGGTGGGTGCGGCACTTGGTCTGTCGGGTGCGATTTTCCAGGTGATTTCGGGTAATGCCCTGGGATCGCCGGATATTATCGGTTTCACGAATGGTGCCGCGACCGGTGCGCTGTTGCAGATTATTGTGTTCAATTCCGGTCCCGTTGAGGTTGCTCTGGGCGCTGTGGTTGGTGGCTTGGCTACCTCGGTGCTGGTGTGGTTGTTGACGCGCCGCACGGGTCTGCACGGTTTCCGTCTGGTGCTGGTCGGTATTGGCGTGGGTTCGACCCTGGCGGCGTTTAATTCGCTGCTGGTGGTGCGTGCTTCGCTGACTCAGGCGCAGACCGCGGCGTCCTGGCTTGCCGGTTCGCTCAATGACATCACCTGGGAGCGTACCTACGCGCTGCTGGGTCTGCTGCTCGTGGTGACTCCGCTGCTGCTGATGCTGGTCCGCCCGCTGGGCGCGATTCGTTTTGGTGACCAGGTGGCATCCGGTTTGGGTGTGAGCGTGAACGCGTACCGTGTGGCGGCTCTGTTCATCGGTGTGCTTCTGGTTTCGCTGGCGACCGCGACGACCGGCCCGATTGCCTTCGTCGCCCTGGCGGCACCGCACATCGCGAAGACTCTCTCCCGCAGCGGCGGGGGGGGTTTCACCTCCGCGGCACTCATGGGTGCGCTCATGGTGCTCGGCTCCGACCTGATTGGCCGTTTCGCTGTTCCCGGACGCATCATTCAGGTGGGTGTGGTGACCGGCGCGATTGGTGGCCTGTACCTGATTTACCTGATTTACCTTGAAAGGAAGAAGAGCTAGTGAACACTAGTGTGACGACCCGCCTTGAGGGCGAGAACATGGTGGTTGCCTACGGTGAGCATACGGTGCTCAACGGGGTAGATTTTCAGGTGCCGGAGGGGGAGCTGACCGTCATCCTGGGCCCGAACGCCTGCGGCAAGTCGACCACCTTGAAGGCTCTTGCCCGCGTGAACCCGCTCAAGGAGGGTGAGGTTCGCCTGGATGGCACCCCGCTGCCGCAGATGAAGTCCCGCGCCATCGCTAAGATTCTGGCGATGCTGCCGCAGACCCCGGAGGCGCCGAGCGGCGTGACCGTGGCGGATGTGGTGGCGCGCGGCCGCTACCCGCACCAGTCGCTGCTGCGTTCCTGGTCCGATGAGGACGAGCGAGCCTGCGTGGAGGCGATGCAGGCAGCGAACGTGCTGGAGCTTGCGGAGCGTCCCATTGAGGCGCTTTCGGGCGGTCAGCGTCAGCGTGTGTGGATCGCCATGACCCTGGCGCAGCAGACCCCGCTGATTCTGCTCGATGAGCCGACCACCTACCTGGATATCACGCACCAGATTGAGGTGCTGAACCTGACGAAGAAATTGCATTCCGAAGGCCGAACTGTAGCCGTGGTGTTGCATGACCTGAACCTTGCTTTCAGGTATGCTACTCATGTTGTGTTAATGAAGCAGGGCCGGATTATCGCTCAGGGTGATCCGCGTGCAATAATTACACCGGAACTTATTCAGGAAGTTTTTGACCTGCAATCGGTCATTATTCCTGATCCGTGCACTGGTACCCCTTTGGTGATTCCGAAGGAGAACCAAACGATTCATATTGCCGCTGACGCTATTTCGGCGGCCCGCGAAAGCGAGTAGTTTTCGCCCCTAAGCCGCGTGGGAGTTTGCGCCAACCGTCTCAGTACGGGTGGAAAAGCTCGGCATTGCGCCAAGCAGCGAACGCTAGGATCTGAGGGACCCAGGATCCCCTGCGCGTAGGGCGCCTACCCGGTGCTCGCCCGTCTTTGACGCATGAACGGATCCGAGCACTGGGTAGGTTCCATTTTGGGAACCCGTAGATGAGGCACCGAGACTGCCGCATGAGACTTTGAAAGTTGCGACTTGAGAGGTTTGATGCACGGTCTCGGTGCCTCATCTCATTTAACTGCGCGGTTTGTGCCAGCTGTTTTTACCGCCCCAAGTCTTGACCCCGCTTTGGGCGGCGCTGGCTGTCATTCTTGTCATTTTTTGGTTCTTTCATTTTTCCCTTTGGCTGGAGTTTGGGTAAGGGATACCATAGAGTGAGGTAGTGGAGGCTAACTAACGATAATGCGCCTCCTCACCGATTCTCACCGATTGAGTGTTTCCACAGACCAAGGAGGAACCGTTGGGCGAGCACGAACCCACCGCGACCGTTCCCGCGCAGAACGCTTCTGCACAGGCTGCTTCTGCGCAGCCTCGTACCGTTGCGCCGGCTGTGCGCCCGAGCCCTCCCAAGATCCCGCGCCCTGTACCGGCACCGCGCGTGGACAGCCCCCTCATTAGCGCCCTCATCGCCGAGGCGGTCAGCCCCGAAGAGCTGAATGCCCGCATCGTTGAGGTCGTCTCCGAAGGCACCCCCATTATCGAGCCGGTGCATCTTGACGACGGTACCATCAGTGAGAACGAGCGCATCGTCACCTTCCTGTACCGCAACGAGCAGGCGGAGCAGGTGCTCATGTTCATCAACCGCCTGACCGATGAGAAGAACCTGGACCGTTCCCTCATGGCCCGCATCGAGGGCACCGACTGGTGGCAGCTGAGCATGCAGATGGAAACCACCTGGCGTGCCTCCTATAACTTCTTGCCGGCGCTGCCCGGCAAGCGCCCCGCCTGGCTGGGCGATGACGACCAGGTGCGCCTGCGTGCCGCCCTGGACTCCGGCGAGGGTGACCCGCTGAACCCCGAGACCGTGTGCAACCGCATCGGTCGTTGCATGGGTGTGGTGCAGCTTGAGCACGCGCCGGTGCAGGAGTTCATCCTGACTCAGGAAGAGATTGACGCGCTGCCCGCCCCCGAGTGGATGCAGACCTCTGACGGCCACCAGTACGTGCTCGGTCGCGTGGGGGACCCCGCCCCGGATGCGCCGCTGTTCATCCAGTTTGACGGTGAGATGTGGTTCAGCCAGGGCATGGAGCAGACCCTCAACCGCGCCCATGAGGCGGGCCGTATTCCGGCGATGCACGTGTTCTTCCTGCACTCTGGCGGTCGTGAGAACCGTTGGAAGGAACTGAACGGTGACAACCCGATTGCCGACTACCTGGTGGAGATTGCGTTCCCGCACCTGGAGGCGGTGCACGGCATTAAGACCGCGCCGCAGAACATTGTGATTAACGGTCAGTCCCTGGGCGGCTTGTCCTCCCTGCTGGCGGTGTTGAGCCGTCCGGAGGCGTTTGGCGGCGCAATCGCGCAGTCTTCGTCGCTGTGGCAGCCGCAGGTCATGGACCGCCTGGACGAGCTGGAGGCGGCGGGCGAGATTGACCGTCTGCGCCACCTGTACCTTGAGATTGAGGTGGGGGAGCAGGAGTGGATTCTGGTACCGCCTCACCGTGAGTTGAAGACGCGCCTGGAAAAGCTGGGTCTGGAGAACGCCCGTTGCACGACCTTCAACGGTGGTCACGATTATGCGTGCTGGCGCGGTGCGATTGTGCCGGCCCTGGAACGTATTATTGCTGCCAGCCGGGAGGCTGAACGTACTGAGCCGGGCTCTGCAGAAGACCAGCGAGAGGTAGCCTAGGGTTCCGCCCGGGTAGAGCACACCCCGTATGGTGGGCGTGCGGGGTTCCCGTTAGGGTAAACACCGCCGCGCCCGTATCCTAGAGAAGTACAGCCTAAGAAGAGTGCAGTACTACCGCGCCGCGAGGGGTACCGAAAGGTACCCGGCGTAGGCTGTACACCCGCCCTCATTGACGAGATGGCATCACGCTGCGAACGCACGCAGCACGTGAGCGCTATAGAAACCGCAAACGACACAGAAATCGAGAGAAGATGACCGTAGAACGTAGCCCCCTGGCCCCCACACCGCTCATCCCCGAGTCTTTTGCCGCGAAGTACCGCGAAGCCGGCTACTGGATTGACCAGACCATCCCCGAGTTCCTGCTGGATGCCTGCCGCGCAAAGCCGCACTTCCCGGCGCTCGTGGCGATTTCGCACGCGCAGCTCGATGAGGACGGCAAGCCCCAGCAGATTCGCCTCTCCTACGGTGAGCTGGAGGCGGCAGGTCGTGCCGCTGCGGCGCGCCTCGTTCAGGCTGGCGTGCAGCCCGGTGACCGTGTGCTGCTGCAGCTGGGTAACACCGCCGAGTACCTGGTGTACCTGCTGGGTATTTTCTGGGCGGCGGCGCTGCCGGTGTTCTGCCTGCCGCAGCACCGCACCACCGAGCTCGTGCACTTTGCGACCCGCACTGACGCGGCGGCGCACGTGTTCTCTTCGCTGACCCCCGGCGCAGATTTCGCAGCCCTGCACGAGGACGTTGCCTCCGAACTGCGCAAGAACTCCCAGGAGCCGCCGGTTGCTATTGACGTTGCGGAGCCGCTGACCCCGCTGACCGACGAGGAACTCGCTGAAGAGTTCGTGCCCGGCGTCGTTCAGAACACCGAGAACCAGCGCGCGAGCGAGCAGGTGGCGTTCCTGCAGCTTTCCGGCGGTACGACCGGCATTTCGAAGCTGATTCCTCGCACCCACGCCGCCTACCTGTACTCGGTGCGCGGCTCGGTCGATATCTGCAAGCTGAACAACAACACGACCATGCTCGTGGTGCTGCCCGCCGCGCACAACTTCACGATGAGCTCGCCCGGTATTCTGGGCGTCATGTGCGCCTCCGGCAAGCTGGTGTTTGCGGCGGATCCGTCCCCGCAGACTGCGTTCCACCTCATTGAGATGGAGGGTGTGACCACCTCCGCGCTGGTGCCGCCGCTGGCTCAGGCGTGGGTCGCCTCCGCGGAGAAGCGCGGCGTGTCCCTGCCCTCCCTGCAGACCCTGCAGGTGGGCGGCTCGAAGCTGGCTCCGGCGGTTGCGGGCAAGATCGAGTCGGTGCTCGGCTGCACCGTTCAGCAGGTGTTCGGCATGGCTGAGGGCCTGGTGAACTACACCCGCTCCACCGACCCGATTGAGATGCGTCTGAGGACTCAGGGCTACCCGATTAGCCCCGATGACGAAATTCTGATTGTTGATGATCAGGATCAGCCGGTTAAGCGCGGCGAAAGCGGCCACCTGCTCACCCGCGGCCCGTACACGATTCGCGGCTACTACCTGGAGGAGAACGCGAACCGCTACGGCTTCACCGAGGACGGCTTCTACCGCACCGGCGACATTGTGCGCCTGGTCGCCGGCAAGTACCTTGAGGTGACCGGCCGCGCGAAGGACCAGATTAACCGCAACGGCGAGAAGATTGCCGTGGACGAAATTGAAGAGCTGGCGCTGACCCACCCCGACGTTTTTGACGCCGTGGTTCTGGGCATCCCGGATGAGACCGTGGGCGAGCGCGTGGGCCTGGTCATTGTGCCGCAGGAAGGCGCCGACCTGGGTGAAAACCCGCGCCGCACGATGCACGAGTTCTTCACCTCGAAGAAGCTCGCCGACTTCAAGATTCCCGAGCGCGTGCAGGTTCTGCAGGAGCTGCCCACCACGAACGTGGGTAAGATTTCTCGCCGCGAACTGCGCGCCAAGCTTGCCGAAATTTTCGGCTAAACCCTTTTCGGCTAAACCCTACGCCCGTATTCCTACCCCTACTTGAGGAGAAAAATGTCCGCATTTGAGACCCTGCGCCCCATCATGGAGAAGTACATCGTCGAGCCCGACTCCCTGCAGACTGCTTTTGACGAGCCGACCACCGACCTGTTCTCGCTGGGCCTGGACTCGATGGGTTCCTTCGCCCTGCTCGACGACCTTGCCGCAGAAGGCGCCGTGATTGAGTTTACCGAGCTGGTGGAGAACCCGACCGTGGAGTTCATCGCCTCCCGCCTGGGCTAAGCCTTACCGCACCCCGGGTGCCTGCCTGCCGGTATTGCAGGCGGGTGCCCGGGGTGTTCTTTCGGTGTTCTACTTTCACCGTTTCGGCTGATTTCAGCTGAGAATGGCGGGGGAGTAGCCCACCACACGCACATCATTCCTAATCCAGACCCCTAAACCAGATCTGAGAGGCCACCATGGGCGTAGCTGATACTACCGCACCCGATAGCTTCGGGACTGCTTCCGACCTTCGCACCGCCGCGACTGATCCCGCATCGCACAGTGCTGACAGTCCCTGGCTGCCGCTGACCACGAACGCGCGCGGCATCTACTTTGCCGCCGCGATTGACCCGTCGAACCCCTGCTACAACACCGCGGAGGTTCTGCAATGCCCCGCGGACACCGACCTCGATCTGCTGCGTGAGGCGCTGGTGCAGCTCTACCGCGAGAACGAGGGCTTCCGCGTGCGCACCCGCATTGCCGATGGTGCCGCCTCCCAGCAGATTCTGACCGAGGAGGCGTTCCTCGCGGGCATTGACCTGCTCGTGGACGGGGGCGAACTGGACGGGGGCGAGCTGAGCGACACCGCGAAGGCGGGGGAGGAGAACTCCTCTGACCTGCCCGGTTCATCCTTGCCCGCGCCGGTGCGCGCCTGGGCGCAGCGCCTACTCGCCCAGCCCCTCACCACCGATGAGGGCGTGACCGTGCGCAGCGCGGTGGTGCGTTACGGCGGGTTCCTCTGGGTGTACCATTCCTTCTCCCACGTGGTCGCCGACGGTTTCGCCGCGTTCAACGGCCTCTCCCGCGTGGCGGCGATATACCGCGCCCTGTCCGCCGGTCAGCCGGTCCCGGAAACCCGCCGCATGAGCCTGCAACAGCTGCTCGATGCCGACGAAGCCGCCTCCACCGCACGTGACGAAGACGTCGCCTTCTGGGAGGCGAGCGGCGCCCTGGAACAGGAAGACACCTCCCTGGCGGGTCGTACCGCCTCCCCGTCGGCGCGGTCTGTACGCCTGGCATTCAGCATTGACGTGCCCACCCAGCAGGCTCTGCTGGATGCGGCAAAGCAACACGCCGTCTCCTGGCCGGTGCTGGCGACCGCCGCCGTGGGCTCGTACCTGGCGCGTGTGGGCGGCTACCCGCAGGCTTCGTTCGGTGTGCCGCAGATGAACCGTATGTTCGCCCGCACCCTGCCGGAGGCGACCCGCGCCCTGGGTGCGGCGAGCGCGCAGACCGGCTGTACCGCGGTGAACGTGCTGCCGGTGCAGGTTGCGGCGACCGGTCCCATCGCGGAGTCCCTGCACTCGGTGAAGGAGCAGTACGCCCGTAACGCTGAGCATCCGCTGGCCCGTCAGGAAGACCTCGAACGTACCGCACGTAACGCCCAGTCCAGGCTGTTTGGCGCGCAGATTAACGTGGTGCCCTTTGACGCGGTGCTGCCGCTGGCGGCACCCTCCAAGGATGAGTCCGGATCCGCGGTACCGACCGCGCGCATCCACAATATCTCTGCCGGTCCCGTTGCTGACGCGACCTTCACCTTGCGCGGCATGCCCGGCCGCGGCAACAGTATCTCCTGCGAGATTGACATGAACCCGGCGCTCTACACCGCCAAGGAGCTGGAACGCCACGCCGCCCGCCTGAGCGAGTGGCTGCCCGCCTACGCCGCGGAGGCGCAGCGCGAGGACGCCTCCCTGAACAACCTGGGTTTGGCGACCGAGGCGGAGCTTGCGACCCTGCGCGAGCTGACCGCCCCGGCGCGCACCGAGCATCCGCTGGAGTACAAGACCCTGCTGGGCCGCTTCCGTGATGCGGTGGCGGCGCATCCGCAGGCGCTCGCGGTGCTGGATTCTGCCCCCGCGCGCGGTGAGGTGCTCACCCCCGAGTCGGAGCGTGCCTACGCTTTTGACCGCGCCCTCACCTACGCCGAACTGGATGAGCGTGCCCGTGCGCTTGCCGCGCAGCTACTGGACTGGGGCGTTCGCCCTTCCGATGCGGTGGGTCTGCGTGTGCACCGCGGTGTGGAGCAGTACGTGGCGCTGTACGCCCTGCTGTACGCTGGCGCCACCTACGTGCCGGTGCTGCCGGATCTGCCTGCCGAGCGTGTGGGCGTGATGATGGAGGACGCCGAATGTTCCCTGCTGCTGCACGGCCCCGGTCTGCATCCGCTGACCGCGCAGGAGCTGAACCCGCAGGAGCCGCAGCGTCACGCGAACCTGCCCCAGCACGTACTGCCTGAGTACACCCAGCCTGAGCCGACCCTGCCGCCGGTAAACACTAATGAGCCTACCCCGGCACCCTCCTCTGCACCCGCCGCCGAGGAGCTTCCGGGCGCGAAAACCGGTCTGGACGAGGACGCCTACGTTCTCTTTACCTCCGGCTCCACGGGCAGGCCTAAGGGCGTTGCCATCAGCCACCGCGCGATTGATAACCGTCTGCGCTGGCAGCAGCACCAGATTCCGGTGGGGGAGGGCGACCGTGTTCTGCACAAGACCCCCATATCCTTTGACGTGCACGTGTGGGAGCTGTACTGGCCGCTCGCCGAGGGTGCCGCCGTGGTCATTGCCGCCCCGGAGGGGCACCGCGACCCCGCCTACCTGGCGCGCGTGATTGCCGAGCAGTCCGTCACGGCGGTACATTTTGTGCCGACCATGCTGTCGGCGCTGACCTCTTCGCCGGCGGCGCGCCGCATCCTGGCTGATGCCGGCTTCGGCCGGGATCGAGAGCAGCCCCTGCGCTACGTGGTCTGCTCGGGTGAGGCACTGCAGAAGGACCAGGTGCAGGCCGCGGGCGAGGTTCTGGGCGTGTACCCGCTGAACCTGTACGGCCCGACCGAGGCGGCGGTGGACGTGACCTTCTGGGAGACTTCCACCGACCCGCAGCGCGAGAGCGTGCCCATCGGCGAGCCGGTCTGGAACACCGGCACCCTGATTCTTGACCCGACCGGCCACCCCGTGCCGGTGGGCGTGACCGGTGAACTGCACCTGTCGGGCGTGCAGCTGGCGCGCGGCTACAAGAACAACCCGCAGGCGACCGCGGCGGCTTTCGTGGAGCAGGCTCCTGCCGGTGCGCTCGCGCTGCTGAACGGTGAGAGTCAGCGCCTGTACCGTACGGGCGATTTGGCGTGCTGGGAGATTCTTCCCGATGGCCGCGCCGTTATCGGTTACCGCGGCCGCACGGATTACCAGATTAAGGTGCGCGGTCAGCGCCTGGAGCTGGGCGATATTGAGATGGCTCTTGCCGCGGTTGAGGGCGTGAGCGCTTCGGTGGCTCTGCTGTACCGCGGCCTGCGTGAGCCTGCCCTGGCGGCGGTGCTGGAGGTGGGCGACGTGCCCGCCGAGCGTGCCGAGCAGCTGGTGGAGGCGGCGCGTGAGCATTGCGCGCAGGTTCTGCCGGACTACATGGTTCCGACCCTGTGGCATACTCTGCCTGCTCTGCCGGTGAGCCCCTCCGGTAAGGCTGATCGCAAGCTGTTGGCGTCCCTGGATTTGACCCCGCAGACTTCTGATGCTGAGGGTCCGCACGGTCTGCTGGAGCAGCAACTGTGCTCGATTATTGCGGGAGTGCTGGGTCGTGAGCGTTTTGGCGTGGATGAGGATTTCTTCGCCTCGGGTGGTCATTCGCTGGCGGCTCTTGAGGTGATTGCCGCGGTTGAGGAGCAGCTGGGTCTGCGCGTGAGCATCGGTGCGCTTTTCGCGCATCCGACCGTGCAGGCTTTGGCGGCATCTATTGCGGGCGAGCGTGGCGAGGGTGCGGAGTTCGCGCCGGTTCTGCCCCTACGCGAACACGTTGTGACTCAGCGTGAGCATCCTGCCGCGCATGATGCCGCTGAGCCCGCTCATCAGCCTGCGCCGCTGTTTATTCTGCCGCCTGCGGGTGGTTTGGGCTGGTGCTATGCGGGGTACCTCTCGCATCTTCCGGCTCAGCAGGGTGTGTACGCTTTGCAGGCTGAGGCGTTCTCTGACCCGAATGCCGGGTTTGCGTCGAGCCTGCAGGAGTTGGCTGAGGGCTACCTGAAGCTGATTGAGAAGACTCTGGCGGAGCGTTCGTTGCCGCGTCGTTTTGCGTTGATGGGCTGGTCTGTGGGCGGTACTGCCGCGGTGCAGGTGGCGGCCCTGGCGCAGGCTGCGGGTGCGCTGGTTGAGCGCGTCATCCTGTTGGACGCGTATCCTTCGGAGCAGTGGCAGGGTGTGCCTGCGCCGGATGAGCAGGAGAGCTTCCGTGCGCTGTTGCGTATGGGCGGTTTGCCGGAGCCTGCAGCCGATGAGCAGCTTGATTTGCCGGGTACGTTGGAGCGTTTGCAGAAGGCGGGTTCGGCGATGGGTTACCTACCGGAGGAGAAGCTGGGCGTGTGCTTGGGTAGTATGCGTGCTTCGGCGGCGTTGATGCGTGGTGCTGAGCAGGCGTTCTTCGACGGTGATGTGTTGCTGGTGGGTGTGCCGCATGAGGATCAGCCGTATTTGGATGCGGCGGGTTGGTCGGCGCATGCGTCGTCGTTCCGTGCGGTGCTGCTGGAGGGTACGCACCCTGATCTGGTGAATCCGGCGCGTTTGGCGGAGGTGACCGGCCACTTCACCGATTAGCCCTCTCTATCTGCAGAGTAGTTAATAAATATAAATGTCCCCGATTGATGAATCATCAATCGGGGACATTCTATTTATTGGTTTTTGAGAACCCACTCTTTATACCGAAGATTAACTTCTGATTGCCGCTGTCGCTGTTCTTCTAGTTTTGTTTCATTATCCCGGATGAGCGGTTTTTGATATGAAGCTACGAGGTTAGCAAGACCTTGAGCCATTCCTGTATCTTTACTGCATTGTGCTTCAATGACGCTGAGTCGAATTTCTTCTTCTGATGCCGGGGCATTATTATCACCGCTAGCACGGGTTGCATCTGATAGTTCTTGTGTTTCCCATTCTTCGTCGCCCTTTCGTGGTGTTAAACCTTTATCCGATAGGCATTTCCACCATGCTTCACGGTATTTTTTCCATTCAGGATGATTCATGGCAGCTGCATAGGATTGGCCGTGGATTCGACGATAGGCTTCTCTGAGGCCACTTTGCTCTTCGAGGCTGATGCCCGCAATCTCTTTCAATGTGGCTAAGATTTCAGGCATGCACTGTTCCATGATTTTTGTGTCATAGCCCCCGGATGATGGTGCATTCCCGGGTCGCTTGTAGTTTCCATATTTGGCGGAGTATTCGGGGTTCCAGAGACCAAACTCGCGACCGGACGAAACGAATTGCCTATCTTCTACATCCGGGATATATATTTCGTAGGATTGGCCGTGTTTTGCGAAACAGCGCTGCCTGAGAATTTCCAAGGCTTGATTGTAATACTGGGAATTTTCATCGAAAGTGTCATTGTATTCTTCGAGTGGAGTAATGATTCGGTTATTTTTATAGTCTAGAGTTGCTTGGGCCGTTTCATCACGTTCTAGTTGCGGGCCTGTAGAACAGGATGTGCAGGCTAGCGTGAATGCAAATGTTATGGCCATTGCGGGTTGAAAGATTTTCTTGAGGTTCATGATTCTCCCTCCTTAAGTTGGATAAAGAATATGTGACAGTAAAGAAAGCGGGGCTGTATTTTGCTGATTGTTGCAAAGCATATGCCTCGGTGAATATGGGTGTCGAGAGAATCTGGAATCTATGTGAATCCCAGAGCGATAAGCAGAATCTCGGGGGAGTACCTGCTAGCTTGGGAGCGCACCCATAGCGAAAGGCCAAGACGCTAATGCAGACAACGCACAAGGGTGTTTCTGCAGCGTCGTTACTGCTAGGAGAATGTTCTAGAGCTTCATCATGAACCCCTATGAGTTATGGAGGGTAAATGCTCGTAGATGAGTGAGCCGTGCCCTCCGTAATGTTGACCGGGCACCCTGAATATCCACCAATGCTGTGGCGAATATCATAGTTAAGGGTAGTTAAAGCCTACCACCGGCTAGGTGCACACGGCAACCAAAACTCCAGTCACGTCTGGTTTATTACATAAGAAACGCATAGTCAACGAGAATATCAACAGGAAGCAGGTCGGGTACCCTGCGCCTCTTCACAGTTAAAACACGAATGCCCCTGGTTGATAAATCATCAACCGGGGGCATCGTTTAGCGTCTAACGCAGAACCGGGGTTCTACAGCTAAATGCTTAGTGCTGCTCCAGCTCGGAGTTAGCGTTCACGTTGAGCAGGTCGTACTTAGCGAATGCCTTCGCGGGAACGTCTGCTGCAACCTCGCCGCGCTTTGCCAGCATCTGCAGGGTGCGGACAACAACCGACTCTGCATCGATGTGGAAGAAGCGACGTGCACCCGGGCGGGTGTCTGCGAAGCCGAAGCCGTCAGCACCCAGGGTTGCGAAGTCGTTCGGAACGAACTGGCGGATCTGGTCGGGAACATCCGAGGAGAAGTCGGTGGTCGCGACGATCGGGCCAGCAGCGCCTGCCAGCTTCTGGGTCACGTAAGGAACGCGAGCGGGCTGGTTCGGGTTCAGCAGAGCCTCTTCCTCAGCGGCAATGCCGTCGCGGCGCAGCTCGGTCCACGAGGTGACGGACCAGACGTCTGCGGAGACGCCCCAGTCCTCGGCCAGCAGCTTCTGAGCCTTCTCGGCCCACGGAACAGCAACGCCGGATGCCAGCAGCTGTGCCTTGGGGCCGGAGGTCAGCGGGGACTCGCTGATCTTGTGGATACCCTTGATGATGCCCTCAACGTCAACGTTTGCCGGCTCAGCAGGCTGGTGAATCGGCTCGTTGTACACGGTCAGGTAGTACATGACGTTGTGGTCTTCGTCCTTGGTGCCGTACATCTGCTCGATACCGCGCTCAACGATGTGAGCAATCTCGTAGCCGTATGCCGGGTCGTAGATCTTGAACGCCGGGTTGGTGGACGCCAGGATCTGGGAGTGACCGTCGTTGTGCTGCAGACCCTCACCGGACAGGGTGGTACGACCTGCGGTTGCACCGATAACGAAACCGCGGCACAGCTGGTCGGAAGCTGCCCAGAAGCCGTCGCCGGTGCGCTGGAAACCGAACATCGAGTAGAAGATGTAGATCGGAATCATCGGCTCGCCGTGGGTGTCGTAGGAGGTACCGATAGCGGTGAACGCTGCGGTTGCGCCTGCCTCGTTAATACCCACGTGAACGATCTGGCCCTCGGGGGACTCGGTGTAGGTCAGCATCAGCTGGTGGTCAACGGGCACGTAGTTCTGGCCGTTGGGGTTGTACAGCTTAGCGGACGGGAAGAAGGAGTCCATACCGAAGGTACGTGCCTCATCGGGGGTGATGGGAACGATACGGTGACCGAAGCCCTTCACACGCATGAGGTCCTTCATCAGGCGGACGAACGCCATGGTGGTAGCAGCGGTCTGCTTGCCGGAGCCCTTCTTGGTCTGTGCGTAGACCTTGGACTCGGGCAGGGTAATCTCGGGCTGTGCGTTTGCGCGACCCGGGATGTAACCGCCGAGCTCCTTACGGCGTGCGTGCATGTACTGCAGTGCCGGGTGGTTTGCCTCGGGCAGGTAGTACGGCGGGTTGTACAGATCCTTCTCCAGCTCCTCGTCGGAGATGGGGATGTTCAGGTGGTCACGGAAGCCCTTCAGCGCTTCCATGGTGAACTTCTTGATCTGGTGGGTGGAGTTACGTGCCTCGAAGAACGGGCCGAGCTCCGCACCCTTAATGGACTGTGCCAGGATGACGGTGGGCTTGCCCTTGGTCTCCATAGCTTCCTTGAAGGCTGCGTAGAGCTTCTTGTCGTCGTGGCCACCCAGGCGCAGGTTGAAGATCTGCTCGTCGGTCAGGTCTGCAACCAGTTCCTTGGTCTCGGGGTACTTGCCGAAGAAGTGCTCGCGGATGTAGCCGCCGTCTTCGCCGCGGAAGGTCTGGTAGTCACCGTCGAGGGTCTCGTTCATCA
>ERZ772942.393-NODE-393-length-18432-cov-6.394733_pt1 | contig 18432 bp, 10 predicted proteins | sample MGYA00511135_ERZ772942 | MGnify/ENA primary metagenome ERZ772942 (study PRJEB29015, sample SAMEA2738099) | human oral metagenome | biome: human oral; feature: human-associated habitat; material: saliva | place: China | collected 2265 ... | reverse complement strand
TGGCCAGCGGGTTTTCGATTTCCGACTGGATGGCGCGTTTGAGCGGGCGTGCGCCGTACACGGGGTCGAAACCGGCTTGGGCAATCAAATCCAAGGCGGCATCGTCCACTTTCAGGTGCAGGTGCTGCGCTTCCAAACGTTTTTCCAAGCCTTTGAGCTGGATTTTGGCGATGTTGCGGATATTCTCCTGATTCAGTCCGTGGAACACGACCACTTCGTCGATACGGTTGATCATTTCGGGGCGGAAGTAGGCTTTCACTTCTTCCATCACCGCTTCTTTCACGGCTTCGTAGTCCTGCGTACCCATTTGTTGGATGTGCTGGCTGCCGATGTTGGAAGTCATGACGATAACAGTGTTTTTGAAGTCCACGGTGCGGCCTTGTCCGTCAGTCAGGCGGCCGTCATCCAATACTTGCAGCAGGATGTTGAACACGTCGGGATGGGCTTTTTCCACTTCGTCCAAAAGAATCACGCTGTACGGTTTGCGGCGGACTTGTTCGGTCAGGTAGCCGCCCTCTTCGTAGCCGACATAGCCCGGAGGCGCGCCGATCAGGCGGGCAACGGCGTGTTTTTCCATGTATTCGGACATGTCGATGCGGATGAGGTGGTCTTCGCTGTCGAACAGAAAGCCTGCCAAGGCTTTGCACAACTCGGTTTTACCCACGCCGGTCGGACCTAGGAACAGGAAGCTGCCGTAGGGTTTGTTCGGATCGGCAAGACCGGAGCGGCTGCGGCGGATGGCGTCGGACACGGCGCGCACGGCTTCGTCTTGACCGACCACGCGGCGGTGCAATACTTCTTCCATTTTCAGCAGCTTGTCGCGTTCGCCTTCCATCATTTTTGACACGGGGATGCCGGTCATACGCGATACGATTTCGGCCACTTCGTCCGCGCCGACTTCGGTACGGAAGAGTTTGTTTTGTTTTTTGCCGTCGGGGTTGCTTTCTGCCGCTTGCAACTGCGCACCCAATTTCGGTAACTCGCCGTATTCGAGTTCGGACGCGCGGGCGAAGTCGCCTTGGCGTTTGGCCTGCTCGATTTTGACTTTGATGTCGTCCATCTGTTTCTTGATGTCGGCAGTGCTGGAAGACGCGGCTTTTTCGGCTTTCCAGATTTCGTCCAAATCGGCGTATTCTTTTTGCAGGCCGTCGATTTCTTCGTCTATCAGTTCCAAACGTTTTTTGCTGGCGTCATCGCTCTCTTTGGCAACGTGCATTTTTTCCATTTTAAGCTGGATGATGCGGCGGTCGAGTTTGTCCATCTGCTCGGGTTTGCTGTCCAGCTCCATTTTGATGCGGCTGGCGGCTTCGTCAATCAAATCAATCGCTTTGTCGGGCAGGAAGCGGTCGGTAATGTAGCGGTCGCTCAATTCCGCGGCGGCAACGATGGCGGGGTCGGTGATGTCGATGCCGTGGTGGATTTCGTAACGCTCCTGCAAACCGCGCAGGATGGCGATGGTGTCTTCCACGCTGGGTTCGCCGACCAATACTTTTTGGAAGCGGCGTTCGAGTGCCGCGTCTTTTTCGATGTATTGGCGGTATTCGTCCAAAGTGGTCGCGCCGATGCAGTGCAGTTCGCCGCGCGCCAAAGCCGGTTTCAGCATATTGCCCGCGTCCATTGCGCCGTCGGTTTTGCCCGCGCCGACCAAAGTATGGATTTCGTCGATGAAAATCAGGGTGTTGCCGTCGTCTTTCGCTAAGTCGTTCAACACGCCTTTCAAGCGTTCCTCAAATTCGCCGCGGTATTTCGCGCCGGCAATCAATGCCGCCAAATCCAAAACCAGCAAACGTTTATTGCGCAGGGATTCGGGCACTTCGCCGTTGACGATGCGTTGCGCCAATCCTTCGACGATAGCGGTTTTACCCACACCAGGCTCGCCAATCAGCACAGGGTTATTTTTAGTACGACGTTGCAATACCTGAATCGCGCGGCGGATTTCGTCGTCGCGGCCGATAACGGGGTCAAGTTTGCCGTCGCGGGCGCGCTGGGTCAGGTCGAGCGTGTATTTTTTCAGAGCGTCGCGTTGGTCTTCGGCATTGGCATCATTCACGTTTTGTCCTCCTCGTACCGCGTCGATCGCGGCATTGATATTTTGTTCGGTCGCCCCGGCTTCTTTCAGGATTTTGCCGGTCGCATCATTCTGTTGCACCAAGGCAAGCAGGAAAAGTTCGCTGGCGATATAGGCATCGCCGCGTTTGGTTGCCGCTTTGTCCATCAGGTTCAACACCGCCTGCAATTCGCGGCTGGGCATAATGTCGCCTCCCTGACCAGACACTTTCGGCAGGCTGTTTAAATGCTGCTGCAAACGCTGTTTCACCTGCGGCACGTTTACGCCCGCATGAGCCAAGAGCGCGGCGGCTCCGCTGTTTTGATCGTCAAGCAGGGCTTTCAGCACGAAGCCTGCTTCCAGATAGCTGCTGTCCGCAGCCAACGCCAAACTCTGAGCTTCTGCAAGGGCTTGTTGGAATTTGGCGGTTAATTTGTCGAATCTCATCTTTAGGTTTCCTTTCTTCTGAAACGAATATCTTTCTAATAAACGCTATATAGTGTCACCTGTGGATAACTCAAGAGAAAAATTTACTAAAATATTTAAAAAATACAGTATCAATTTGTTTTTAAAATATATTAAATCAAAAAAAGCTGTGAATAAGTCGATATACCCACTATAAAAAGGTCGTCTGAAAACTCGTTGGGAATCAGGTATAATCCATCCTTATTTCATTTTCAGACGACCTTGAGCCATTTAAGGATATTCCCATGAGCAAAAAACGCGTCCTCACAGGCGTAACCACTACCGGCATCCCGCATCTGGGCAACTACGTCGGCGCCATCCGCCCTGCCGTCCGTGCGGCGCAAAACCCCGATACCGAATCCTTCCTCTTCCTCGCCGACTACCACGGCATCATCAAATGCCACGAGCCGGAGATGATTCACCAATCCACCCAAGCCGTTGCCGCCACTTGGCTTGCCTGCGGACTCGACCCCGAGCGCACTACCTTCTACCGCCAAAGCGACATTCCCGAAGTGATGGAATTGAACTGGATTCTGACCTGCATCACCGCCAAAGGTCTGATGAACCGCGCCCACGCCTACAAAGCCGCCGTGCAGGCAAACGCTGAAAACAATCAGGAAGACCCCGACCACGGCGTAGAAATGGGTCTGTACAGCTACCCCATCCTGATGACCGCCGACATTCTCATGTTCAACGCCAACGAAGTCCCCGTCGGCCGCGACCAAATCCAACACGTCGAAATGGCGCGCGACATCGCCGGCCGCTTCAACCACCGCTTCAAAGAAGTCTTCACCCTGCCCGAAGTGAAAATCGACGAAAACGTCGAACTCTTGGTCGGCTTGGACGGACGCAAAATGTCCAAATCCTACGGCAACACTATTCCGCTTTGGGAAAACGACAAGAAAACCCAAAAATCGGTCAACAAAATCATTACCAACATGAAAGAGCCGGGCGAGCCGAAACAGCCCGACGAAAGCCCCTTGTTTGAAATCTACAAAGCCTTCTCCACGCCGTCTGAAACCGCAGAGTTTACGCAAATGCTGGCCGAAGGCTTGGCATGGGGCGAAGCCAAAAAACTCTTGGCTGCCAAAATCAACGCCGAGCTGGCAGAACCGCGCGAACGCTACAACGCGCTGACCGCCAATCCTTCGCAAATCGAAGACATCCTGCAGACAGGCGCCGCCAAAGCGCGCAAAGAAGCGCGCGAACTGCTGGACAAAGTACGCGACGCCGTCGGCATCCGCCCATTGAAGTAAATCTCAAAAGGTCGTCTGAAAAAGCAGCCCGCTATTTTCAGACGACCTTTTCCTGTTTAAAACAAGGAATATCCGATGAAAGCCTTTCCGATTCTCTTATCCGCCCTCCTGCTTGCCGCCTGCGGCAAATCCGAAGCCCCAGCCGAGCCCGCCCAAAATGCCGCCGAAGCCGCGCCAAAGCCCGCGTTTAAAGTCAAATACATCGACAACAACGCCATCGCAGGCTTGGATTTAGGACAAAGCAGCGAAGGCAAAACCAACGACGGCAAAAAACAAATCAGCTATCCGATTAACGGCTTGTCCGAACAAAACGTCATCCAACTGATCGGCAACCACCCCAACGACTTGGAAGTCATCAGCGGCAAATGTATGGAAACCGGCGACAAAGGCGAGCCTTTAGGCTGGACTGAAAACGGCAAATGCCATGCCTTGTTTGCCAAACTGGTCGGCAACATTGCCGAAGACGGCAGCAAACTGACAAGCTACCTCTTCTCCCACGCCGCCCTGCAACCCTATCAGGCAGGCAAAAGCGGTTATGCCGCCGTTCAAAACGGCCGCTACATCCTCGAACTCGACAGCGAAGGAATGTTCTACTTCCGCCGCCGCCACTATTGACCGAGCGGGTGCTGCCTATGACCGTACACACCTTAATCCGCGCCCTGCCTAAAGCCGAATTGCACGTCCATATCGAAGGCACGTTCGAGCCGGAATTGATGTTCGCCATCGCCGGGCGCAACGGCGTTTCCATTCCCTATTCGGATGTGGACGCCGTGCGCCGCGCTTACGATTTTCACAACCTCCAGTCCTTCCTCGATATTTACTACGCTGCGGCGGCGGTCTTGCTCCACGAGCAGGATTTTTACGACCTGACCACAGCCTACTTCGCCCGCTGCCGCGAGGACAACGTCGCCCACACCGAAATCTTCTTCGACCCGCAAACCCATACCGCGCGCGGCGTACCGTTTGAAACCGTCATCAACGGCATCACCCGCGCCCGCCTGGAAGCGCAGGAAAAATGGGGCATTTCCAGCAGGCTGATTATGTGTTTCCTGCGGCATTTGAGCGAAGAATCCGCGTTTGAAACGCTTGCCCAAGCACAGCCTTTCAGACGACATATCGACGGCATCGGACTGGATTCGGGCGAACTCGGCAATCCGCCCTCGAAATTCGAGCGCGTCTTCGCCCAAGCCCGCGCACAAGGTTTTCCCGCCGTCGCCCACGCCGGCGAAGAAGGCCCACCCGAATACGTTTGGGAAGCGTTGGATTTGCTGAAAGTCGTCCGCATCGACCACGGCGTGCGCTCCGAAGAAGACGAAACCCTTATGCAGCGCCTGATTGCCGAGCAAATGCCCCTGACCGTCTGCCCATTGAGCAACCTCAAGCTCAAAGTCGTCGGCGACCTGTCTCGGCACAACCTGCGCCGCATGCTTGAGTGCGGCGTATTGGTTACCGTCAATTCAGACGACCCCGCCTACTTCGGCGGCTACATCAACCAAAATTTCATCGAACTTGTCGACGCATTGGATTTGAATGAAGCAGACATCCGCACCTTGTGCAAAAACTCGTTCAAAGCCTCGTTTTTAAGTGCGGAAGAAAAAGCAAAACGGTACGCCGAAATCGACGGCATCCATGTTTAGACACAAAGCCGACCTGAAAAAGCAATCCGGTCGGCTTTGTTCTCGGTTAAAATGCGAACCGTATAAACATCGAACTTCTTTTCAGACGACCCTTCTAAATAAAAATACCGTTTCAGCGAAAAAGGTCGTCTGAAACGCCCTCAAGAATGAAAAAAATCCATCTCATCCTTATGCTTCCGGTTTTTCTGACAGGTTGCGCCGGCCTGCCCTCACTGGACGATCGCCCTGAAAGCCACTACCTCGACATCCGTTCCGCCCCGCGCATGGATGCCCTGCTCAACACCGCCACTGCCAAAACCGGCGGCGATATTTCCAATGTCTATCTGCTCAACGACGCGCACGAAGCCTTTGTCGCCCGCGCCGCCCTGATTGAAGCCGCCGACCACACTCTGGACCTCCAATACTACATCTGGCACAACGACATCTCCGGCAAGCTCATGTTCAACCTGATCCACCGTGCCGCCGAACGCGGCGTGCGCGTGCGCCTGCTGCTGGACGATAACAACACCAACGGGCTGGACAACGTCCTGCTCGCCCTCGACAGCCATCCCAATATCGAAATCCGCCTGTTCAACCCCTTCGTCCGCCGCAAATGGCGCGCGCTGGGTTATTTGACCGACTTCCCGCGCCTCAACCGCCGGATGCACAACAAATCCTTCACCGCCGACAACCGCGCCACCATCCTCGGCGGGCGCAATATCGGCGACGAATATTTTAAAGTCGGCGAAGACACCATCTTTGCCGACCTCGACATCCTCGCCACCGGCCGCGTCGTGACCGAAGTTTCTCAAGACTTCGACCGCTATTGGGCAAGCCATTCCTCCTACACCGTCGCCAGCATCATCAAAAAAGGCGATATCGAAAAAGGCTTCCAAGAGCTGGGTTACAACGACAAAGACAAAAACGAAACCCTCAGCCGCTACCGCAGCAGCATCGAAAATTCCGAACTCTACAAAAAAATGCAGAGCAACAGCATAGACTGGCAAAGCGTCCACACCCGCCTGATCAGCGACGACCCCGCCAAAGGGCTGGACCGCGACCGCCACAAACCACCCATTTTCGACCGCATGCAAAACGCCCTGAAAACGCCCGAAAAAAGCGTCTATCTCGTTTCGCCCTATTTCGTTCCCACCAAATCAGGCGTACGCGCGCTCGACCAACTCGTCAAAAATGGCGTGGACGTAACCGTCCTGACCAACTCGCTCCAAGCGACCGATGTCGCCGCCGTCCACTCAGGCTACGTCAAATACCGCAAGCCCCTGCTCAAAGCCGGTGTCAAACTCTACGAGCTGCAACCCAACCACGCCGTCCCCACCACCAAAGACCGCGGTCTGACCGGCAGCTCCGCCACCAGCCTGCACGCCAAAACCTTTATCGTGGACGAAAAACGCGTCTTCATCGGCTCATTCAACCTCGACCCGCGCTCCGCCAGACTCAACACCGAAATGGGCGTCGTCCTCGAAAGCCCCAAAATCGCAGGAGAAATGCAGCGCACCCTCGTCAATACCACCCCGAAATACGCCTATCAGGTCACCCTCGACAAATACAACAAACTTCACTGGTACGACCCCACCACCCAGAAAACCTACTCCGCCGAACCCGAAGCCAAATTCTGGAAACGCGTTACCTCCAAAATTCTCTCCATCCTGCCGATAGAAGGATTGCTGTAAAACCCAAACGAAAGGTCGTCTGAAAACCTGGATTGGCATTTTCAGACGACCTTATTCAAATCCCGATTACTTGCCTGAAGCCTTTTGCAACAGAGCGTACAATTCGTCTTTCAGTTTCAATTTGGCTTTTTTCAGCTCCTCAATTTCTTCAGAACCGCTGGTAACAGGATTATTAACCAAACCTGTAATCTTATCGTCCAACTCATTATGCTCGTCAAACAGACGGGCGAAGTGGGCGTCTTCTTGTTTTAATTTGGAAATTAAATCGCGATATTCTGGAAACATTTTGTTTTCCTCTTTCGTTAATATGAATAAAACGGCGCAATGCCAAGAAAAGTATGTAACTGCCAGTAGTTTTATTATAACAAAGCTGCCGTTTTTATCCAGCCCCTAGCTAATCAAACCCTGTATTGCATCAAATTTATCCGGCAGCCCGAAGCTGGAAAAATCTGATTTAATTAGAACCAAACAAATCCAATTACAGTCGTCTGAAAAACAGAGATTTGATGGATTAACGATTTCCTATTCCAACAGATGATTTTTCAGACATAACCATCAAAAAGTAAATGGTTACAGATGGTTTAAATCAGGAAAACACAGTCTGGTTTCGACATATGGTTAGCTGAAGATGGCTGGGCCTGCGCCTCTACCTCTGCTCCCTCGGCTACGGGTTTCAACACGCAGTTACCTGAAGGCGGCTAGCAAAATCAATCGCCAGTACGGTAGAGGTCGTCTATTTCAACACACAGCCGCCCGAAGGCGGCTGGCATAAGCTGTCGACGCGGAATATCCGATACATTTTGTTTCAACACACAGCCGCCCGAAGGCGGCTGGCTGCGGCTGCGGCATAGGATTTGCCGATTTGCTTGTTTCAACACACAGCCGCCCGAAGGCGGCTGGGTCTGCATGATGAAATCACGGCTCATGTGATGCAGGTTTCAACACACAGCCGCCCGAAGGCGGCTGGGGGGAAACGTGGAGCAGGAGAAACCGTTTGACCGTTTCAACACACAGCCGCCCGAAGGCGGCTGGTCAGCCGCGAAGCCCTGATTTTGCTGGATTCTGTGTTTCAACACACAGCCGCCCGAAGGCGGCTGGACCGTCTAAACCTTTGTAGCCACCACTTTTAATAGTTTCAACACACAGCCGCCTGAAGGCGGCTGGACCGGCGCGTAAAGGTTGGATTGCAGTTTGCACGTTTCAACACACAGCCGCCTGAAGGCGGCTGGGCTATTCCCCTGTCGAGCAAATCATCATGACCGTGTTTGCACGTTTCAACACACAGCCGCCTGAAGGCGGCTGGACCACCTATATGCGTGGCAAGACTAAAGTAACAATGTTTCAACACACAGCCGCCTGAAGGCGGCTGGATGGCAGCATGACGCCGACGGTACGCTTAGATGCGGTTTCAACACACAGCCGCCTGAAGGCGGCTGGACGGACGCTTGATGCTCTTTTTTTAGTCCGTCGGTTTCAACACACAGCCGCCTGAAGGCGGCTGGTGGGAATTTATCCCCGGGTCAAACGAATAAGTATGTTTCAACACACAGCCGCCTGAAGGCGGCTGGCGCATTGAAAGTCTTCGGTTCAGCCTCCATTGATAAGTTTCAACACACAGCCGCCTGAAGGCGGCTGGTTCCATCGTTGCGGAGTATTCTTGTGCGCCTGACGTTTCAACACACAGCCGCCTGAAGGCGGCTGGTTCAATACACGCCAAAATCACACGGACTTTTTGGTTTCAACACACAGCCGCCTGAAGGCGGCTGGTCCGCTCGCAAATCAGCCGATTGCGCGAGATGTTTGTTTCAACACACAGCCGCCTGAAGGCGGCTGGTGCCGACGCGCTCATCATGACAGCAGCTACGCTGTTTCAACACACAGCCGCCTGAAGGCGGCTGGCGGTTACTTTTTTGCCTGTGCCGACACCGGAGACGGTTTCAACACACAGCCGCCTGAAGGCGGCTGGTACTATACGATTAAATTTAAAATATTTTGAAAAGTTTCAACACACAGCCGCCTGAAGGCGGCTGGACGTATAATTCGAGAGTCCACTAATTCTTTACTCGTTTCAACACACAGCCGCCTGAAGGCGGCTGGAAGAAGGCGATACAGATTACCTGAGTAAAGAGCTGTTTCAACACACAGCCGCCTGAAGGCGGCTGGGCCTGTGAAGACAGAGCTGGCAACACTCAAACGTGTTTCAACACACAGCCGCCTGAAGGCGGCTGGCGTCCGCAGACTGGATTTCGTCATTAAACGGGTCGCGGTTTCAACACACAGCCGCCTGAAGGCGGCTGGTCAATAAATCGTCATCAAATCCGTTATTACCAGCGTTTCAACACACAGCCGCCTGAAGGCGGCTGGTTTGGTCAATGCGTGCCACCGACACGGGCCATTTGTTTCAACACACAGCCGCCTGAAGGCGGCTGGTAATGCTGATGGTAATGGGGATGGTTCGGGAAGTGTTTCAACACACAGCCGCCTGAAGGCGGCTGGGACATCTGATCAACAACAGAGCATTCAGGCAATGTGTTTCAACACACAGCCGCCTGAAGGCGGCTGGTTTGGATGTTACAGATGATGGTCTGTCGGTGATTTTGTTTCAACACACAGCCGCCTGAAGGCGGCTGGATTGCCCTGCGTTTCCGTTCCTGCACCGAGTAAGGTTGTTTCAACACACAGCCGCCTGAAGGCGGCTGGTGCACAAGTATTTGAACAACTGAAATTTTATGGTGTTTCAACACACAGCCGCCTGAAGGCGGCTGGCCAATGCCGCGGCGGAGAAGGCTTTGCAAATCTTGTTTCAACACACAGCCGCCTGAAGGCGGCTGGCGGGGTAGCGTCCGTCTTCCAGGGCGAGGCTGTCGTTTCAACACACAGCCGCCTGAAGGCGGCTGGCAAGTGTTTTGTACGATTACTATACGTCAACGAAGTTTCAACACACAGCCGCCTGAAGGCGGCTGGCCTGCCAGTGCGGCGACCGGCTGGGCGTTTTCGATGTTTCAACACACAGCCGCCTGAAGGCGGCTGGGTACCCACGCGGGTAGGCTTAATCTCAAATTCAGGTTTCAACACACAGCCGCCTGAAGGCGGCTGGCATCGGGGATGCGCGGCACGCCTCTGACCAACTCGTTTCAACACACAGCCGCCTGAAGGCGGCTGGAGGAATACTGGGACTTGCTGTTGTCGGGCGAGACAGTTTCAACACACAGCCGCCTGAAGGCGGCTGGGCGACTCCTTAAGCAGCCGCGGCGCAGGTTGAACGTTTCAACACACAGCCGCCTGAAGGCGGCTGGTAAAACGGTATTGCCACTCGGAGGTGTCGGCCAGTTTCAACACACAGCCGCCTGAAGGCGGCTGGCGGCAACCGCCTGACGTACCATCGGGTTGAGCTGAGTTTCAACACACAGCCGCCTGAAGGCGGCTGGCGTCCACTCCACTTCGGCAAACATGCCTTTAGGCGTGTTTCAACACACAGCCGCCTGAAGGCGGCTGGGCGCATCGGGGCCGTCGTCATGGTCGGCTTTGGGGTTTCAACACACAGCCGCCTGAAGGCGGCTGGGTTCAACGGCAACGGCGGGCTGGCAGTCGAGGGCGGTTTCAACACACAGCCGCCTGAAGGCGGCTGGGGTCTGGGCGAATACACAGTCATTCACGGTATCGAGTTTCAACACACAGCCGCCTGAAGGCGGCTGGAGGGACGGATGCATCGGCTTATCCATTGCCCAGATGTTTCAACACACAGCCGCCTGAAGGCGGCTGGAAATCGATTTCGGCCATTTTCTTTACTCTATTTTGTTTCAACACACAGCCGCCTGAAGGCGGCTGGATCTTGGCGGCTACAATACCGCCGAGCCGATGGGTTTCAACACACAGCCGCCTGAAGGCGGCTGGAATTTACCGTCGCACCGCCGTTGGAAAACATCGAACTGTTTCAACACACAGCCGCCTGAAGGCGGCTGGGCTACAACGACCCCGCGCCCCGACTCAGAAAAGGGTTTCAACACACAGCCGCCTGAAGGCGGCTGGTTCTAAAAACATTTATTAAGTGCCTTTGGGGTAGTGTTTCAACACACAGCCGCCTGAAGGCGGCTGGCGCTGATTTACCACTCAGTGCCTGATGCGATGTCGATGTTTCAACACACAGCCGCCTGAAGGCGGCTGGTCCCCAAGCATTACACTCAGTGCTGCCGTCATAAGTTTCAACACACAGCCGCCTGAAGGCGGCTGGAACAGTCGATTTGGTCGTCATGCTGACCGTTCGGGTTTCAACACACAGCCGCCTGAAGGCGGCTGGGTGCTTTTCAGGCCACAACGCCGTACCGTCGTCTTGTTTCAACACACAGCCGCCTGAAGGCGGCTGGAGGCTGTCGGCGGGGAATCCTGACATTCACATAGTCGGTTTCAACACACAGCCGCCTGAAGGCGGCTGGGGCTTTATTGTTTGTGAAATTGAGTAGTATCAAAGTTTCAACACACAGCCGCCTGAAGGCGGCTGGGGATGTACATGCTATTCATCGCAAGGTACACCGGTTTCAACACACAGCCGCCTGAAGGCGGCTGGGAAATCCGCCATGAAAGATAAGAAAAAAGACATGTTTCAACACACAGCCGCCTGAAGGCGGCTGGACATCGTCGGCGTTAAAAAATTCAACGGACAAATCCGTTTCAACACACAGCCGCCTGAAGGCGGCTGGCAAACTGAACTGTCCTGACGCGCATATATGCATGGTTTCAACACACAGCCGCCTGAAGGCGGCTGGGTTTGCTTTCGGGCTTTTCGGCGAGCGTTGGCACGTTTCAACACACAGCCGCCTGAAGGCGGCTGGTGATTAGTATCATGTCGATACCGTAATGACCGTGTTTCAACACACAGCCGCCTGAAGGCGGCTGGTAATTTTGTATGTCCGATGTCGCCCGTTTCAGGGGTTTCAACACACAGCCGCCTGAAGGCGGCTGGCGAGGCTTGCCGATTGCAACTCGTCAGGGCTGAGGCTGCGATCGAAGTTTCAACACACAGCCGCCTGAAGGCGGCTGGGCGGTTTTTTCGTCAACCTTTATTTCAAAGCGAAAGTTTCAACACACAGCCGCCTGAAGGCGGCTGGGATGCTCCGCGCCCACGTCGGCAAGGACGAAGCGTTTCAACACACAGCCGCCTGAAGGCGGCTGGGAAAAACACGGCGCAAAAAGACGGCGTGAAAACGTTTCAACACACAGCCGCCTGAAGGCGGCTGGTTTGATAATTATGCTTAAATTGCTGAGAATCCATCAAAGTTTCAACACACAGCCGCCTGAAGGCGGCTGGGTTTGGCCGCTTGCATGGCCGTATCAATCCGATGTTTCAACACACAGCCGCCTGAAGGCGGCTGGTGGAGCACGCGGAAATCGTTTTGAGGTTATCGTGTTTCAACACACAGCCGCCTGAAGGCGGCTGGCAAATCATTATGCATACGGTGGAAATTATAATACGTTTCAACACACAGCCGCCTGAAGGCGGCTGGGATTATTGCGCCAATAATCCTAAAGTCGAGATGAAGTTTCAACACACAGCCGCCTGAAGGCGGCTGGTTTTTCGACTTCAGAATCAGGCACATTCTGTCCGCTAGTTTCAACACACAGCCGCCTGAAGGCGGCTGGACTTCAATATCAATTTCAGCGTCAAAGGGGAGCGGTTTCAACACACAGCCGCCTGAAGGCGGCTGGGTTATACAAGGCTTTGATTTTGTTATGTTTACTCAGTTTCAACACACAGCCGCCTGAAGGCGGCTGGATGTACGTGCTCGAAAATACCATTATCCTGCGCTGGTTTCAACACACAGCCGCCTGAAGGCGGCTGGACCGCTAAAATCATCCGCGACAACTACGGCGAAGAGTTTCAACACACAGCCGCCTGAAGGCGGCTGGTTTTGAAAACGAGTTATTACTAGGGTCAGTATCCAAGTTTCAACACACAGCCGCCTGAAGGCGGCTGGTATGCCCGCTTCCATCTTTCCATCTGTTCGGACTGTTTCAACACACAGCCGCCTGAAGGCGGCTGGGCAAACAACACAACCATAACAACACACAGGGCATAGTTTCAACACACAGCCGCCTGAAGGCGGCTGGCGTGACAGTAGAGGTATCTTTAGCAGATTTACAAGGTTTCAACACACAGCCGCCTGAAGGCGGCTGGGTCCAAACGTCAGGCGAGCCGCCCGCGCCCATCATGTTTCAACACACAGCCGCCTGAAGGCGGCTGGTTCAGTTTCGGCAGTTTCAGCCGCAACGTTGCCGTTTCAACACACAGCCGCCTGAAGGCGGCTGGGTACGCGTTTTGCCATATCCTCCGACTCTTCGGAGTTTCAACACACAGCCGCCTGAAGGCGGCTGGATTGTGATTTGCGCCGCGTAATGCGGTTTTATTTTTGTTTCAACACACAGCCGCCTGAAGGCGGCTGGATATTGACGTGATGGATAGCCTGACAGCCGATTTGTTTCAACACACAGCCGCCTGAAGGCGGCTGGAACTACATCCGCGATATTATCGGCAAGGCGATACGGTTTCAACACACAGCCGCCTGAAGGCGGCTGGCGAGTATCAAGAGTCGAATATCGTTATTAAAGACAATGTTTCAACACACAGCCGCCTGAAGGCGGCTGGGCCAGTTTTGGCGATGTTATGTCTTCTTGCGGGGTTTCAACACACAGCCGCCTGAAGGCGGCTGGGTCTGAAATCAGACGGCCTTTTTTAATGGAGCAGTGTTTCAACACACAGCCGCCTGAAGGCGGCTGGTTTGACGCCAAATGTGTAGCTGCTGTGCGGGATGTTTCAACACACAGCCGCCTGAAGGCGGCTGGATTTGCGTCATGAGGGGGCAACAAGATTGGCTGAGTTTCAACACACAGCCGCCTGAAGGCGGCTGGTGAACCGCAAAACGCTTGCCGCCGTCCGCAAACTGTTTCAACACACAGCCGCCTGAAGGCGGCTGGGCTGTGTATCAAGCCGGTAAAGCCGTGCGTGAAGAGTTTCAACACACAGCCGCCTGAAGGCGGCTGGTTTTTAATGGAGCAGTGAAAAATGCAAGAGTTGGTTTCAACACACAGCCGCCTGAAGGCGGCTGGTCAGGTTCGCCTGCTTTAACCGATGTGACAGCCGTTTCAACACACAGCCGCCTGAAGGCGGCTGGGATGCCTATTATTTGGCTTATGCGGACGCACGCGTTTCAACACACAGCCGCCTGAAGGCGGCTGGGCTTGTGCCGAAGCGGATCTTGTCAAACGCAGCGGTTTCAACACACAGCCGCCTGAAGGCGGCTGGCAAGGGTGTGAGCATTCTGCGTGACCCATATACGTTTCAACACACAGCCGCCTGAAGGCGGCTGGTTACCTTACTTTGTTTGATGGAGATTAATCATGGGTTTCAACACACAGCCGCCTGAAGGCGGCTGGATTTGGTACAAAGAGATAAGGCATTGGAATTACTGGTTTCAACACACAGCCGCCTGAAGGCGGCTGGGGCATTACTTTGGCGTTTGCCGCCACGGTCTTGGTGTTTCAACACACAGCCGCCTGAAGGCGGCTGGTTCAATGCGCTTATCCGCCTCTTTCAGACGACCTGTTTCAACACACAGCCGCCTGAAGGCGGCTGGTAAAGTCAATGCATCTAAGGATATTTATGCAATGGTTTCAACACACAGCCGCCTGAAGGCGGCTGGAGCCTCTCTCAAAAGCCTTGCTCCATCAGGTTTCGCAGCCCTGATTTCGCTAAGCCCCCAAGAAAAGCGCGAACGCGAGTATAACACAGCCTTTTCCGTTATACCCGCATTCGCAATATCCTGATTGTTAAAGAACAATCCCAATTCGCCAACCCTGCCGCATTTTCATGAGAACCGCAGGTTGGCGATTCACACAATCAACGTATCCTTAAACACATCCACCGCCGGTTTCGCGCCGTGGTGTTCCACTTTGCGCCGCCATTTGCTGCCCAGATGATAAAAGCGCAGGCTGTCGGTTTCGGGGTTGTAGGTTTTCAAAAGTTTGTCCTTTAAAACAACCCACTGGTCGGGCGCAATGTCGCATTCGAACACTGAATATTGCACGCGCACGCCGTAGTCCAGACACAATTTCGCCACGCGCCGCAGCCTTGCCTGCCCTTCCGCGTCTTCCAGCGAAATATCATAAGTAATCAGCATCAGCATTTTGTATTCCCATGTGCAGGCTGCTTTAGAGGTCGTCTGAAAACATCCAACCCGTTTTCAGACGACCTGCAAATCTATCTCATCAAAAACGGTGGGTATTCCGCCAAATCCCCGCGCAAATGGCGCGCCAACAGCATTGCCTGAATATACGGCAGCAACCCGATTTCCACTTCTTCGCCCAAAAACGGATGCACGATTTTCTCCTGCTTTTTCGCCTGCAAGGCTTGGAACAAAAGCTTACGTGCCTCCGCTTTCAAGCTTACCGCGCCGCTTGCCTCGGTAACGAAATCCTGTGGTTTGATTTGCCCTCGGTTAATCAGCGACAACACCAACCTGTCCGCCCACCACGCGCGGAATTCTTCCAAAATATCCTGCGCCAAACTGTCGCGTCCCGGCCGGTCGGCGTGCAAAAAGCCCACCTGCGGATCCAGCCCCACGCCTTGCAGCGCGCCGCTGATGTCCTTGCCCAACAGACTGTACACAAACGACAACAGCGCATTCACCCTGTCTCTGGGTGGACGGCGGTTACGCCCGTCAAAAGAAAAGCCGCTTTTTTCACTCAAAAGTTGCCCGAACACGCCGAAATAACGCGCCGCCGCATCGCCCTCAATCCCGCGCACCACGTCCAGCCCGTCCGCGCCCTTCAACTGCCGCAGTGAAATATTCAAAGCATCGACCGCACTTTGAATCGCCTCATTCTCGCCGTAATTGCGAATCTGCCGCTGAAGCACCCGCTTACTCGCCTGAATCTTCGCCGCAATGATATTGCGCGCAATCGGCACGGGATTTTGCTCCGACACCCGATACTGCGCCCGACGCAGTAGCACATTGCCACTCTGCCGCCCCTGAAGCCGCCCCAAGAAACGTCCGTTTTCGGTAAAAAACGCCAAATTCACATTATTTTCACCGCAAAACCCCAGCAAAAATGGCGACACCAGCACATTCCCAAAACAGAAAATATGCCCGATGGAATGCACCGGCAACTGCGCCACCTTCTTACGCTCCTGCTCCACCACCAGCGTCTCCCGCTCCTTATGCAGATAGCTGCCTTGGGTGGTGATATAGAGTGTGTTTTGCAGTTTGCGCATGGGGAGAACTCCTTATTTTATGTATCCAAAATCTCTAAATATGATAGACCTTCAAGCATAAAATTAATATATTTCTTTGTATGATTTAAAGATGGAACATCTGAAAGAATAAAAACTTGTTTAGGTTTTTTCTGAACTATTAATTCATCCATTTTCTCTTTTTTAAATTTCTCATATGGCGAATCATCAATCATAGATTTTGAAATAAAAAACGAAGGTCTAACACCACTCTCTTCAAGAGAAAGATCATTTAATTGCGAATCAAATTTAATTTGATAATCACCACTTGATAGTTTATTTATCCACGCTTTTCCATAATAAACTCTCCAACAATTTTGTTCGAGGCTTGACAAATCCTGACCATCAACTTTAATAAATGCTTCTCTCAATAATATTCTCTCTTGATATGGTCTTGGTAATGTTATTGAAAAGTTTTCATTATTTAAGAACGATGAAACCAATACAGATAAAGTTTTAGTTTGATTAGTTGATACTTTATCTTTTTTTGAATCTGAAAGTTGGCAAGTTCGTGAAACACTGATTTCTTTAATCTCAGAAGCATTATCGCTATTTTGTTTTTTAGGTGTAGGTTCTGCCAGATTTACCAAAATCTCACCTGAAGCAACATTTTCATAATGCCCATTTTTATCAATTTCCAGCAACTTAATGCGCCTTTCCTCCTCCGCAAAAGGACAACCAAATTTATGATTTTCAATCGATTTAAAATAAGGTTCTACCTTTCTTTTGTATTTAGGTCGTTCTAAATTTGCACAAGTAACTGCAATACCACACTCCTGATGAGGACATTGAAAGTTTTTTTGACTGCCAATCAAACCTTTCTGATAAGCAATATCCGCTTCTTTCGCATTAATTTTTTTACCTAAATCTAAAGAATATGCTTGTAGCAAACTCATCATCTTTCTCCTTAAATAAAATATAACTAATGGTTAATACATTATTTTCGCCGCAAAACCCCAACAAAAACGGCGACACCAACACATTGCCAAAACAGAAAATATGCCCGATGGAATGCACCGGCAACTGCGCCACCTTCTTACGCTCCTACTCCACCACCAGCGTCTCCCGCTCCTTATGCAGGTAGCTGCCTTGGGTGGTGATATACAGCGTATTTTGTAATTTTCTCATGTGAAAAACGCCTTGGATTTTGACCGCACTTTTTTAGGTATTTAACAGGGTTGATCCACCTGAAAAACGGTAGGTCGGATTCTCGAATCCGACATTGCCAGTCCACAGCAATCATTTCAAATTACATCAATCTCAACAAATCTTTGGACACAAGTATCAGATCTTGTATCTACGCATATCAGATAAATCAATTAAATAAGTACCGCCATAAAAAAGGCGGTACTACTCAATCAAATTAAACAAAAAACAATCAAGGTTTCAACACACAGGCATCTATAAAGCACCTGGAATTATAGAGTGATCTTCTTACACACCTCCTTTAAAGACAAAAGACAAACAAATGAATATATTCACGAATAGAAACGGAAATATCCATCTATCAAATAGATAATCGTAAATACAGTTAATATTAGTATACTAACAATTTTTCTAATTCCCTTAACATGGAATAAAAATTCATCATCAGCTCTTTTTTCAAAAAGAATTTTCCAGCCTTTATCGTTCCGACTGCCCATTTTTTCTCCCATAACAAGATGTCATGGAATCCATGATAGACCACTTCAAACAGAAAGTCAATTCCTTGACTGTTTATTGTGAGAATAATCTATTTATATACCCCACACTCCGATCCCGTTTCCCCAACAACTCCGGCTGGCAAATCTCCACCAGCGAGCAGGCTTTGCAGCGTTTGCCGTAGGCGGGCAGCGGGGTTTGGCCGCTGTTTAGAAGGTCGCGCACGGCGGCGATGGTGGCGAGTGTTTGGGCGCGCAGGTCGTCTGAAAACGTGATGGGGACGCGGTGGCGGGTTTGCATATACCACAGCGCGCCCTCAGAGACGGTTTGCCCCGTCATTTCTTCCAAGCACAAGCCTTGGGCGCAAAGCTGGATTTCGTCCATCGGGTCGGGTTTGGGCTTGCCGCGTTTGTATTCCACGGGTTTCAGACGA